>JAABUI010000308.1_pt1 | contig 48494 bp, 63 predicted proteins | sample 5559111 | NCBI WGS metagenome assembly JAABUI01 (sample SAMN10711870, study PRJNA513365) | rock metagenome | isolation source: Antarctica rocks | place: Antarctica: Victoria Land, Buttleship Promontory | reverse complement strand
ATTTGCGCAATTTGCATTCTGGGGTCGTTGAGACGGTCGCATCATTTACGGCATTTTGCACCCTGGGACGGTGAAGGGTGCGCGATCTTCTGGCATTCTCCCATCTCACTTCAACATCAGCTTATCTGGACACACAAACGAATATATCTAGCACATCTGCATCGATGATGCTCTTCGTCTCTTCAAAAACACCATTCTTCATGCACGGGTGTCGTCGAAGAAAGCCATCCAGGGACCGCCGTAACCGCCTTTTTGAGCACTGAAGGTCTGTCATTTCGGGTGATTCTCAAAGTGCCAACAGCAGTTAGCACGCCTGTGAGCCAAGCCCTTTTGAGATTCAGATTGGGAACTATTACGTGTACACCCACTTTCTCTACATATACACCCCCTACTTCTCTACATGTACACCCCCCCAAATCCGGTTAGCCTCCGCGGTTGCGCGACTACCTGACCGCGCAACCTCGCGTATCTAGTGTATGTGCTTTTTGCTTCCTCAGTCAATGGGGTGGTTCTACCGCAACAGAGGAGAAGCATGAACATGGGATATGACCCTGATGCTTTGGTGATATCGCGACGACCAATCCGAATCGGGTTTAGCGCTCAAAAAAAGTTTCAAACTCGAAAACCTCGTCAAACGACTCCTTTTGCTCCGGTCGCCGAAGGTTTTTCCGGTTTCAAGAGGTGGACATTTTCGATTATTGCTCAGGGCTTTGGTACTCTACAACTACACCACTTCTTCTCTTTAAGACTACATGGGCTCTGAGATACAGCCCTAAGCTCGTACCGACGCTGGTTTATGGCCTCATAGCTATCGTACTGACCTCGTCGTCGCCACCTGAGCAACTGGGCGAAATATCAAAAAAAACTGTTAGAAGGGTTAACCCCCCAACCGAACACCCCCTCTATATCTTTATAACCACGCAAGCTACTGAAAATTGCTTCATATAAAATCTTCCTAAAATCAAAATTTACATAAGTTTCCTATACAAAGTTTTCTCATAAAATGACTTCTCAAAAATAATGTTCTAAGCTATAATTCAGCCCTATAAGCTGTTCATTTGGGGAGTGTGTTCAGTTGGCCGGTTAACCCTTCTAGTGTCTTGGCATACGACATATTCGAAATAATTAATGATTCTTGCTTGCGTGTCTGCTACACTACACCTACGTAATAAACCAATGAAATAACTTTAAATTATAATTATTAGAACAATTTGAGACCTTCGTACGACTCGATTACTTGATTAATGAGGCCAGTCTATTAATATGGTGGGGTTGACTTAGTGGAGACTTATGGCGGTTGCGCGGTCAGGTAGTCGCGCAACCGCGGAGGCTAACCGGATTTGGGGGGGTGTATATGTAGAGAAAGGGGGTGTACACGTAATAGTTCCCTTCAGATTTCGTAGTTCCGGATCCCTTTGACATTCCTTAGGATTTTATCCCCTAGATAGAACACCCAACGTTCCAAACCAATTTTTGAAATCCCACCACCTTGATATATACCATAAAAAGCTCATTCCTATCACTGGATAGGCCGGAACGAGCGCTATCTTTTGACACGCAGCTGGGCTGTGGGATAAGGATTTGTGACGTCGCGTTCGGATCTTCGGATTTTGAGTAGAGTAAATAACCCACGCGTAGCGAAAAGTCGAAACTTCTCGTTACGAAGGAATAAGTAACCCACCTATAATTACACCCTATTATTAGCTAGGTGGCTAAATATAAAACGGCTACTCTGCTAGGACACCTCTATTATAGTTTAATCCCTTCCTAATGTGGTCGCTATCGCTAATCTACGCTGTAAGTTTTAGGAAGACGATTAAATAAAGACCCTTATACCTTTAAATACCTAGCTCCACTATGGGCCATCGAGAAGACACCCTAGGCTATATATAATGGCTATTTAATATACCTTTGAGACGAAAGTAATTAGGATAAACAAGGGATAGAGATAAGGTAGTTTTTCAGCGAGGACTACCTAAACGCCGTGGCTGCCACTACGGCTAGGCACCCCTAGGGGGTCCTATATATATCGTGGTGTTTTTGGAAGCTTCTTAGGCCACGGGGCTAAACTCGGGTATAGAGGGCCTTTTCCTCCCTGTTCTAAGGGGGGGTGGCCCAGGAAGACTGCTGTTTAGCCCAATTATAATTAGTCTCGAGCTACCACGTTCAGGCCTAGGAAGCCTAGATAAGGATGCCTCTCGCGCATGGCCTAGCGGCCGGAGTCGCTGTATAAGTACTACTACTACTACTACTACTACTATTATCCCCTAGATCGGGGCTAATTATTCCTTCTGCGAGCCAATTCTTTCAAAGATTCACGAGTTGCATTGCTTTGGGTATCAGAGTACCCGCTCCACTGGAAGACTGGTCCGGGTGCGAGGTAGATGACCAAGTGACTTTTCATCATTGTAGGATCCCTGTGTCCCATGACTCTCCTTGAGCTCTGCCAAGTTCTCCTTCATCCAGCTCCACCCCTCCCCCATCAACCTACCAAGGCGCCCTCGGTAAAATACTCGCCCTCCCCAACTCCTCCATCCCCTCCTGCTCAATAATGACGTACGCCCCCCACGGCTTCTCCTCCGTATACATGACATCGAACAAGCCCATCAACGCCTCCAACAGCACCCGATACGTCAGATGCTGCCCCTCATACTCCGTCGTCCGCGTGCTCTTGGCGATGAAGTAGAACGTTCCGCCTTCGCCTTCCTCGGCCGCGGTGCGTTGCCACCTGAAGGGATCTTCGTGCCCGGATTGGAGGGGCCCGTTGCCGTGGGTGGTGATGTGCCGGATCAAGTGGAGTTGCATTTCTTGGAGGGCTTCGCCGAGGGTGGAGAGGGCGATGGGGCGCATGGGGGTGTAGTAGCCTATTTGGAGGGTGGTGTGCGTGCCGGGGACGGTGTAGGTGTCGGAGGGGTGGGGATCGATTGTGCTGAGGGGTGGAGGGGGGAGGGACGCGGTGGGGGGATTGCTGGTGGGTGGTCAGTGGGGGGGGTTCGTGGTGGAGATGTAGGGATTTTCAGGGGGAGGAGCGCAGGGTGTGTTTTCGTGCTGGGGTGTGGTGAAGGTGGAGAGTTGGGCTTGATAGTCGGACTTACCTTGAGGGAATTGGGATGAGAGGAACGAGCGGGATGGAGGAGTGTGAAGTGTTCGTTCTCAATTGGGTCATTAATTGGGTGAGCGCGGCGGGTGGAAGGAGAGGAGGTGCGGGTAAGGCATGGATGGCGCTGATGAAGGTCAGGAGAAAGATGAAGATAGAATTGTACATGATGGACATCATTCTTGAGGAAGGGAAGATCGAGAGATTGACAACATGGGTGCATGCTCGATGGGGATTTTTCTCTTTGGAAGCGGCGCGTATGGGATGAAAGACACGCTTTGGTATAGTAGCAAGCGACCCGATAGACGAGGGTTTCATACATGACTTGGGTGATGGATGAAGAGATCCAATGGTTTCAAGACAATTTCGAGAAACATATTGTCTAAGGAATTTCGTCTTAACAATTGTGACAGAAATTGCTTCTCTCCTCTAGTGATGTCCTAGGTAGATATTTGAGGAGCTTCTATGCCATACTTTTGCAACAGTTGACAATGTATAGCTATGTATCCAGAGATCTTGGTCACCTGCATCGTCTCTCATACATTGGAGGAGGTGCACTGGTGAAGTGTTATGGAGTCGAAGGAGAGTCGAGGGCGTGAAGCACTTCTAGTGATCTATTTTTAGATTAACCTCAACGGCTGATCTGCGGGGATCTTCAGCGATCCAACTGTCACGAGATGGAGCGGGGACAACATGGCTGAGCATTCTGCGGCGCCTTGGGTTTTCAGTATGGAAACGATGGACCTTCCTCGCTGTGATGACTTGATGGCTTTGAATGTATCAAGTACCATACGTTGACATCGCTCTTGCACCAGAGTACTACGTCCATCAGTCTCTTAAATAAGATCTGTCTCTCATTGTCTCCTTTCATTACCGAGGGCTTAGTCAATAGCCTAAGTGTCTTCTCCCTCTCTGTCCTTTTCGATTAGCTGTTGTACCCATAGCTCGGAGCCGATGTGATATTGATTAATTCTTAGACTTCATAGCTTGAGGGGAGAAAAGCAGTTTGATCCACCATGGCTGAACTACCTCCAGCAGCTACGGCGATGAATCCTACCTTCGAGACCTCTGGACAACAAGCTTACACGCCTCGACCGTTGGGCTCAAACAGCTTTACTGGTACGGTCAACAATGTCAGTATGATCTTGGAAAATCTACATTTCAACGAGAACGACTAACGCCTAGTACTATGATAGTCAGTCAAGGCAGTCGAAGACCGCTATCGGTACAATGCCGTCTCATCTCAGGGTGGGACCAATGCTATAGGCGGCACTAAACTCTTTGACGACCGCCTCCAAGCCAACCTCGAGCTGAGCAGAGACCCCAGCCGCGGTTACAATGCATGGAACAAGAAGCGCCAAGAGGCCATCGATCGAGGTGAAGATCCGAATTCTGAATTTCTGGCAAAGATCGAAGCGAGAGTGCCGGACAGTCATCTTGAACGAGCGTGGAGGAAATTGAGAGGAAAGAAGAAGACGAAAATTGAGGAGAGGGAAGCGAGAGAGGAGAAGGAGAGAATGAAGATGGCGTCGATGACAAAAGGTCCGGAGGGAGAAGAGCAGGGTACTCCTGAAATTTATGTGGGATTCAGAAATGGGAAGGGTGATGATGGGGTTATCAGGTAGGGAGAACATGTTGACATTGCTATTCTTGAATAACGCGAGATGAGGTTGTCGTGATGCTTGAGGACTTCACGTCTCCCAATCAGTAGAGACGCAAAGACAGATGCTAGATTCAAGCGATAGGCTTGAGGAGGAAGCACTAGATCTAAGCGGGGGGAAGTGGTATTGAGGAATGATAAGGGGATCTGAAGACGATCAGAAATCCAAAAGAGCTTAGCTCAGAGATGTGTTGTTTGCTATTAAAACCTTCTACGACATGCGGAACTGCAAAACCCAAAATGCAATAGGGGGTAGCTCATGAATGTGTTGTCTGCTTAAGACACATCCTCAGGAGATCTAAAGATACTTTAAGGTAGATAGTACAAGATCGGAGGTTCAAAAGGGTTTAGCGGCTTTTACAACCAATTTCGGGGACCCGAGTGAGAGACACGACATTGCAAGATCTAAATTTCAGAAAGAGTTTAGCTCAGCATCAGAGATCCAAGTCCATAGGGCTGATTGGGTTCCATTGTCAATCGATGTCCTTATTTGATGTTGTGACACAGAAACTTGTCATGAGGCCAGCAATATGGCACGGTATTCGTAGGCTCAATTGCAATTCATATGCAATAAGCTACAATGCGAGTTTACGAGTAAGACCGTTTTCAACGACATCTAGTTTCCTAGCCCCAAACCGCATCTACGATCCGTAAGTACGTTGATACCCTTCTATCGCTAGGGACACCCCATCGAGGCGTCGAACATGAATTCAGAGCACTAATTTTCCTTTGCAGGATCCGATCTCCAGCAGACTTTGATACCCTCACCCTCCTCCATGCTTCCAATCAAACCGCATTGATCACACTCTGGACCGCCTCCTGGTGTCCATCATGCAAGATCGTTATGCCGCTTGTAAGAGAGTTGATAGAGAAAGAGGGAGCGGGTGAGAACAAAGGCGGCGTTGGGTTCGCAGAGGTCGAATTCGATTCACCAACATTGGGGGAGGTCGCGGGACGATACATGGTGAGTGGACCGGAACAAAAAGATGTATGGCTTAGCCTTCAGACACTGACTAGGAACCTTGTTATAGATCACGAGCATTCCAACGCTACTTGCATTCAGTCGAGGGGAGGCTCAGTTGCAAACTCGGCTGACGAGCGTGAACGAGATGAAGGATAAGGACTTTTTGAGGCTTTGGATTGAAGATGAGGCTATGAGGGGGGAGAGTGGAGGGAAAGGGGGAGGCGATGGGTTGTTTGGGGGGCTATTTGGGTTGGGAGGACGATAACTTTTGGGGTTGGGGGAGAAATGTGTCAATTAAACCTATTGGAGGCACCAAATCTTCTTCGGAGCGTTCCTCGCAGCAATCAATACAATACCGACTCACACGGGTTACTTGCAAAGTTCATTGAGGATCCCCATCCCATCTCATCTCATAGAAGCAAAATGTCAAGATCCCATGTGCTTTCCCCACATGTTGTACTTGAAATTAGACTTACGATGGGCAAAAGTGTCAGTACGTATCAATATCTATATCGGCGTCATAGTTTAGACCAACAACGCCATTGATGTGAATGCTCGCTCCAAGTAAATGCCAATCAGTTCGTAATCTGTCCTTGGTAACGTGTATAGATACCGTCGATCATACCATGAAACGATTCATGATGCTCTTGATCATATTCCAGCCTCCTCTTGCACTCTCTTCACCACTCCTTGCAGAGCCGCGCATGCAGGGCTGTCCGGGAAGTTGTCGAAAAAGCTCTCCCCATAATCGCATGCCATGCCGATCCGTGGATCCAGGGGCACTGCACCAAGAAAAGGTATGCCGGTTTCTTTGGCCAGCGTTCGAGCCCCACCAGTCGTTGCCTTGAAGATCTGGTTTTGATGCTTGCAGCTGGGGCATACGAAGCCGGACATATTCTCCACAATTCCCAGCACCTTAATGCCCGCTTTCCGACAGAAATCGATCTCCTTCCTGACATCCAGCAAGCTGACTTCCTGAGGCGTTGTCACTACCACTGCGCCGTCCACTCCAGACTCTTTGAGGTATGAATTGACGCTCAAGTGTTCATCGCTAGTCCCTGGTGGAGTGTCGACAAGGAGGTAGTCCAGTTCGCCCCACTCAACATCTTTCAGAAATTGCTTTATCAGACCATTCTTCTTTGGGCCTCTCCATATGACAGCGTCGTCCCTTGAAGGCAGCATGAACTGCACACTCATGACTCCCAGATTATCGGCCACCCATACAGGACTCCAACCCGCATTGCTGACGTGAATGGTCTCGGCTTCTACACCCATCATCTTTGGTATGCTAGGCCCGCAGATATCGGTGTCCATGATTCCCACCATGTTCCCCTCATCGGCGGCAAAAGCATGACCGAGCATCGTCGTGAACGTAGATTTGCCCACGCCACCTTTGCCACTCAGAATCAATATTTTGTGCTTGATGCCGGCGAGGCGCGCGGTGATGAGGGAAACATCGGGGTCAGGACCCTTGGGCGTGGAGGCGCATATGGATTGATTGGGACAGCCGGCGCACGCATCGCCTTGACCTGCGAGCGTAGATTCTGGACCTGGACAATGTTCCGGTTCAGGAGCAACGAGATTGGGTTGGTTCTTGAGCGGAGCTGAGAGGTCGACTTGGACGGGCTCTTCTACTGTGATCGTCGTGGTTGACGGCATGCTGTGCAGCGGCGCTGGCTTTCTATTCCGGCAAGACAATCAGCAGAAAAGTATTGTGTCAAGGTGCATGTCGATTGGGTTCTGTTGATTGGAAGTGGAAAGGTAAGTGTTGCGAGCAAAGTGGATTTGTCAGGCGCAAGTGCATCACGGGAAGAGTCTTTGCAGTATAACGATCAAGCCACACTTATTTCGTTCAATCAAACAATGTCCACCTAGACAATATTAATCAGTCCATGAGAAAATCTGCGGAAATGCGGAGACCCATCGACTGCACTCAAACCCTACGAACGCTCCATGAACGCGGGCCAGTAACGAGACGCGCGAACGCCACTACTTTTGGCAACCCCCACCCTCCGTCAAGAGACTTGCAGCGCCCTGCAGCAACGTGCATCTGCCGTTCACACGCAATCCGCGTGCCGTTCCTTGTTCTGTCAATATGTAAGATGCACCTTAACATTTTCAGGCAAAACCCTCGTGAATCTTTGCAAGACTAAATCTCCGTCCTTTCGCACCGTCCTCGAACATCAAATCTACCTCTAATCTCCTCTGAACGACGAGTATTTCGTATAGTCGGCCATATCTAGCTCAACCTGGCGGTCTTAACTCTTTTAGACGACACTGGTCGGCATGGCTGGAGAGGAGCATACAGCCATCAATGGAGATGGTTTAAGGGAGCGAAAGCCGAGGGAACAAGACGAGGATGCCAACAGCGACTCGGACTCAATCCCTGAAAAGAAGAAGAGTGATACAACGTTCGGGAGAACCCCAGATGGAACAGGTAGGTTACTTTGTCTCTATACCTACTTCGGTAACTTGGTGCTCGCCACCTGTGACTCGACACGAAATGAGCAAGAAGACGCTGCATATCCTCTCTACAGCCTAAGTACTCTAAGACAAAAGCTAACATGCCTCATGAATAGTCTTCGTCGTTCCCGAGACCCATGACATGGTTTCTCAGCTTCTCTCGCCGAGTCAACCGAAGAACCTGTCCGACCTCTTTGTTCTCGCGGTCTTGGGAATTCATATCGTGACCGTCTACCTCCTCCCTCCGTCTCTCCGCATACCAATATATGCAGTCGTCTTCCTTTTCTGGCGAGCTTGCTACAATGTTGGTATAGGCTATCTCCTGCACCTTCAATCAAACCATTGGAGACTAGTTGCGTGGGCGAAAAGGTCAAAAGTGTTTGTCAATCCAAAGACTGGTGACAATCCCCATCCGATACTGTTCCATATGTTGAAGCGAGAGATGGAGACGAAGATTCCAGAGAACTACAAATTCGAAGACGCGCCAATTGAGTACAATACATGGCTAGTCTTTAGGAGAGTGGTCGATCTCATCTTGATGTGTGATTTTGTCTCTTACGTCTTGTTTGCAATGGCATGTGCAGGGAGGCCTGCTGACGAGGGCGCCGTGCTTACCGCACTACGATGGATCACTGGCTGGGGATTGTTCGGTTTCAATCTCTGGGTAAAGCTGGATGCTCATCGCGTAGTGAAAGACTACGCTTGGTACTGGGGTGATTTCTTCTATCTGATTGATCAGGAGTTAACCTTTGACGGTGTTTTCGAAATGGCACCCCATCCCATGTATTCAGTTGGGTATGCTGGCTACTACGGCATATCGCTTATGACTGCTAGTTACAAAGTCCTCTTTATCTCCATCATTGCGCATGCAGCTCAATTCGCGTTCTTAGCATGGGTTGAAAATCCTCATATTGAGAAGACCTACAATTCTCCTCCGCCTAGGAAACAACGGTCAGGATCAGAGCCAGAGATCGAGCACGAAGATTGCCAATCTACGGAGGCTGACCATGTTTACAATGCGCCGCCGTTGGCCTCTGCAAGTCAACCTTCGCCAGTGCACAACCTATTCGGGATCAGTAACTTTGATTTTCATAGGGTGACGGACACATCAATCCTACTCCTCCAATTCTACATCTTCGCGCTGACGGTACTGACACCACCCACTCCGTTGTATCAGGCATTTTTTGTCATCAATGCAGCACTATGGCGCCTATGGTATTCTGTGGGTATAGGATACTTACTGAACCGCCAATCGGCAAAGAAAAGGTGGACCCGACATTACCTGAAATATGGCGAGAGCACCGAAGAAGCTTGGCGACAATGGAAAGGAACCTATCACATTTCTATGACAATGTGTTACACGAGTTTCGTTGCTGCCTCATGGAAGATGTACTCGCTGCCCCCCGATTGGAGTTATGGTATGGTCCTACTGAGGCATGTTTTGGGTGTCAGCTTGGTGGCTCTGCACATGTGGACAACAATCAGTATCTACGACTCCTTAGGCGAGTTTGGCTGGTTCTTCGGGGATTTTTTCTTTGATCATTGCCCCAAGCTAACGTACAGTGGCATTTACCGATTTCTCAACAACCCAGAGAGAGTGATAGGTCTAGCTGGTGTCTGGGGTGCCACTTGGATCACAGCCAGCAGGGCGATTTTCTGCTTAGCCTTGCTCAGTCATGTTCTAACCCTAGCATTCATCCAGCTTGTCGAGCGCCCACACATGCAGAAATTGTATGGACAGAGCCTGAGAAGAGAATCAGGGCTTGTGAAAAGCCTCAAGCGATCCCTGCCTCCACACCTCTGGCAATGGCAAGGTAGCGTCGACAAAATGCTGGAAGGCACGCTCGACTCCATGGAAGATTTCTTTGCTAGTGCCCAACCTAAGATCGCATCCGGCGTCAAGACACTGATTAAAGACTCGACAGCCTTGTTCAAACATCCTACTCGCATCAGCATCACGAGACTATCGCCTGATCTTGCGGGATATGATCCTAAGGACTATTCCGTTGAGATGAAGAGTACACCCTCGGAAGCCTCACCAAAGTCGGCCGAGGAGCATGCGGCGAGAGCAGAACAGCGCTCAGACTTTAAGACTCTGATCTTCGAATATGGTGCGCCAATCAAAGTGCAGTGGACGGCACCACTAAATCATAGCAAGAAGGATTGGATCGGTCTTTACATGGTCGCAGACAATGCTTCGAGGGAAGCCACTCGAGTTTCTTCCCAAGGCCGATGGATAGCAACCAATAAAGACCAGTACGGCTCCATCATTGCCGATCGCGGCATTCTTTTATACGATAGCCGGGTATCTGGGGCGGTGCGTCAAGATGGAGAAAATAAAGACTTCCTCTCGGGAGAGATGGAATTTTCTGGAGACAAGCTTTGGTGGACGACGGGAGTCTTCGACTTTCGATATCATCACAACGGGAAGCACAATGTCATGACCATCTCTTTGCCCTTTGAGACTAAGATCACCAAGTTCGACGGGGAGGATGTCGAGGCAGACGCAAATGGATCGATACGAGGTGCAGTAGAGAAAGCTCTACTTCAGTGTGTGCGCAATTGTTGCGATAGAGACCCAGAAATTGCGCCCTCAACTGTTGATGAACATTTCGGTAGCCAAGTAGAGCGAGATGGAAAATATGCTCGCAGAGTGGTCTACGCCGTGCATCAAATGTGAGTCCTTTTCCTTCCGTTTTGCCAGATGATTTGGAATGCTGACCACTGCAAAGGTTTGGGATCGAGTTTGCTCCAGAGGTCGTGCAAGCTGACGGCACCGTGCGGAATCTGGCATGGAGAGTCTGTAACGCGAAGAAGGTTTTGGTTAGTCTACCTTGACATGCAAGGCATACCCCCTGAAACTCTCCATAGAGACTGATGTTCGCTTGCATAGGAGCCCTACATGTCCCTTTCTCGTGATGGGAAAACCACGCCAACAGACTTGAAGTACTAATCCCGGTGGCTTTTCGCAAAATCAATATTCGTTGTGCATAGCGAGATATCCAATGGAGTTCTGCGATTAACGGTGGCATGATTATCAGGAGTATATCAAAAGCATTCCATTTCTAAGTATGTCCCATCCGTGATGTACATATTTTTCCAGCGACTAGGATAGCTTGACTGTCGATCGCGGAGGTATCACAAAAGCACAATGAACATATTCGATACAGTTTCACCTAATCTAGATGTCCTGGCATGATGTTGCGCTCAATTTGGATCCTTTTGCACAAATGTCGTGGTGGATGAGATCGAAGATCTGCAATCTGCCTGCAGATTTCGACGCATCAATGCGTCAGACCTCGGGTCACGAATCACACTCGGCCTTCACATTGGCTCAACTCTCCAATCGACAATCCTTCCGATTAATGACCGACCTACGATTTCGACACAGCATGGAAGGCGAAGCAGGGGAGTGCGTACGTCTGATGGCTGTGATGCCCGCAAAGACATCTGAGCCGCACTGTTCCGTCATAGGCGATTTGACTTCATATTGGGCTCTATATCCACTCGAAAGGGGTCGCGCAATTGGGATTGAGGATTGACAGTAAGTCGAATTTTAGGCCATCAGCCTCAATAACATCTATCATGGATCCACGGGCGCCTTCAATGGTCGCCTCGAATACAAGCAATACTGGCTACAAAAGCTGCGTCTACTTCACGAATGCTGTCCGTCCAGACCATACTCAGACTTACAAGCAGCATGATACAGCATCGCTAATCTGCACGCCTAGGGCATATACGAAAAGGACTACCAGCCAGCTGACCTGCCTGTGGCAAAATTCACCCACGTCTTTTACGCCTTCTTCAGCCCAAGTGCAGATGGTGTCGTGTACGTAAATGTGTTTCAAACTCGTCGAGTTCTTTATCTTACGACCGAATATGGGATTAATTGAGCGTTAGATCTTCGATTGATACCTTTGCGGACCTTGAGAAACGTTACCCGGATGACGAATCACCCGGCGAAGACGCAGATCTCAGAGTCTACGGCTGTATAAAGCAATTCCATCTGCTCAAGAAGAGACACAGGCATTTGAAAGTCGTACTTAGCATTGGCGGCCCAGACCAAAAGACTGCTGCAAATTATGCCGCTCTCTCAGCTTCTCCGGCCTCCAGAGCGAATTTTGTGGAGAGCTCTCTTACCGCCATCGAGGATTACGGATTTGATGGGATCGATCTGTTCTGGGAATGGCCCAAGGATGTAACAGAAGCTAGCAATTATACCAACCTGATTGAGGACATCCGGAAAGCCTTAGATCTATATTCTTCCGAGCAAGGCAGCAAGCATCTTTGCCTCTCCGTTGCATGTCCTGCCGGAACCGAACAATACAACCTACTAGACTTGAAACGCATGGACAAGCATGTCGACTTTTGGAACCTCGTGGCGCACGACTTCACCGGCGAGTCAAACTCGCCCGTATCGGGACATCAAGCAAACGTCTTCAAAGTCCGCGAGGAGCTCATCACGCCCTTCAACCCCGCGCAAGCTGTGTCAGACCTCCTGGAAAACGACATCGAACCCGAGAAGATCTTGCTCGGCTGTCCGCTTTACGGTCGCGGCTTCTCCAATACCGAGGGCTTGGGCAAGGCCTTCTCCGGCGTGCCTGCGGGAGAGGTCAAAGAGGGTATTCGTGACTATAAGGATCTGCCGCTACCCGGTGCAGAGGTCAAATTCGATTCTGCGGCCAATGCTGCGTATTCGTACGATGATGAGAAGAAAGAATTGTTTAGCTTTGATAATCCGGCGAGTTTGTCGATGAAGTCGAATTTTATCCTGAGCCAGCAACTTGGAGGGGCCATGTTCTGGGAGGCATCGGGGGATAGGCAGGATGAAGGTAGTCTGACGACGTTGGTAAGTTAGCTGAATGTCTATGGGGAAGTAGCCTCCGCTGATTATTTACGCATACAGATGGCTCGCGATTTGGGCGGAGAAAATTATGCTGGATTGGATAGATCCGAGAATACTATCTCGTATCCTGGATCGAAATACGTCAATATCAGAAGTGTAGAATCTTAAAGTTACCCGCGTGGTCGATCTGGGTATTCTCCGGGGGCCAACAACGTGATATGGCATTCTTCGGTGCCCGAGTGCCTGATGGAAGGCAGTATAGATAGGCAGAAACAATTTCAAACGAGTCACCTTCACCATGAACTTTCCCGCTTGATCATTCTCCGTGCAGCTGACTTTGTAAACAGAAAGTTTTTTTCTAAACCTTCACATACCACGTTATCCCAACTAGGCAGCAGACCGATTACAACTACAAATTCAGGCTAATTCTGTTACTGCAAAACGCTGGAGCAACTTTCTCACTCACGCTCGCCATTTCCGTGCTGTCATCTCAAGTCATGTGAACAGTATTCTTCAGGCTGCCTACAAAGTCCATAAGCGGTTTTGAATCCAAAGAGGTCGTCCAAAGGGCACATTTGGTTGCAGCTAGCAGCGGAACGACAAGGACATCTGTCTGTTTTACCTGAAAAGTGCCATGATCTGTCGAGGACCAATTTTCACACTCAAATTCTTCCTCTCCGTTCCAGGATACAAGGCACATGTCGGTCCCATCGCTTTCCCCGGTTCTATTCGGCATTTTTACATTGATAGTAATCTCACTTGGGTCGGTACTGCATTCAGTAGCAAGGACCCGGATACGATCTTGGAATGGACGGTTGATTATGACAAGTCTTGCCAGGATATCGTTGACCTCGGTGGGTTGTAGAGATCTCTCGGCTAGGGCCTCGTAAAGGCGGTAAAGATCAATGGATTGCTCCTGGTTGAGTTTCTCAAAACGACTCTAACGGCTTAGCTTCCGAAACATGGTCTGATCGTAGAAGGGATCTGGACTAGACTGCCAGATAACAGAGAGCAAGGGTTGGTAGAGTTGAGCGGTTCTGCTGAGAAGGGTTGTTAATAATCTGGTGTTAAGCTTCCAAACGAGGAAGCCAAGAGGGGACCATTCAAGAGCGAGGAAGTCACGAATCAAAGCTTCCAAATCGGCTCTCACGACGAAATCTGATGCTCCTCCGACTCCTTCTGTGGATATCAATCTTGACATGGATGGACTGATTCGTCCGTTTCTACAGTCTTCAACATAATGATTTGAGAGATTACGGCTGTATATACTGGAGATGGTATCTGTAATATCCGCCCAATAATCTATGCTCGTTTTGGCCACTCCGAAGGCCTCTGCAGCCAGCCTTATCGAGCGTGGACGGTCTTGAGCGTACTCCAGCCCATAAACATGGGTAGATTCTGCTTCGTCTTCTGGTGTGTGGCTGTCCACTGGTTTAGCGGTGATACCACCAAGCGAAACGTCGCGGACCGGATCTTCAATGCTCCAAACATGGTGGCCTGAATCATTCGACCACGTTGGCATGAACCCCAAGGCCATCCAGAATATTGAAAAAAGGGTTGTGGTCTCATGGTGCGCCGTGCTCAAACGTTCGGTATTGTTGTATAACCTAAAAGACAAGGGACTGGCGATGCTTTGGTCCAGAGGCTTCCCGTGTATGTATCGCAATTTTCTGATTGACCCAGTAGCGCCAAATATTGCTCTATTGCGTCTAGAATTTCCACGAGACATATGCGAACCACTTTGCAATCGGTCTTCATTATTGAAAATACTGGACCTCTCGGAATCCTCGGACCTTTTTGTCTCCTCCGACTCGCTATCTGAGCCAGCGTCGCTTAGCTCGACAAGAGTCCGTTCTTCATCAAGATCTCGGCGAATCATAGCAGCATGCCACTTTCTTCCTCTATCTTCGCGGTCGCCGTAACGGCCAAGCAGACCAACTAATAAAATCCAATACCGGCTCAGAGGGAGCCACGTATGGCAGCCCCAGAAGACGAGCCGACCACCCTTTGCACTAAGGAATTTCCCGTCCTCTGCAGATGTTGACTATCTGGCTTTAGCAGGTTTCGGTCACGATTACGGGTGGCATACATACAGTGCTTTGGGACGAAGACTCCGGGAACGCAGGCTGCGTATGATAGGCTTGCAGCAATCGACAGAATCGGGACCAGCCAGTTCGACAGCTGGTCCCAGGAATGCGTTCTACCCCATCATCCACCTTGATATTCCAACATTCCTTTGGATGCGGTATTACCACTGTCGAGGAGTCCCAAAACCTCGACTCGAGATTTGGGACTCTGACCTTACGGAACAAGCGGAATTCTTGGCTGAAGCCAAAGCTTTTGGTAATGAAATCTTGATTGACATCGCGTACAAGATTGAGGGCTCGATTCCGTTCACTGTAAATCTGCTGCAATAGGAGCCGAGGTCCGACCAGGCCAATGAGCGCAACGAATGCCAGGAAAACCGCAAGCCAGGTCCCTATAGTACCAAGCAGGGCTGTCGTGTCAGCCATAAAGTAGTTTTGAGCTACAGGAAGAACCAGGATTACGTCTGTCTTCACGAGTCCAGAAGGTCTGGGGAATTGCAGTGGAACTACAGAGGACAGTGGGATCAAAACTCACTCCTTTGCAGTGATTACCTGGATACTTGCTTGTTATTACTGACGATAGGTTGGAGGACTATGGAGGAATTATCCAGCTCAGCCTCAGAACTAGGTAGACGTACTAGTTCTAGAAATTGAATAAATGCCAAGCTTCGCTAGAGCTAGAATGTTCAATGTTGACTTACAATTCGCATGCGATTCTTAGATACTACCAGTGGATAGCTACCGTACCGTGCGTACGTATTCCCCCAGTTCTGCTCATTGTAAGCTAAGCTGGCCTACCTGAGGGTTCTACCGAGTCAGCTAAGAGTCCTACCTTCGCGTGTGCTAGCAATATACAGAACTGTGCACCAAAATCTTGGCGCCGTATCCCTTCTCTACAGAATGTCAACCTCGACCTCTTCCCCACCAAGCCTTATCACCTTCCTTCATGCCTCCTTCCCATCAGCAGTATCAACAAAAATCTCTGAAGCAGACCTCCCTAGCGCATCACATGTAATCTACCCAAATGAATCATACACAGACAACGAGAAGGTCGAAATATCACAATGGCTCACCACATCTTCACGCCTCGCCGTGCTTGGTGAAGACGAGGCCAAGCGTGCTGAGCGTCTCGGCTCTCTGAATATCCATCTCTCTAGCCGGACGACTTTACTGGGGAGCAAGCCCTCTATAGCAGACCCAGTTCTTTTCTACAGACTTTCTCCCGCGGTGAAGGCATGGAGTTCAGAAGAGCGAACGGGCGAAAAGGGCTACCATCATATTGTTCGCTATATCGACTTCGTTCAGAATGCCCCATTGTTCGGATTGTCACTTGCTGTGGCAGACAAGGTCGAGATCAATCCGGACGAGGTCAAATTCATCCACAAACCAATCGACCCCAAAGAAGAAAAGGAGCGGAAGAAGAAAGAGAAAGCTGCTGCTGCTGCCGCAAATGCGGAAGGTCCGACTCCCCTCGTTGTAGGTAGGGACAAGGGCCAGCCAAAGGCGGATAAAATAGCCAAAGCACAAGTTGCCTCATCCCAGACCGAAGCTACAACGTCCAGCAACACCACCACCCCTCAGCAAAACAAAAAAGAAAAGAAAGAAAAAGCCCCCAAACCCGCCAAACAACCACCCAAAGAAACCCTTCTCTCCCCTCACCTCATCGACCTCCGCGTCGGCCACATCCTAAGAGCCATCCCTCACCCTAACGCCGACTCCCTTTACGTCTCTACCATCGCCTGCGGTGACCCAGCCGGCACAGACAATACATCCACGCACGACGACGGCCACATTGTCCGCACAGTCTGCTCCGGTCTTAACGGCCTCATCCCGCTCGAACAAATGCAAAATCGGAAAATCATCGCCGTCTGCAACCTCAAGCCCGTCACCATGCGCGGTATCAAATCTGCAGCTATGGTCCTGGCGGCATCACCGCGGCTAAAAGAAGGGGAGGCAGATGATCATAAGGGGCCTGTCGAGTTGGTGGATCCGCCGCAGGGGGCGCAGACGGGGGAGAGGGTTTGCTTCGAAGGGTGGGAGGGGGAGCCGGAGGGGGTGCTGAATCCGAAGAAGAAGGTTTGGGAGAGCTTGCAACCGGGGTTTACGACGACGGAGGAGGGATTGGTGGGGTTTGAGGTTGAAGGGGTCGAGGCGTTGAAGGGAACTGAAGGGGAGAAGGGAAAGGGGGTGAGGAGGTTAGTGACGAAAGGGGGAGGGGTTTGTAGTGCGAAGAGTTTGAAACGTGCTACAGTGAGATAGTCAGGGGTTTAATTGACTTTCAATTGCTTCATGAGAGCTGCTATGCAGCGCTCCATCCTTCCATCGAGCTCACAAATCATCTTCCCCCGATCTTCCTCCCCTTTACGCATGCTAAGCACGGGCTGTAGTGATGATGTTAGGTGCCTCAAACGGCCACCTCACCACCCATGCCCTCTCCAGCGAGGCCTTCGACCCCTTCCTCGTCCTCGTCCTTTGGCTCAGATTTGACTTTTACCACTACCTCAGACTTGACTTCCCCTTTCGCCACCTTCTTCTTGCTTGGAGTGTCCACGTCAGAAGTTCCATCGTCGTCAGTCACGATCGCTGCCGCCTTGCGCTTCTTGGTCTTTAGCGCGGCTGGAGCTGGGGTAGACGGGGCTGCAGCCCCAGGAGCGGCGTCGTCAAGGGTTTTCTGGAGACGCCACCAGCGGGTTTGGAGGGATCCTTTCGTCTTACCAAGATCCTTGGTAAGGACATCCCAATCGACTGAGGACTGATTAAGGGTTAGCTTCCTCTCGGTTCACAAAAGCACAGGGACACGGATGGAAGGAATTCAATGGACATACCGTATTGAAGCTGGAGTTCTTGATCAGAGCATAGACAAAGAGAAGATTGTCATCGCGCGCGGATTTTGGAGGCATTCTGGTTGATCGTGGAGAGGTGATTTTTGAGTGAAACTTGCGATGATCCGTGAGACTTGTTCGTGTAGGAGAGATCAGGATACCGTACTTACAGTTGTTTGTGAGCTTAAAGTGCGAAGAAATTGGTGCTGGTAGTCGAAACGTTGGTTGTTGTAGTGGAGTGTTGTAAGGAGGAAGGATCACAAGTGAGAGATGCCTTCTTTTAGTTTTCTGTGGTCGCTAGGAGTATGACATAGTCCGGGGCAGCGAACTTCAATGCCAAGATTCAAAGCCAACAGTATACTTCACTTGTGTGGGAGATGGTCACCCAATGAACTTTGACACTGTAAGACAAAGACTCATGTGATCTTGACCTGGAGTATGCATTGGTTGTGAGAGGCTGTATCAAGTCGTTCTCGAGGCTTTGAGAGCATTTGCTGCTGAATCTGCAGCCCCTTTCTCCGGTTTCCCAATCAGGCTAGCTTGGACTTCGGTTCGTGTTGCTTCCTGGATGGCGTCCACCAGCACCAGTCGTGCGGCCATCGCGGCCTCGATAGCACTATCCACAAGAGTCTCTAACCCAAGGGAGCTGGCCTTCTGGTCATTCAACGAGGCCATGCTGCCTCTAGTCCACAGCTCGGTCACCTCGTCTCGAGATTGGAGATAGCCAATTACACAAGCGGCCACGATTTCTTCGTTGTCCGAAGGTGAAGGATCTAGTACAATGTGTGGGGGGACGGTAGGATGGCGGACGACCGCAGCTACCCCCCCAGTAACCACGTCGACGCAGTCTATTCCGGCGTCGGTCATAGCTGCAGAAGCCACAGTGATACAGCCTGATAGGATAGACATCATACTCCATCCATTGGTTCGTCGATGGCTTTCTCCAAATACTCCTCTAAGAGAACAGTCCTCTTCGCCCTCGAGGATCGTGATTACAACATCGACGCCACTCTTCGGCCATCGTTCACCAATCAAGACACCTCGAAGAGCCGTTTCAAGGTGAGCAGCAAGATCTCGCTCGCTGGCATCTGGAATGTATCCCCTTCGCTGGTGAGTAGCGAAGGGGGCGAATTTTACACGAGTCGAAAGTAGTAGCTGAGGGGAGAAAGGAGCGGATCGCGGAAGAGGACGAGGTCCATGAACGGTACAGGTAAGCTTCAGAGCAGATGCTTGGTTGATGAGAGGTTTACTATGATGGGTAGTAGAAGGCTCCAACTCGAAATAGGCGGATCCTGAAGCTGATGGGGTCAGACCCGTCTTAAGAACTAGATCAGAACAGCTTCTCAGCAAACGAGCCCATTCAATTACTCGACCCCTTTGGCGAGATCGCACAAACGCAACACTCACATATTTTGCGTATCTCATTTGGTCCCCTGGTCCGCTTATCAGGGGTTAGAGTGCTGTCGAGGAACTCAGCAGCAAACACGGGAGGAGCAGTGCCTCCAGATGGCCCGTTGGTGCGCCGTCTATCTGTTGCCATCTTCGTGACCTTTGTTGACAGGTGCAGATGAGGTGAGGTCAAAAATGATATGGAAGCTTGTCCGTCTTATCACCGAAGCTAACGGGATCAGGAATGGAGACCCCAAATCCTCAAAACATTCAGAACATCAATCTTTTGCAACTAAGAGGACGCAACCTACGATAGCACTCTATGATGGTAATCGAATATGAGAAACTCAACTCCATTCGAGATACCGGAGGTACCACATCAATCGCCAATTGGGGATGAGACGTTACGCTACAATACAAGCTGATAACTTTGAGCTTGTATGCCCAAGGCAGTTCCTCAGGCGGAGTATCTTGACACGGTTCTAAAGATTCTCCATGTTGCAGCGCACACTGGGCCAAGAGAACCAGTCCCATGGTTCTTCCGATCGTCTGGAAAGATTCCCATCACCTTGAGAGATATCAACCTCCAAATCTGCAATCATGGCAGATATCAGAGATGGAAACTCGCAAGAATATTCTGACTACTCGCAGGAGGATTTTGAACTAGCAGACCTATCCCCGGACCAAGACGATTCAAGAGGGCCTGAAATGGAGTCCGACCTCGAATTCGAAGGCTGGGAAAGCGATCAGGAGAAAACTACGGAATCTTTGAGGAGTCGTAGGCCAAGCTCCTCCACTGTCCAGAGTTTCATGCTTTACACACCAGATGAGGAGAGATCCGTAGTCAAGAAATTTGATAGACGACTTGTCCTTTTTGTGGCTTTACTTTACATGCTATCTTTCCTTGATCGATCCAGTAGGTATACCCTGGTCAGGGATCCTCTCCCCATCCTTGTCTGCTAACGCAACCAGATATTGGGAATGCTAGAATAGCTGGCTTATCAGACGATTTGCACCTCAGCTCTTACCAATATGAATGGCTACTACGCGTGTTTTACATCTTTTACGTATTGTTTGAATGGATGACTCTCCTGTGGAAAGTCTTTCCGCCGCACATTTATCGTAAGTGAACACCTTTAGGATAGGGAGATTAACCAAATGGCTGAATAGTACCGCAGTCGCTGTATGTGTAGCATCTTGGGGCCTCATAGCGTCATTGCAATCCTTGGCATTCTCTTTCGCATCTCTGCTCGCGCTGCGAGCGGCTCTTGGAATTGGAGAAGCAGCGTTCGTGGGCCTTCCATTTTTTATGTCGTTTTTCTACAAGCGAGACGAGCTTGCTTTCAGAACTGGGCTTTTCATCTCTGCCGCACCACTTGCCACTTCCTTCGCTAGTAGCTTGGCCTGGGTGATCACGAAGATTGGGTCGAAAGTTCCTATCGCTACATGGCGCATACTTTTTCTGGTAGAAGGCTTCCCGAGTATTGTTGTTGCGGTTTTTGTTTTCTTGTACATACCTGATAACCCTGAAAGCGCGAAATATTTGAATAAAAGGGAGCAACGAGTAGCTAGATTACGACTCCGGAAAGAGACAGAAGATGTGAAGAAGGGAAATAAGAAAGGGTTGAATTGGATGGAAATTAGAGATACGCTTCTCGACCCGAAAGCCTATCTCACCGCTGTGAGTCTTGTATGTGTCTTGGTGAGCTGTAATCTGACGTTTGGCCACAGGCAATGTTCTTTTGTGCCAACGTAGCTTTCAGCTCCTTGCCAGTCTTTCTGCCCACAATCATAGAAGAGTAGGCTCTGACTGCTGTTTTCGGACTCCGTTCTACATGCTGATTCTGGCAGAATGGGCTACTCTGCGCTGTCCTCCCAAGCGCTCTCAGCGCCGCCCTATCTCGTCGCATTCTTCGCCGTCTTGATCACCGCCTATATGTCCGACCATTACCGTAGTCGTAGTGTCTTCGTCATCTTTCATGCCATCCTCGCTTCCTTTGGATACGCCGGCATGGCAATCACTGGTTCCCTCAAAGCAAGCCCGCAATGGCGTTACATAGGGGTGTATCCAGCATCAATAGGGTTCTTTTCTGTTGTCACTATCATCATCACGTGGACGATCAATAATCAGAATTCTGATTCCAAGAAGGGGACTGGTCTCGCCATGCTGAACTACATTGGACAACTGGGACCTCTTCTAGGGGTACACCTGTATCCTGACGGCGATCAACCGTATTACGTTCCGGGAATGGCGATTTGTGCTTGTTTTATGGCTGCAGTAGCCGCATTGGCTTACGGCTTAAGGAAAATTCTAGATGCGAAAAACCGAAATGAAGCCGCGGAGAGATTAAATCATGACGGTGAAGACCAGACTCTGGTAGCATCAAATGGACGTAGCCGAGGAGGTGCACAGTTCGTATTCATGTTATGAGCAACCCCCTTCCAATCTCGCCACAAATTCTGGAAGCCCCTGTTTACTTCGTATCTCCGGCACATGCCCATACTCGAGTAGACGACTCCATGGATACGTGTCACAACAGGCCCGGTTCAGTCCGAAAGCATCACAAGCAGAGCGAATTGTGACTGACCAACTCGGCTCGGCACATTCATGACCCAAGGCGAGAACGGGAAAAACTGCTGTTTACACGCTCATGTTGTACACGCTCATGTTGATCTTGAAATGGTCATCTTCTGGCTGGATACCACATCGCCTCCGGTAAGGATCAGTGATACGTTGTATCACAGTATAATTCCTCCGCTTGCGAATAAGGACTGCCGAGCAGCTACGGATCACTGTTTCGGTCTCACTTGATCTTTAGACGATCGGGTTTGAGAAAGCACACCATGCCGTTGTTCCATCGCGGCCGAGCAAGGCCGAGTCAAGGTCTGCTTCAATGAGAGTGTCAGCTGATGCCAAGCTTCGTGTTCGTCGTTCATACCAGATATTTCGCCGTCATCTGGTTCCGAACCCTCGGTACGAGGTGATCAATTGCCGAAGGGCTCCTGAATACAGTCGCATTAGGCACGCTGCCTTTCCTGCTTCTTCATTATAGAAGCCTAGGTACTCGGCGACCGACTTCTGGCAAAAACATGAAGCTCGTATTCGTCCTTCTCGCCATACTAGCCTACGCTGTCGCTACGCCTGCCTCTATCGTCACAAGACCACGCCGCTTCAGACTCAAGTCTCGCGTTCTGACCACCTCTAATCCCTCCTTCGATAATCTCTTCCTCGAGCCCTATCTCATCTATCCTGCTTTCAACTACGCTGTTCTAAGTTTCAAAACCACCGGGAACCCTGGCGTCATCGGCTACTTGAATGGCACCTCCACTGAGATAAAAGCTGAGGAAGCTGACCTTCTCTTCGACTTTGGCAGCAACGAACCTCCGTACGGTTTTGTCATCAACCAAGTGAACGCAACATATGATCCTATTGAAATTAATGCTGGGGATGGGACACAAGGTATCTTCATTGATTAGGGAATTATCAAATACCATAACCCTATCTCGGGAGGCTTCTATGGTCAGTCAATACCCATCGATGAGGTAGGTGAAGCTAACGAGGACGGAATAGCTTGCAACAATACGCTACTTTATGGGCCGGCCGTGCAGCTGTTCTATAAGCCGAAGGCGATTGTGATCTCGGCTATCTGCTCGGACGTAGAGTTGGTGGTCGAGTATATTTGAGTCTGATAGACGAAGTGAGCGTTGGCTGTAAGTACTCGTATTTGTGTCTGGTAGATTGATCGTTAGACTGAACGAGGCATCCGTGCTCGCCTGCTCTGACAACTACTGCACCTTGCGCCGACTCTCCTACTCCAGATTGCAGGAATGCCAATGCTAGCTCTTCGATCAAATCCTTTTCAAAGAGTGACTCTTCATATTTGCCAACGATTCCTGCAAGCTCTACATGGTTCGGCGAGAGTACATCAACCGAGCGGGCTGCGTTGCAAAATGCATTGAGATTATCTGGCGTGCATGACGAGGGCAGCGGTTCCCAGATGATTAATGGTTTGCCGTTGATGCCTGCCTTTTCGCGCAAGTCTAGCAGCTCGTTGATCTGATGGACGATCTGGGATGGTTCCTCGAGGAAATGGAAGCTTGAAGAGCCTAGCAAGGTAGTATCGATAAGTTGGTGAGGGTGGATCTTCATTAGTGGAGTCAGGTATTGAAACCGCTTTTCTGATTCGGCCGTGAGCTAAGGCCCTGAATCGATGATGGAGGAGGGTCAAATACCATCATGAGCGTCATCTCTGTACTCAAGGCACCCTCGTGTGGTCAATTTGTCAGGTTCTTCGATGACCGACAGCGTGATTCCCAAGCTCTCAAGCCTGGCACGAACCGTAGATGGGAAGTCTGTACCGGCTCGTATCGTCCATCCAATCGACGACGCTGAGGAGCCTGGCTTGAAAAGCCGCGCTCCAAATGTACCTGGATTACCCTGTCACCATCTGCATGCTGGTTTGTCCCAGAGCCGGGAGTCTGGAAATGGGATTAAGAATCAAGAAAGCTGAACTCACTGAAAGTCCCTGAGCCACCAACAACATTCTGCAAAGTCTGTCCAGATGGGAGGTGCAATTCATCAAGGACCAGCATCCCCATTGAGGTAAAGGTTATCTGCTGGTCTGACCCCGCTGACGACATGACCGTTGGTGTTGTTGGGCTTATTGGCTTAAGCACGGGAAAGGCTCTCAATTTCGCAGAATGGGGGCCAGTGAGTAATTTTTGAAAGTTTTAGATTGAGGGTTGTCGACTTTTTGCTCTCTCTGAATTGCACTTTCCTCTTCAAGGGTGGAGGTCGACTTTGAGTGTGGCGATAACCACCATTACAAGGACTGTCATCTCTTCGTGACTGCTTAAGATATATCATAAAATTAAAATGACATCCAAGTCCACTCTGAGACACAGCGAGCGCGCTCTCACGCATCACAATGCGCTCATGAGAAAACTCTTTGAGACCGCCGAGGCCAAGAAATCCAACATTGTGGTCTCAGCAGATCTCACGAATACGAAAGACCTTTTGGAACTGGCTGACAGTATGTGCGCCCCTCGTGCGCTGCCAATTGATCCCTTGCATGGTCGCGACTGACTTGAGGCACCACTCTCACCTTAGAGCTCGGTCCTCACATCGCTGTCTTCAAAACCCACATCGACATCGTCTCAGACTTTAACGACGAGACTGTACGAGGACTCAAATCGCTGTCAGAAAAGCACGATTTCCTCATTTTTGAGGATCGCAAATTCATCGATATCGGCAACACCGTCCAGAAGCAATATCATAGAGGAGCACTGTGGATCCCCGAGTGGGCGCACATCGTCAATGCGACCGTACTGGCTGGCGATGGCATCGTGGAGGCATTAGCTCAGACTGGGACATCTGATGATTTCGAGTACAAAGGTGATAGGGGGGTACTTTTGCTTGCGGAGATGACAACGAAAGGCTCTTGGGCCACTGACGCCTACATTTCGGCTTGCGTTGAATCCGCAAGAAAACATCAAGATTTCGTGATTGGGTTTGTCGCCAACCAAGCGCTGACGTCGTTACAATCATCGACTGCTGCTTCTGATCCCGAAGACTTTGTTGTTTTCACTACTGGGGTGAATCGCGCCACGAAGGACGACCCACTTGGTCAGCAATATCAGACGCCGCAGGCAGCTATTGGAAGAGGGTCGGATTTCATCATCTCGGGGAGAGGCATCTATGCGACCGAGGATCCTGTTGAGACAGTTAAGTCGTATCAAAAGGATGGCTGGGACGCGTATCTGGCTCGCGTCAATGGGTCAAAACCTGACGCGAATGGTTCTGTATAGCATGCTTGTTATTTTTCAATCAAGGCTAAGTTTCACCAAAACCGCCAATTCAGGGCCATAGCTCTTCAGTCTTCCACTCACCCTTCCCCTCTACCCCTTGGCCCTTCGTCACTTCAAAAGTATACAACTTCCTCCTCGCCGTGGCAGGATCACTTAAGTCCAACATCTCGACCTCTTCCGGCTTGATGACCACTACCCGAAAGTTGTCCCTGGCGATGGGGTCATGCAGATCCTCAACCTTCTGCCCAAGCTGGTGACCCTGACCTGGCTCTTGCCCCTTTGTTGGAGTGCCAGGCGGTGGGTTCTTCCATGATCCTGGGTCCCCGATTAGTACTCGTAGCCTGTTTCACCAACCAGTCGGAAGATAAACCCCTCATGCCAGGCGAGCAATTCCCAAAGTGTGCCGTCAGCTCCCTCTCCCAACTCCAGTCCTTCTCATCACCTTCGCCTTCCGTCCTTCTCATCCTCCTTCCTACCTCGCTCTTAACAGTCCTAACCCCACTCGACTCTCCACCATCAACGTCCTTTCCTACCACAAATGCCTCCCCCTTGATCCGCCACTGCGTCCCTGTATCTTTGATCCACCACACAGCCTCCACTGGTCCCCCACCACCACTCCCTTGCACCTGGTCATCACTCTCCGCATGTCCTGCACTTGACGCAAAGATCTGTCCCACCTTCTGCATCCGCACATCTGTCGTGAAGGTCGGCATGTCGGAGTCGAAGATTGGTGGATTGCGAGGAGCGTCATTGTGCTTGTTTTCGGGGAGGGAACCCCACATACCGCGATAGATGCAGTAGCGGAGGCGGGGGACATAGGGGACAGTGGACCCTTTGGGAGCGGGAGCGAGGGAGGTGAAGACGAATTCTGGAGAGGGGAGCTTAGAGATGTGGGATTCGAAGGATGATTTCCAGGGAGCCGGCGGGGTGGTGAGGTGGGCTGTTGTGGTGGACATGGTGCGGAGGAGGGAACGAAGACGCAAAGTCTGCGGTGAAGCTATGATTGTTGCTGTTGGAGGCGAAGAGTTGGTAAGAAAATAGCTTATGAGAAGCGGATGATGATGTCTAGTCTATGGTCAGAAGTTTGAAATCTTAGAACCGCAGAGCAGATGGCATTTGTTAGCATTCGATGACGTTGACATAATTTTAGTTGTTCCATTTTTTCTAGTCCATGAGGAGAGGCATCTCCCACATTCCTGGAGGAAGACATCTTTGTCAGTTGAAGATGATATCCATGGCGGAAGGGCTCCCATTTCTTGGGTGGGGCCTCTCGTCACTCATGGCTAGGTACTCTTCTGTGACTTTTCATGGTGTGGATATGCTGTAGTCCTTTCTCACCAAAATGACTACGGCTCGCATTCAGAATCAACACTCTCCAGGCAGGCAGCAGTCCCTGAACACCAGTCTCTGTACATCCGAGACCCAAGAGTGCATTGACGTTGATTCGATTACATCGGTAGTTCTGTTTGCCTGTCGGTTTCTACGCGCTAGTACCAAATGCCAAGACCCGCAATTTCCATTTCAATGCTCAGTGCTTTTGGCGCGTCAACGTGGCAGCAACCCAGTCACATTCTCTCATACGTGCGTGCTACTGAAAGCATGCGTGAGCTTTAGTGTCCTTGTAGCCTGGACCGTGTTGTCATGCTTTTGTAATACGCCAGATGGATCCTGTGTTTACATGACATTCTCTCCTTGGTTGAGCTGGCAATGTATCGGCTTTCTTTCGATCATCTCCATTGTCCGTCCATAGACTTTCCATAGTTCTCTACACGAAGTCTATCTTTGACGAAAATCTTGACATGTCGTTCCTTCCTCCCTACCTCCTGAACGCCTGGCGTTTGCAGCATGGAGAAGAGGAGCGAGCCAAAAATGCAGATGAGCTCAAGGGTTGGACTGTCTCGTCCTTGGCCGAATCTCAGACAAGGTTTCAGCTCGACAACCATTATGCGGCCATGAGTGAAAAGTCTCGTACTTCCTCATTATCGTCTATGGCCGTGGGGAGAGTCCTTGATGTTCTACGAAGCTCCACCGATCTTCATAACGATGCTATCACCGTGGCAGATAGCCTGAGCTCGACTACGCTTCGGCAGCTGCTCGAGGACCCAAGGACTCCTTACCAAGTGCTCAGAGTGTTTAATGCCTTACCCCAAACCTTAGTCGAGAAGAATCGCAGGATTGTGGATATCGACGAAGCAGTCATTAGGAACGAGCACCACATTAGATCTCGAGGAACTTCGAATCGAGATGGCAAGTATCTTGTAAGCCTGGAAGAGCTCTGCAGTATCGTCTCCGAAATGGCCCAGGATGTCGATCCTATCAAAGCTACGCACAGTACCGACAAGAAGCTGGTGACAGTCAAACGTAGGGACCCTCCCAAGGGTAGCCTGGAAGTCCTGGATTACTGGCGTCCGAGGCACTTGAGTTTCAACCCTAACGACAAATCCTTCAGCGAGGTCTTTGATCGTATCACCAAGGGTATCCTTCGTGGACTGGATTGGCGAAACATCATGGTCGCTGGTGGTATGGCGCTGACGACTTTACTGCACATTGATCCTACGAAAGATAACGAGCCGAAAATCAAAAATCCCGATATTGATCTTTATATCTACGGGCTCAATCCAGGAGACGCCAATCGTAAAGCTGAGGAGATTCACGATACCTGGGTCCGTAACCTTCCGGCGTCTGCGACTAAGAAGCTAGTAGTAAAAAACGCAAAGACAATAAATTTCCTTACGGACTATCCTAATCGTCGGATTCAAATCGTCCTGAAGTTGCTATCAACTCCTACAGATGTCTTGCTTAACTTTGATCTCGATGCTTGTGCGATTGGCTTTGATGGCTCAAGTGTTTTTATGCTACCACGATGTGCCCGTGCGATCGAAACTGGCTATTCAGTCTTTACAATGGACCTAGTCTGGGGGCATCACCTCGGCGATCGACGAGCATCTCAAGATAATCGCATCTTTAAATATGCTGATCGAGGCTTTGGCCTTCGCTTCCTTCCCTCCTATGCCAGGTCTTTAGAAGAAGAACATCTCGATCAGGCACTCTTTGGTACTTCTCCTTCGTCGGTCGCCAGTCAGGAGATCAGCGAGGCTGACCAGAATTACGAGCATTTTCGCTGGGCTCAGAGAAATCGAAAACCAGATGGCAGTGAACCTGGAATAAAGACTCTACAGCGAATCGCGTATCTAGGACAAGACTATGTTCACCGTTTCTACTTTGGAGCCACTTCACTTTCTCTTTCTCCCAGGCAGATGCAAGAACAGCTAAAAGCGCAAAATGTCATGGCTCCCAATGACGACGGTATAACAGATGCAGATGAACAAGTATGGCAGGAGCTGTACGACCGTACGGAGCGCGAAAACAGAACCTTACAGGAGGCCAATGATCTACACAGGGCAAACCACGAACTCTGTGATGGTCCCCGAATAAGACTTTCCGATCTTGACAGCGAAGACATTCATACCGGATTACCTGATGGCCGACGAGGATTAGGAAACTTGGAGATCTTTATGAGACACTGTGAAGCTTGGAAATTACATTCAAATGCAGACGCACAGTAAGCACCGCTCTCCTCTTAATTGCAGTTTTACGCACTATCACTGATCACTGTATCGATAGTCTCGACATGAACCAGACTGCTAGTCTGGCTTATGACACAGAGACATATGACGACTTTCCTAATTACGATTGGAATGAAAATTTCGACATCGATGGCTTTGCCCGAACCATCGAGAATTACAACGAAAACATCTGGACTAGTGTCAAAGATGCCATCTGTGGAAAATTGGGTATAAACTCCAGAAGGAGCGGATGTAAGCCTTCTTTCGCCCCATTCCTGCCACTTGACACCGTTGCCAATGCCGTTCTATGTGTACCGGGTTTTACTGCTTTGGTGCCAGATCACTACATTAGAGGAGGCTGAATGATACTGATCTCGATCATAGATGCCAACTACTCAACACGACGCATACGTCGCCAAGTATGGGGTCAAGACTTGAAAAGCGTGCAAGAAAAGCAGATTACGATTCCAGTCAACGTGCCCTTCAGCTTGGAAAATTTCTTACTGACTACCCTACCTCAAGATTCCGACGACCTTCCTTCAGGGTTTACCAATTTCAAACCCCTCATTCCCGTCCATGACTCCAGCAAGTACCTTCGATCTACAGCTGTCCTCCCATCTTTACGAGATACTGCTGCCGAGAATGGTAATTTGAGATATTGGGTGATCACCAATGAGAACATGTGGGCGTCACAACATCGGGTGCTCGACGAGTTTGCCGAAGTCATGTGGTCGCTATTTCATTGGTTCACCCAGGCCATGACATCAGCGTCTGCTGCTGCAGATGTAACAACCCTCGAAGATATTTCGACTAGCTGCTGGCGACTCGCTCGCTCATTCAGACGCCGTATTGTCTTGCCAGAAGTAACATGTACCCGAGTCAATTCTGCCACCACAAGATCGGATTTGCCCTCGCTAAGGGAAAGCCTATTGTTCAGGCCATGGGCGCTCACGAGCCCAGCAAAGCCGGACAGGGAGCACACGCAACATCTGAGTGAGAGGGATGAGTTGTTCGATGAAGAATGTGTACTCTACCCTTTCCCAGACGACTTTTTCTGGGATCCATCTGATGAAGGAACTTGGGGAGAAGACGGTGTACCAGAATGGGCTGAGGCCCCTCTTGAGAAAGTTGCAGAGAATGAGAAAGAGCAAGGCATTTACTCACAGAAGAACAAAAGAAACAGCAAAAGGATCTAGATACTCCAAAGTCTCATTTCAAAGATGGGCGCTCTGCTCTGACCTTTCGAGAGCTGAACAAATAGTCACATAGTTGCATGGCATCCTCCATTCACGCGGCAAGATACTTGAGTCAATTTATTAGAGAAGCCGCCTTTCGTTTCACTCAAAATGGCTATATAAGAGCGAATGCCCTGATCTTGTCCCCTGGAACGCTGGAAGATTCGAATGATCCAGAGTAGCGTGCTGACATTGTGCCCTGTATCTATAGCCTGATGACGTAGCTTGCACTACTGCAGGCAGGGTCTCGAGCGTAAGCGAATCGAGAATGCACTCACTACACCCAACTTGCTTGCTCCACTCCGGACCGATCTTCCAATAGTAGCTCCGTCTCTTACGTGGCTCTGCTGCATTAGCGGTTCGTAGCCTTATGTTCGCAAAGACCCTGCCCATTACAAGGCAACATCTGAGTCGGTGCACAATTGGCAAAGTGGCTCAGACCTTGATCGACGACATCACTCTTCTCTGATCTGAGATTTCAATGGCAATATAGAAGGCATGGAAGCTTCAGCTCCTCCGTTTGAAATGTCGAATCCTTTGCAAACAGAGGAACGCGCTTGTACATGATCATGTTTTCACCAGATTCGACAAGTGGCCCCAATATTCCTGTCATCACCATTGTATGCGGCTGGCTCTTCACTGCGATGGCTATGCTAGCTTTGCTCCTCCTCGTTTGGTCCAAACGCATCCGGGATGCCCCCTTCAGGATAGATGACTATTTCACGTTCCTTGCATTCTTGATTGCAATAGGTCTTGTGATCCATACCACCTGGGCTGTCCTTGACGAGGGTTTGGGTAAACAGCTTGGGGACTTATCGAAGAAGCGGCGGGCTGAGATCGTCAAGGTGGGTCTCTCTGGTGCTGTCACGGAGTCTTCCAAGCTGATGCTGACTTTAGTCGCTTATGGCAAACGAAGTCTTATGGGGACTGGTGAACATGGTGATTCGTACTACCGCTCTGTCCTTCCTTTACGCCATGTTCAGCGCTTCTAAAGCAGTTCAACTCGTTGCACTGACGCTGATGGTGCTATCCGGTCTCTATGGTCTTGCTGTCTTGTTTACGATCTTCCTGATTTGCCATCCGGCGGCGGCTGCCTGGGACACCAGTATCAGCGGCACATGCGGCTGTCAAATCGTCTCGTATATTTCACTGGAAATCCTAGGTGCTCTTGTTGATCTTGCAATCCTGGCTCTACCGATCATAGCACTTCGACCATTGCAAATGAGTCTAAGACAAAAATGTGAGGTCTTGGGCTGGCTATCGATTGGAGCTGTGTACGTTGTCACCCCTCGCCTGCGCCTTTGGTGGAAGCTTGATTGATCAACTCGTCAATAGGGTCTTCATCGTTACCGGTCTCCGTATCCAGGCCCTTCACTTTGTAGATTCACCAGACTTTACCTTCTCCAACGGATACCTTGGTCTCCTTTCTGTGCTCGGAGCTTTGTTGGGGGTCATTTGCTGCTGCGTACCAAGCTTCCGCCCTATTTTGAGGAGAGTTTTCCAGAAGATGTCGCCGGACAATGAGTCCGATGTTGCGAACAAGGTTGTAGCCGAGAGTTCGTTCGAGACTTCATCCAGGGCCATAACCAGTCCTCAGGCTACCCACATTCCACCATCCCGACCTGAACTAGAGCAGTGGGGTCCTATAAGTCACATTGAGCATGTGACCCATGATCTCTCGGCCAAGAGATTTTCCAATAACGATACTTATACCATTGCTCTATCTGTCCACAACGTATAAGTTATGAACAGGCACAAACAGAGAAAAGTTCGTGAAAAATAGGGCTTTCATGATTTTCCAAGCCTGGCACACACCCCAAATATCTGGCTCCGGTTTGAGGTTAGGTGCTGGCTAGTAGCCAGGGCTCCCTTCGTGGCTGGCAGAGCTTCTATAGTTGTACTTTGTGGAAGTCTACGCAGTAATGTAGATCAGACTTTACATAGGCCTAATACTAAGAGAGATATGATCGCTGATTGAGAACGTGGTTGGTCTTCCGAGTTTGATTGCAGACTTAGTAATAAGGAGTGTAAAGGCTGATCGTACTCTAATGCTTAACATGCTCCCTCTCATCAGACATTGATGTACATCCTTGATCACAAATTCATCGCATGCACCAGTCCATCCCGAAAAAGGAACCGACCGCTATCTCACCGAGACAACCCATAAAACCAAAATGCCAGCACTAGTCTCACGTGCTCTTGCGCCTATCTGTTTCTCCATCACAGGATCTTCGTCTCTGGTTCTCCGACCCCCGTCTAAATGAAAATTTCGTCATCGTAAGCAGAGACAGCATCAGTGCCCTTGTCGTCTTCTGATTTATGATGACGCTTAGACAGGTCACTATATTGATTCCGCTGATGTTGTACTGGATGCGCCATCGTTGCGCTTGTGTGGTGGGACCTCTACCTGAGCGAAGTCCGCTGCGCTGAAACAGTTCTCGCCGCCGAGGCAGTCCCCATTGTCTGGTGGTGGTATGTACTTGACTTGTGGTTGATGATTGACTTGTACGTCCCGCTTGTGGGGTGGAACGTCTACTTGAGCGTAGGTTTCTGCACCGAAACAATTCTCGCCGCCAAGGCAGTCTCCTATGTTTGGTGGTGGTTTGTACTCGTCTTGTTGCGGGATGGGGTTCGCGAGAAGGGGAAGTAGAAGCATCGAGGCTGAAAGTAGGAAGTCGGTTGGATGCATGGTGTTTTCTGGATTGAAATGAATGGGTCTGGAAAGAGTGACTTTGGTTTGGAAGAACCAGCTTCTAGGGATAGGGATCAAGCGAAAGACAGTGAAAGCAAAAGCAACTGGAGTGCAAAGGTAACGGAAATTATGAGAAGAGGAGAGGAATTTTGGATGGTGGAAGTTGACTTTATATTAATAAAGGCCACTGTCTCTGATCATCTGCCAGGTTTCTAAAGGAAGGCAGATGTTACACAATGCACAATGAATCCTATTCTGGGCGTCGTTCGACATTGACTTGATTGCATTGTTTCGAACGTGACCCTCGGCGCGTGCATTGTTGGCAGTCAGGCCGCCGCGTTTCCCCCGGCATCGCCAACGTGCGTACCGCCTCCGCGAAGCATAGCCAGGAGGAATCGATTCGCTGACAATGAGCGACGAGGAGTTCAGACCAATCTGACCGTTGGTAGCCAAGCCTCGCTACGCGGCAAGGACGCCGAATCCTTTGTTTCAGGACTTGTAAGAAAGGCACGTGCAACAAATTAGATCCTTCTACATCCTTCTACACTTTAGAGATTAGCTGTACATGGATAGTAGCCACAAAGGATCATGTGACTTGCGGATGGATCCATTGATCGAAAGGATTGTGACACGTTGATCAACTTCTTTCAAATAGGAGAATCTTTGATTGCGATCACGAGTAATTCAAGCCGACTGGGGACTATAAATCCTTGCAGTTGTCAAATAGGCTGAACTACAAAAATAAGAAAGCGATTGTTGATATCTGAATGGGTGCAATTGGAGGCTTCTTGGGTCCTCAAAGTTCTTCGGTGACGGACTTTACCTTTGGAAAATAGAACTATGACTGGCCGTACCGTGATCAAAGTTGTCCATTTCACTGTCCAGACTCCTCGTATTTGGGCGCCGACCTTTCGAAATTGGTAGCCTAGTTATCCATTCATCATCTGCGGGCAAGTCGAAAACGGTCTGGCGTTTACCATCTAACTCGGTAGTGGTTGGTGATCCAGCATTTTTACAGCCAAGAGGGATTGAATCCCGGGTCTCGTCGCATTCCGTGGCTGATAGTACGCGAAAGGCCCGAGCAGGCTTACCACGAGGGATTGTGAGTGTAGACCAGGTATCATCATGTCCATCCCAGGTTTAGTTTGAAGAGAGTGGAGAAGGTCGGCTTGGGCCTCATAGTTTGCTCTTGAATTGAACTAGTTAATGAGGGTCATAGTCAACGAAAAGGCAGGTGATGGGTCCGAATATTACCGTTATTACATTGTGGAGAGATAACATGCAATTGGATGCAAAATTGGGAAGTACGAAAGCAGGTCTGATTGCACACGTATTGGACAAGCCACCAATGACAAGAAGCTTGATGCATCACATGCTTGCTGTCGTCCATTGGTGGGTAATTAGATTTGCTTTGTGTGCAGTCGTGTCATATCCTGCCAGTATGCTAAAGCAGATGGGACTGAGGCTGTATCCCAACGCCAACCACACCATTGCAGCCTTGTTTGATTCGAGTCCTCTTCTGGGGAACACATATCTAATCTGCCATCCTAGACACACGTAGGAGCCAATGCATCTCCGAATTAGTGAGTCGGAAAAAGTAAAGGGCCTACCTTACCTTAAGAAAAATACAAAATGGACTAGGCTATATCGGGTTAGATTATATTATCTGAAACCTTACGTCGCTTAGAAGAAATCACCCCCAAATGAACACACCCTCCCAATGAACACTTCCCCTATATCTCAACATCAACCCAAGCTGGCTAAAAGTGTCTCATATAAAATATACTTAGAATCAAAATCTGCATAAACTTTACATACAACATTTAGACTGAAAATGACTTTTTGATATTGATGTTCGGTTCATGGATTCAGCCCTACAGAGGCTGTTCATTTGGCGGGTGTGTTCATTTGGGGGGTGATGTCTTCTACCTAAGCTTCAAGTCTCGACCTGGCACGTTCATCCAGATTTCTCAATTTTGTTCGTATTGCGCCGGCAGCCTTGGACGTGCTGGTGTCTGTAACCGAGTCTCGGTGACGCTCGTCGGTGATGTACAGTGGTGTACAGTGGTGTACATCTGCGATCAATGCCTACAGAAAACAATGGCGAGGAGGGAGGGGCTCGGGAACATTCAATGAATCTGAAACCTCATTGTCCCCATGGCCCCCATGATCAAAGATCGGACGTCTTGCATCTCATACAAGAACCCGAGCTTATGACACTGCCGCTCCACTCGAGTATAGTTCAAATCTGCAGCCTCCTGCGCCCTGTCGCAGGTCTCGGAATCACCAGGATGTGAGCATTTATGCAGTGTTTCTGCATGCTTGACCAGGGCATCCGCCTTTTCTGGGCCCTACTTGTACCACACATGCGTAATATATTCTTCATGTCAACAGTTGCGTCGATCTCTACCCTTGATGGTCTCGAAAGGCTATGCCTTTTACTATGCCCAACGTTACTTGCTTGAAGGTACTGAACCTAACATCATTAATCGCTATCAACGCCCAGTCGATTACTAGCCCCAAAGGAAGTGCATCGGGAAGCGGTATGATCTGCTTGTAGTCGTGCAGCGTTAGTAGGACCTATCTCACTGACTATTGCATAGTCATATCCACTACGTCCGCTGTCGCAGCGGTCCTTTCTCCCAATCCCACAGGCAGCGACGAACCTTGTTCTGGCTTCAATGGTGGATCTGGGGGCCTTCTACCTCGTGACACCGAGACCAAACAGTACTGCTCCATCGAACGGCATCTTACGGAAGAACAACCCCTAGACGGTGCAACCTCAGGAACGCAAGGATCTGGGGAAATCTTGGGAAACACACAAGGCGGTACAACAACAGCCACCTCCACTACAGCCTTCAACCCCATCGAGATATCACCGGCATAAGCGTCATAGCTGCTTGGCGCTCTACAGCCAAGTCTAAGCAATACTCAGAGCACCCCGGCACAAGGCGCCCCCGTTTCAACGACCTCCGTGAAGTCTTCCAGTGCATTGGCGCATAGCTCAACGTTGGCTAGCACATCGAAAAGAAGCGTTTCCATAACCAGTGGTTCAATACAATCATCAAGCGTTCTCGGTTTCTCCGCAAGCGTATCTTCGAGTACCAAGTCCCATATTCGAGGAGGAAATTCATCAAGCGAGACCCTTGAGATTGGAGCAACATCAAGCACACGAGCTTTTCCGATGAACTCAGTTAGCTCTAATTCAAGTTTTTCCTCAACTACTTTCTCAAGTCCCATGACTGGAGGTTCTCAGAGCAGGTCATCAGAGACCAAGGATTCATCGAGCGCATCATTTACCCAAACTAGCATTACGGCTCGTGCAAGCTCAAGCGGGAGAACTCCTACTCACGTAGCGCATAGCAGTCCCCAATCCAGTGGAGGCCCCTCAGCACCAGAGTTAAGTAAACCCAATGCAGTCACCATACTGCCAGGAATAGTACTAACCGGTTCGAGTTCTTCCAGAGAAGGTGCCGATTCCAACAATCAAAGCACAATTGGGATTGGACCGACCGTCTGCACTGCCCAGCAGACTGGCTCGCTCTTGGTGGTGGGATGTGAGACTCTTGAGAAAGGAGCGCCACCAGTCACCATTGCATTCACACCTGTCTCCCTTGGCACAAATCGTGTACTAGTCGCTGTAAGCAATACCATGCATGTGGACGCATCTGCCTCCCTGCCCACTGGGCTCGTAGGATCTGCGTTGCCAGCTTTAGGGCCAAGCTCGGGTGCTACTCCGCCATATCCAATCCCTACAAGTTTACTACCACCAGGACATCAATTACCCACGGGTGTTCTTTCGTTTAATAGCTCGTCAAACACCTCTTCCGATAATGGAACAGGCGTGCTGCAATTTACTGGACAGGGAACGAGGATATGGGATTCAATGGCTTGGTGGAAGAGTCTTACCTGTCCAGTCGCTACGGTCGCTCTGTTGGCGTGTGGGTTCTTGTGAAGATCCTTGCCGATACCGAGGATACTGGTGGAAGTATACCCCTTTTCAAACAATGATGTCTAATGCCGCATTTCATATAGTAAGACTACATGATAAAAGAATGATTTTCATATCATGGAGTTTTTCACACAAAACACACGAACATCTCGCGTTCCAAAAAATTGTCAGTCACAATCCTTTCTGCAGTTCCGACGAGCAAATGCATCCCTCTATGTTGCGATCGCCGTGTTTGAAGGGCATTTAATGTCTAAACGTCATTGTCTCCCCGTATGTTTGCGGTCTTTGTAAATGATGACATCACTGCTCTCGTCATGGTTCTCCACGAGGCGCTGTTGGCTTACAACTCCTCCATCTAAATCTCCACTTACAACCAGCTTTCTCCGTTTCACCAGTATTGAAGACAGTACAGAAGACAGGGGCCCAGAACGAAATATGGCACATCTGATAACAGGAAACAAATTCGACCCTACCAAAGACATCCCAGACTTGGACGGCAAAGTAGGCTGCCAACTTCCATTCTTTTGAGCCTACAGCGTTCGTATCGTTTATTGACGCTCCTTCGCTAGTGCTACATAGTGACTGGGGGGACGGCCGGCATCGGTTTCGGCATCACCGCCCACCTGCTCCAACACAATGCCGCAAAGATCATACTGTTGTCGCAGAAGGAGGAACATGCAATGGAAGCAATGGAGGAGCTGAAGAAATATGGGGACACAAGCAGGGTGAACTGGGTACAGTGCGATTTTAAAAATATGAAGAAGACGGATGAGGTGGCGAAAGGTCTGAAAGAGAATGAGAAGAGAATCGATGCTGTGAGTCTAAAGTGGTGGATCATGTATGGGACAATGATGTGGCTGATGCTTATGGTGTAGCTCATTTGCAATGCTGGAGAGGGCGTGGGAAAATATAACGAGACCGTGGATGGATTAGGTATGGACCTTCCACAGCAGTATCCAATCTCGGCCGTGGCCGACGCGTAGCTAATTAGCACCTCACAGATTCCCACTTCCAAGTTAACCACCTCTCCCAAATGCTCCTCAGTTTGACCCTCCTTCCTACTCTTCAATTGACCCCCCACTCCCGCCTCGTCTTCCAATCCTCCGAGCTCCACCGCGCTCCCCTCTCCTCCACCAAGTTTGCCTCCACCGACGAAATAAATACCGACCTCGGCCCAAACTCGCTCTACGCCCGCACCAAGCTCGCCCAGATCCTCTTCGTGCGCGCAATGGTACGACGGACGCAGAATAATGAGCCGGGCTTTCAAAGTCCAAAGTACGAGGGGCCGTGGATTAATGCTACACATCCGGGCGGGGTGAGCACGGATCAGCAGGAGCAGGCTGTAGAGGCATATGGGACGAAGGGCAAGATTGGTGTGGCGGCTGTCAGGCCTTTCTTGAAGGATCCGGTGGATGAGGGATGCAGGCCTGCCCTGTTTGCTGCGACGGGTGAAGATATTGTCAAAGATGGTGTTCAGGGACAATATGTAAGTTTTCTTCTGGCCTGAATGCCTCATTGATCTTAAACTTTTGTCCTTCAGATCGTACCCGACCGTAAAGTTACCGAGCCATCGAAACAAGCAAAAGATGAGGAGCTGGGCGAGAACCTATGGCGTTTAAGCGAGCAGATACTGCAAGAAAAGCTAGGTAGCATCCCATACCAGACTGGACTGTAGGACATGAACATCAACTTGATTGAAAGAAGACACGTAGGTGCGGTGGCGTTATGATATCGATTTAGCAGTCGCCAAGCACTCTCCGAGACCCGCCACAATGGCTGTGTGGTTTTCCTGGGACGCTCAACCTTAGCCGACTCCTATCCTTTGTTTGAGATGGAGCTGCTATCTTGGAGAGAAATGCCTATATTGCTATTGCTAGCCTAGTAGATTTCACATACGTACTATACGAACGAAAAACATGTCTTTGCGGTATTATGCCCTCTTCGTCCTCGGCTCGTTTCTGCTCTACAGGGTTATGGTAAGGGCTGCCAAGGTCCGTGTACGGCGTTGAACATCTTGATGATCTCTTGCTTCTGAGGGGAAATGACGCATCAACCTAGGCTGACAACGAATTTGGAATACGTAATGGCTGCAAGCCACCAGCATTCGTGCTTCGCTACAAATGGCCTCTCGCACTGGATCTCATAAAACGCGGGTATGAAGCAGGACGTCAGAAGAAGCTTCTCGCTCTATTCACGGAGTACTTCGAGGAATCAGGGCCGACTGTCGAGCTGACCATACTTGGTGGTACTGGATATGCAACCAAGGACCCTGAGAATGCAGAAGCGCTTCTGTCTACTAATTTTGATAGTACGCTGCTCAAGAGAGGTTCTGTTCCTGCCGTTTTGCACATGTGCGACGTGACTACTCCCGGAGTGGCCTTAGAATTTCATCTGGGCTCTCGAAATCTAGCCATGAAGGCCTTGCTGGGTGAAGGTATCTTTACTCAAGATGGTTCACCATGGAAGCATTCTCGAGAGCTTCTGCGGCGCCAGTTTGTACGCGTGCAGTATCAAGACCTGGAAGGATTTCGAGACCATGTGGAACGTATGATTGAGGCACTCGGTCAGTCTCCAGGCGTCATAGATCTACAGCCCTACTTCTTTCGCTTGACTCTTGATATAACCATAGCCACGATACTTGGTCGACCTGTAGAGAATTTCAGGCACGAGATAGCGGACCAGTTTTCGAGATCCTTTGACGAGGCATCACGGATCACAGCGACTCGCGGCAGACTCGGCGATCTATACTGGCTTTACACTCCAAAGGGATTCGTTGGAGCTTGCAAGGCAGTGAAAACATACATCGCAGAATTTATCAAAGATTCGATACAGCAAGACTGCGATACGGTCGAGACCTCGGACAGATACAGGTTCATCACAGATCTCTACAGCGAGTACCAGAACACCCGCCTTGTGCGTGACCAGGTCATCAACGTAATCCTCGCAGGTCGAGATACCACAGCTGCGACAATGTCATATGTCTTGTGGGTTAATCCTGCATCAATAGCGAACGTCTGGACTGACGGTACGTCCACAGCCGCCTTTTGGTGAGACACCCCAAGGTGCTGGATATGCTGCGCGGCGAGATCGATTCCGTTGCCGATCGAGACAAGAACATTACCAGAGCGTACATACAACGCATGCCCTATCTTCAAAACGTCATCAAGGAGAGTGAGTCGTGCAGATCTAAGACCCAGCCATACCCATCCAAAGCTGAGCTGAAATGTAGCACTTCGACTCTACCCGCCGGTGCCTCTCAATACTCGGTTCTGTAAGCAGACGACGGCCCTACCTCGTGGTGGCGGTACGGACGGTCGTTCTCCCATCTCGGTTCGAGAAGGAACGGCCGTTGCATACTCAGTGTATCATATGCAACGACGCGAAGATATCTACGGCTCTGACGCTAGAGCTTTCCGACCTGAAAGATGGGAAGGGCCAGAGCTGGCTGACATCCGGTGGGGCTATCTGCCGTTCAATGGAGGTCCTCGACTTTGTTTGGGTAGTAAGTCCTCCTGGCCTGATGATCTGATGTCGTCTCGTCAGGAGCGACGACTCTCAAGGCTGGCTTTGGCTGCAAATGTTGCTATACCATTGCGCAGACAAAGCCTATGGACCTGTGGCTGTGAATAGTTTGGGGGACTTGGACAATAGAAGATATCTGGCACGTGCAGAGTGAATGCGGACTCATGGCGGTGTCACCAGTAGCGGCATTGACAGAATTGAATGCAAGTAGGGTCCGTAGCAGGTACGGGTATGCGTGGGCGAAAGTGTCGGAGTTTTACAGTGCATCGCGGGAAGGGAAGGAGCAAGCTGCCAGCTCGCTCGACGGGAGTTCTGATGTCTGTCGGGACCCTCCACACTCGAATTCCATCGGCATCGCCGTATTTAGCTATGTTGCCCCATCTCTTGTCCATTGAGGCTGAAAACCATTGAAGCACCTCACTTGCAGAAGGTGGAAGCTAAGGCAGGATGGAGAGTCCGAAAGAGGATGGTCCTCGCGGTCGTCGCAACGGCCATCTCCCGCCGCAGCCACATGAGGCGTCAATCCAAATGCGCTATGGGAGTGGCTGCAGGTCAATTCCGGGTAGGACTGTCCGATCTGGAGTCAGTTGCCTCAGCTGTGCAAGGATGCAGCGTCCTCCCGTCGATGGAGGTCTAGACCGTGGGGGGGAAGGATAGGACGAACAGGCTTCCGGTCGCGTAGACATCTGTGGCGCACGAGCAGAGAAGTTGGTTGTGCATGTGGAGTGTACATAAATCAAATGCAGGCTCCTCGCTTCGTGTCTACAGAATGGGGCAGCGTCACTAATTATTCCAATCTCACATCTCCCATCTCCCATCTCCATACAAGTCATCCCAGGCCATATCACCCAAATAGAAACACTCTAGACAATTGCTCTGACGATCGCAGTTTCCCGATTGAATCACTTGGCCGCGCTTGCACCCACTCCATTGGCCCCAGGCTCGCCCGGGAGCAGGGAGATTGGACGCGTTAAGTCGACGAGAAAGTTGGTTTGCCTTTGTGGCCTTTTAGCTCTCCCGCATTCCTCTGGTCGTCGCCAAGGAAAGGATACGGCAAAAAGACAACAGCAACCAGCACGACGTCAATTCTTTTTCACATTCCTCCTTCCTTTCATCTCACCCAGCATCCGTACCACCACAACTCTCACAGCACTTCTCGTGCGACGTGAGTGGCTCTCACTTGCAATCCAAACCCACTTCCATCCGCCCCCGCCTCGCTCGATTGTGCGCTCCTCACCCTGAAATCGCCGTCATCATGAGCCAGCCGGCTGCGAATACCCAGACCTCGGCGTCCCTCTCCCAACTCGTTTCTACCCTCGTCCCCGTGGCCATCGTTGCTGCCGTCTACACCTCCATCTTCCTCCTCCTGCGTAGCAAGCTCCGACGCAATTATGGTCCCAGAACGTACCTGGGCTCTCTTCGTCCGCAGTAAGTTGTCTCTCGAGGCGGGCAAGATGTGGGCATTGCACGAGCTGATGGCATTTCTCCAGAGAGCGATCGCCAGATCTGCCGAGTGGATTGTTCAACTGGATCGGAGCGTTCTACAAGATTCCCGACAGCTATGTCCTCAACCATCAATCCCTCGATGGCTTCCTCTTCCTCCGATACCTCAAAGTTTCAGTGGCCCTGTGTTTCTTTGGTTGCCTGATCACTTGGCCCGTCTTGTTCCCCGTTAATGCGACCGCCGATGGGGGGAAGAAGCAATTGGACCTCATCGCCTTTGGCAATATCAAGGACGAGAAAAACCGCTACTACGCACACACTTTCATAGCCTGGATCTACTTCTGTGAGTACATCGCAACACGAAAGTACCGCCCGCAACTCTAACACCCTCCAGCTTTTGTTTTCTACATGGTCATGCGCGAGAGCATCTACTTCATCAATTTGCGTCAAGCCTATCTCTTGTCGCCTTTGTACGCCAATCGCATGTCTGCTCGCACAGTATTGATCAACTCGGTACCCAAGGACTACTTGGATGAGGGCAAGCTCCGACGCATGTTTGGAAAGCAAGTAAAGAATCTCTGGATCGCCAATGATTGCGAAGAGATTGAAGAGATCGTTGAAGAGCGAGACCAGGTCGCGATGAAGCTTGAAGCCGCCGAGACCAAGCTTATCAAGACTGCGGTCAAAGCTCGAGCCAAGGCGATGAAAAAAGGGACCCACGGCGAAGACGAAGAAGGACCCACGGCGAATGGTGTTGATGGTGAATCTGGCGCCGTGGCTGCACGTTGGGTCCCGCCAAAGCAGAGACCGACCCACCGGCTCAAATTTCTCATCGGCAAAAAAGTCGATACAATCAATTGGTGCCGATCGGAGCTTGAGCGCCTGGTTCCCACAGTCAACGCTATGCAAGACAAATTTCGTCGGGGCGAAGGCACATTCATTGGCTCCGTCTTCGTTGAGTTCTACACGCAGACCGAAGCCCAGGCAGCCTATCAGAGCCTTGCACACCACCAACCTTTGCACATGTCTCCACGTTTCATTGGAATCAACCCTGAAGAGGTCATTTGGGAGAATTTGAAGATTGGCTGGGCCGCGAGAATTGTCAGGAACATTGCTACCACGGCTTTCGTGAGTGCGCTCATCATCTTCTGGGCTATCCCCGTCGCCTTCGTTGGGATCATCTCCAACATCTCCAGTCTCTCCGGCCCTGGCTCTCCCATCACCTTCCTCGGCTTCATCAACAAAATCCCTGCCTCCATTCTCGGAGTGGTTCAGGGCCTGCTCCCCTCGATTCTTCTGGCCGTACTCATGGCGCTTTTGCCAATCATCTTGAGATGGATGGCCAGACTTTCCGGAAAACCAACCTTGTCGACGGTCGAATTACGAGTACAGAATTCGTACTTTCTCTTCCAAGTTATCCAGGTCTTTTTGGTCACTACGTTGACGTCTGGCGCCGCCGCTGCTGGCGTGGCAATCTTCAAGAATCCAAGCTCAGCTACCACACTTCTAGCTTCAAGTCTACCTCAGGCCTCCAACTTTTACATCTCTTACTTTATTCTTCAAGGCTTAACCATTAGCGCAAGAGCCTTGGCGCAAGTCATCGGTGTGATCCTGTTCAGACTACTAGGCAAGTTTCTGGATACCACTCCAAGGAAGATGTACAAGCGATTCGTTACACTTGCCGGGTTGGGCTGGGGCACTGTTTTCCCTGTTTTTACCCTGCTTACTGTCATCGGTGAGTGCACTACCTGACTCTTGGTCAGACTTGTTCTAATTTGTCAACAGCAATTACCTATTCAATCATCGCTCCCTTAGTCCTTGGCTTCGCTACCATCGGACTTTACCTGATCTACTTGGCCTATCGGTACAACTTGCTCTTCGTTTTCAACGCCAACATCGATACCAAGGGCCTTGTCTACCCTCGAGCGTTGCAGCAGACCACGACCGGTGCGTACCTCGGAATTGTCTGCCTCATCGGTCTTTTCGGTATCAAAACTGCGATTGGGCCATTGATTCTGATGATCGTCTATCTCATCTTCATCGCCCTTTTCCACATGTCGCTCAACTCAGCTATCGAGCCTCTTCTCATGTATCTCCCGAAATCCCTTGAGGTGGAAGAAGAGTCTCTTTTGGCTCTCGAAGACGGCAAGACGAATGGCCACCACATCAGCGAAACGAAGGATACGAAAATCACGGCCACGAACAGAACGGGAGGCAGCAGTGACACAGGCAATACCGGCAATGAGCTGCCCGAGGCACTTCACAAGAAGCCGAACATCATCACGAAGTTCTTGTTTCCTCACAAATACACCGACTACCGCACCCTCCGTCGGCTCGTACCACGTGGCTTTGCAGAGATCGCATATGACCCTATAGTTGAGCGCGATGCTTTCTACCATCCCGCCATCGCGAGTCAAACACCAGTTTTGTGGATCCCCAGAGATCAGATGGGGATCAGCAGGCAGGAGTGCCATCACTCGAGCAAAGTCATCCCCATGACGGACGAAGCCGCCTTCTTCGATGAGAAGGGCACGATGACATGGGACCACGAATCAGCACGACCCCCCATCTACCAGGAGAAGGTCTACTACTGAACGGTGATGTGCATCTGGAAGATTGGAGTATGGAGATATCCCCTTTCCTCGTTCATTCAATGATACCACTGTTTTGGCTTCAGTCGATTCAAAACCTGCGGGAATATGAAGAAGGCTTCATGGAGCGTGCAGTACTTGATACCACTCGGGGACAATTTGCGTCTTTCCTTGATGACTTGTGTTCGAAGTATAGCTTATAATGCGATGGAAAAAACAATACCATTCGTGACGATTTAGAGGCCCCTGTTGCTTTCGTGATGCCTCGATGCGTGAAGAGTGTTTTTTCGTTGTATGTGTTTGAGGTGTGACGCCGTTGCGATTGCAGCCCCATCGAATAATCTCCTATCTACACACCCCCAATCATTGAAGACATCGGTTGACCGAGTGGTATGTTGGATGGCGAGCTCCTTTCGAGTACAGCATTGAAGCAAACGTCGCAAGTAGTAATCGCTTCGCTGTCATATCCCGCATCATCCCCCGCTGCCCTTCCCCCCGTTTGGAGTCCAGTTGCACCCTCGAGAGTTGGAACGAGCTGAGCTGAGGTGTTTTGGGTTGGTTGATGAGATGTGTGATGTGTGGTTGGTGGTGGATGGGTTGGAGAGGAGGGGCGAAGGCGAGGGTGAGATGGGATGGGATGGGATGGGAGGGGGTGGAGGGGACGGTTGGGGTGCTGGTTGAGGGGGAGGAGGAGGAGGAGGATGGTGGAAAGGGACTGGAAGCGGGAAGTAGGAAGTGGAAGGGGAAGATATACGGGATGGGATGATGCTTGGATATGGGGATTCGTTGGACGGTCGTTGTCCGTGGAGTTTTTGAATTCGGAGGTTTTCGTTGCTGAACTAGCAGATCGTATTGAGTGCTGTGCTCTGCTGTTGACGGAGGCGGGACGCTGGACGCTGGAGGGTAAGGGGGGTGGTAATTGAACTTATGAAGTTTGTCGGTTTGTTGATGTCTTTTTGTTGGGATTTTTAGTGGTCTGTGATGGGATGGGGTGGGAGGATGGGGGGTTTTTATGTGTGGGGGAGCTGGTGGTGAGATGGAGATGGAGATGGAGATGGGTGGGTTTGAGGGATTAGTGGGAGGGAAGGGGGACAGGGAAGGAGGTGCTGGGTTGAGGGACTGATGGATTGGGGGGGCTGGGAGGTGGTGGGTCGTGGGCATGGGGGTGGTGGGACGGTTTCGGGAAGGGGGTGGTGTGGAAAGGGGGGTGTTGGTTCGTCTGAGTGTGCAGCGGATCCGATAACTTGGTGATTGGTTTTAAGAGATTGAATGACCATGGATTTATCAATCTTGATAGAGTGAGAGTGCAGGGCATGTTTGAAGCAGCGCGTGGCGTCCGCAAACTTCCAATGGGAAAGCCAACGCTCCAGAGGCTGGGTCTCTCGATGGCTGAAAAGGCAGTGATCCTAGATTGCGCCGTCGATCATGGTGGAAGGACGATCGGAGTTTAGGACGTCCAGTTACACAGAGGTGGTCTGTCAGCTAGTCGACACGGGCGGGAGCGTTCAGGTGCGGTATGATGTACTGGTGGTCAACTTCAGTTGGCCGAGTCATGAATGGCAAAGAATACCGAAAGCCTGAACGCGGAAACCAGGAATGCCAGGACGCAGCGACGCAGTTCGAAGAGACAGTTCTCACGCCGCCGATGAGAGTTTTTGCTTCAAGAAAGAGGAAAATCAGATTTCTTCTGACGGTTTTTCCCGAGCTCCCCCTGATCAAGATAGATTTAACCTAATTCGGAATTGAATAATTCATGGTTGAGTGCCGTTATGAGAGGACAAATTTTGGAATATTGCATTTATTAGACTGGGATCCACTAACGAGGTAAGCAATCAATTTAGGTCTAATTCGGTTTTCTCACTCATCAAAATTTCGCAGGAATGCGAAAGGAACTACAACAACAGACCTGGATGCGCTAAGGCCATTTCGAGCTAGTACCTAGCGCTAGCCATGTATGATACATGCGCTTCTACCCCACAAGTGACTTCATTACTTACCATCGGGCATATAACACTTGATGCTGGGTAACTCGCCCCTAACTTTCACCTCTGATCTGCAAGCGAGATTTTTGCCATTTTGGATACCCGCCAGATTAGCTACTTTCTCTTTACACTAATCGCTCGAGACCTTCGGCTGGCTAAGTAGATGCCAAAGATGGAAAGCACGGCTTTCGGAAATCGGAGCGATCCGTCTAAGCTGATTTCACTGTTGAATGCTTCAATCTAAAACTTGATAAGGCGGTACAAGTAAGCGGTCTCATGGTAGCTGTGGCGTAGCTCAAACCTCCTTATGGCACTTTGAGATTTTGCGTCTTCAAGGTTCTCATTGTCTCTCTCGTGTTCATCTTTCCAGCAATGAAGCTCCATGGTCATCCTTTGCTTGTTATCTGTTTTCCCCATTAGACTGGTAAGGATGGAATCCTTATTACATATAGCTAAATCGGGACATTTGTGACCAGTCTTTTGCTCTTTTTGAGAAAGGTGCAAAATAGGAGCGACATGTCTCGAATCGTGATCTCTTAATTTGAAATAGTAAGTATAGAATTTCTTTTCCCAGGTGCGAGATAGATAGCATAATTCATGGTTTCAATACTAGTAAATGAGATACGAGCTGGAGTAATTCATTTCGTAGAAGGAAAGTTGTGATATAAATGCCCTCAAGTACAATTATTACATAACGACAACAAGACGCAAAGGGGTCATTAACCTGTGATTTCCCCCTCACTAAAGGTTTTCAGCTTAATATAAATAGCAATGTTGCGCACTAAGTCTGGCCAATTCCCTTTCCAGCCTATAATATTAAACGAGTGTCGCCCTGTCACCAAATAGATCAGTGGTAGAAAAGATGAAGAACCAATGTGATCGAAGGGCCTAATGATCTAAATAGTGAAAGGTACCGGTAATGAATCATGATGATTCCCTAACCTTTGGGTGCGAATTTGGAAAATGTTTAAACCTTGCGGTGAGAAGGAATAAAAGAACTGTTCACCCAGGGCATCACCGAGGAAAGTTTGCTTTTTGACCGGTGGTTTTTCCATTCAAAGCCCTGTCGAAAGTTTCGCATACCGGACGGTCTAGATGCCTGAGGGTGAGGGTCCAAAGTAATGCTACCTAACAGCTGTGGGAATATTGAGGCTCGTGAGGATGAAGGTAGACTTCAGCGTCATCGTTCTTCTTATCTTTTCGACCCTTCTCGAATTCAATGACGATGTGCGCTTGAAGGTCTTCGAATTGGGAACCATGCTCAGATAGCATGAGAATTATGTCATGGTACTGTATGAATTCCATGCCTTTCCAGTGCTCGGATCGACTTACATCCCCAGATCGGCACCCGAGGCTTGTGACTAACACGACGGAAAGCAGTCGTGATATGATGACATCCCAATTGAGGGCACCGTGAGTGTCATAGTGAGGCAACCAATCGTTCCCCATCCTGGCCATCAGCATGAATCCTAGCCACACACGCTTATTCCATCTGCCGACAGTGAGTCTGCCTGCTCGCACTGCATCATCGAAGAAAGTCTTCATGCGTGTGCCATGGTGCCAGGTCATCTCAAAGGTAGCCCATTTAAAGGTTCCGTATTGAAGTAAAATGTCAAGGGCACTAGCAAAGAGACTCTGGTTGGGGGCTGGCTTGTCCCGGAAGCGGGACTTTATCTTGCTGATCATTGAATCAAAAAATCTCATCAAATCGTCGGGAGTGAACGGTTCGCTGAGGGTGGCGTGAAGGGTATGAACTCGGTACGCATCAAATCTTGTTATCCACAGGTTTTGTATATAGCGGGTTCCATCCACTCCATGTCCGAACTCGAGCTGCTTGGTTACCCGCTTCGATGTGAGGCGGTCTGAGATTGCGTCGTCTATTATCATAGCAATGGATTTGGCTCCACCGGTGAACCCAGCTCGCTTGCTGGGTGCTGGTTCAAAGTCGATCTCAGACGAATCTCACGGATCATCGGCGGCCGGAATATTGTCCATGGTTGTAGTGAATCGAGCGAAGGTAGACGTCGTTGACAACCAAACAGAGTAGACGTGAAACGGGTAATCAGCAAAGGTAGATGTCGATGACAACGAAGCATAGTAGCGACTGTGAAGGGTGAGTGGTGAGTAAACAAGAGCAAGAGACGGGCAAGATTGAGGTGGGAGCGGTGACGCAAGAGAGGGGGCAGGAGGGAGGAAAGGGAAGGAACGAACTTACCGGAAGCGTGAGTTCCGCTTACACGTCCCCTTAGGCGATAAGTGCCATTCTGATTCTGGGTAAGAAAATACTGGGTAAGAAAACCTTGAAGGGTCCTTCCCCCTTTCTGCTCTTCTGTGTATCTTGGTTGGCTGAAGGCATAAGTTCGCATAGAGAGAAC
>JAABUI010000305.1_pt1 | contig 49126 bp, 71 predicted proteins | sample 5559111 | NCBI WGS metagenome assembly JAABUI01 (sample SAMN10711870, study PRJNA513365) | rock metagenome | isolation source: Antarctica rocks | place: Antarctica: Victoria Land, Buttleship Promontory | reverse complement strand
GCTAACCCTGAATAGGGTTGGCCTCGGAACAACCCTATAGCCTAGCGGCGAGCGGCCGGCGATAGTCATCAACATAGCCACCAACATAGCTACCAACATAGGTGCGTAGCTAGGATCGTAACACACGTCGTGTTGCATTTTCTTTCTACTTCAGCTTTGAACTTCTAGTTAGAATACACTCATATGATTCGCTCTATGCAGACTCATAACATTAATTCAAAGCTCATCAATCTTGCTATCGACATGTAGACGATATAAAAACAAGCTACATCACTCAAACTCAAATCAGAATCGAAATTCGAAAATCGAGCTCAGAAGACTCGTTAGAAATCAAGAAATTTCTAGAACAGAACAGAAGAACATGAACATGTTGTTCTAGATTAACTCTTTACTGAGCTCGTCGTCAGAACAGAAGAACAGAAGAACATGAACGTGTTGTTCTAGAACTGAAATCAGAAATTTCAGTCGAATCTCGATCAGCAATTTTCTACTCACACAATGACTAAAAGCACAGAATTAGAATCAGAATCAGTGAGCATTGCTCGCTACAAACTTCAAAATGCTAGAAGAGAATCACTTCTATCACAGAATCGAACAGCATCAGAAGAAGAGAACACGAACGCGTTGCTCTTCGATCACGAAATGATCAAGATCAGCATCAGCACTGAACTGAATGCTTGAATAAGCACTCATGAGACAGGCGATCTCGTTGCCTTTATCAAGTACATATGTCAACAGCATGACATCGAAATCGAGATTCACAATGACATGATTCAGATGTTGAATGATGTCAACAAGATCAACATCGAATTGAAAGCTATCAACATTGAGTTGAAAGCTACGCAGACAACGTTGAATGCTGTTCGAATGCATTTACAAAAAGAGATGAAGAAAAAGAACATGATTATACATCATCTAGAAGCGACATCAAGTCGACTAAGCACTTCGATTTCGAAAGATCGATTCTCGAAGTCGATCAAGCTATCTGACTCGTCTTTGTTTGAAGATTCAAAACAGAATGTGAATAATTGATTATCTTGAATGCAAAACAAGCTGAAGATGAACAAGAATCATTTTTCTATCAAAGAAATGAAGATTACATATGTGAAAAGTTGAGTCAGTGAAACGACGATCAAACACATAGCATCTCGAATGAAAGACACGATCACGAACTCATTTCTTGAAGCAGAAGAGATACTGTTGATCATAAATAAAATGTATGATGATTTCAATCGATATCACACGACTCAACGACAGTTCTTGAAGCTGTATCAAAACAAGATCTTCTTTCATGAATTTTGAATGAAATTTCAGAGACTTAGTGTGAAACTAGAATACAATAACGAAACTTTACTAGATGATCTTCAGCATAAGATTAGCTCAGATCTTCAGCGAGTCACGATCAATGAACGAACTATGAATTTGAATGAATTCGTCGACATCTGCATGCAAGTCAACGTTCGATTGACAAAATTGAATGCTCGATCAATTCTCAAGACATCAACTACTCAAGTCGCTCGCTCTACTACTAGCATCTCGACGATGATCACTACTGCGATCTCAGCTTCAATCTCTGCATGAAAGAAACTCAGAATATCGAATGTTGATTCTGTTAGAAAGAAGTTGTTTAAGAAAGAACTCTGCTTCAAATGCAAGAAGTTAGAACATAGAGCATACAACTGTTTCGAGTCAGCTCAAATGCATGAAATCGCAGCGAATTCGAAAAATGATCTGTCTTCGTCAAAGTAGTGACTGAGAGCGACATGCTTATATCTTGCTTCATCAATATGCTCAATGACTCGTTTGATTTCAAGTCGTTTATTGTTGACGTCATCTTGAATAGTCTAGAAAAGATATTTCGATTCTTCGCTCTGATAGACATCAAAGTCACTGACATGATGTTCATAAATGATTCATTGATTTCAGAGCTATGTGAACGCTTTGATATTCAGTCAATTTCACTGTTCAAATCGAAGTCGATTCGTTCATATGATGAAACTCTCGATCGAAGATCTATTACACATGCTCTGTATATTTCAGTCACTATACAAAAACATAAGAATGAAATGATGTCTCTATTAATAACTCGTCTAGATCAGCACAAGATAATCATTGACAATCTCTGATTGAAAAGAAATCAAATTTTGATAGATTCCGCAAATGATTGATTGATATCTTCATCAAATATTCGAATCTCGAAACTTATTGTTTCGAAAGCAAGCAGTCAATCAGCATTTCATAGATTCGAATCAAGCGAGATCTGCAAAATGAAATGAAAGAACTTGAAGTCTATGTCAATGATCATCTTAAAGCGAACTACAAATTCGAAATCAGTGAATCAATTCATTGAATCAGCTCTCATACAAAAGCAAAGCACTCAAGTTGACTTTAATCAACATGAATTCATTCAGTCATCGAAGAAGAGAGAACTCGTCAATATTGTCATGATTGAAGTTGTTGTTTATCGAACTTTAGTCAAGAAGAATGATGTCAAGATCTTTACATTGATCATTAGTGAAATCAACAAGATGCTTAGCTTGATCAAAGATTCAGCGAAACTGAATAAAATGATCTTTGTCATGTCATTAAAGAAATTGAAGAAGAAGCTTTTGATAATCTATTATGACTTTCTGAACGTTTTTGATAAAGAAAAGACAATTCAGTTGCTTTTGCATCAATCATATGATCATAAGATTGAATTAGAAGATGAGAGTCAATCTTCTAGAAGTTGATTGTATTTCATGTCGAGTCACAAGTTGCAGAAGATCAAGAAGTATCTAGAAGAGAACTTGAAGAAGAAGTTTATTACACTCAGCAAAGCTTCATTCGCTTTGTCAATACTATTCATCGAAAAGAAAGATGATAGTCTTCGCTTTTGCATGAATTATTGAAAACTGAATGCTCTGATCAAAAGAGATCGTTATTCAATACTCTTGATAGACGAAGTACTCGCTCGAATTCAAGACAGTAAATATCTGACTCGACTCAACATTATCGTCGCGTTCAATAAGCTTTGCATGAGCACTGAAAGTAAGAATCTAATCACATTCGTCACTTTCTTCGATGTTTACAAATATAGAATAATGCTCTTTGAATTAATCAACGAATCAACATTCTTTCAGCACTATATTAACGACGTGTTGTTCAACTGTCTGCATAAATTCTGTCAGATCTATTTGAATGACATTCTCATCTACAGTAAGATCTTGAAGAAACATAGAACTCATGTGAAGAAGATGCTAGACAAGCTTCGTGAAGTCGATCTGCAGATAGACATTGACAAGTGCAAATTCAAGATTCAGAAGATTTCGTTTCTAAAACTACTGATATTCATCAATGATCTACGAATGAACTCTCGAAAAGTAGATGTGATTCAAAGCTGAAAAGTGTCTTGATTGTTGATTCATGTACAGATCTTCATTGACTTCTGCAATTTCTATCAACGATTCATAAAGAACTTCTCGAAGATCGCTCAATCTATGATAAAGCTGACTTGAAAAGATCATTCATTTGAATGAACAAAGATCTGTCAGATGATCTTTGAGAGACTAAAGCAACAGATGATGACAGTTCTCGTTCTGAAGCATTTTGATTCGATCAGAGAAGCTATTCTGAAAACGAACTTCTTATGTCACGATTCTAGTCTTGTCAGGCTCAGCCTTCTAGTCTTATCAGATCTATTCTCGCTCCGTCACCTTGACTAGTTCTTATTGAGTCTAGCGTCGACTGAGAAACACACATATGTAGTCAGCTTCTTTCTCGTAGCTATCTTTCTTTCTTAGCATTTATCTTCTAGTTAAATGACACTTCTATCTGACTCGCTTTAGACAGATCTTTAACATTAAATAAATGCTCATCATCTACTATTCTGCTATCGACGAATAAATGATACGAAACAATCTATTCAGTAAGAAAAATTTGCAAGAAATTCTTCAAATTTGCATCATCATTTTAGATCGCAAGAAATTCTTCGATTCTACACTCATTTTCATCATTCTATTCGCAAGAAATTCTTCGAATAAAGCACTCAATTATTATCTGAAATTCACAAGAGATTCTTTGAATTTTCACTCATCAAAAAACATCAATTCAAAACATCAATTCTTCATTTATTCTTATCTCAACAACTTCTATCTTTGTTACGATCCTAGCTACGCACCTATGTTGGTAGCTATGTTGGTGGCTATGTTGATGACTATCGCCGGCCGCTCGCCGCTAGGCTATAGGGTTGTTCCGAGGCCAACCCTATTCAGGGTTAGCTTATGTTCTCCTGAGTCATATAGATAGCCGGCTCTTCCCTTCTAGATACTTTCCTTCCTTAGCATTTATATACTCGTTACATTACACCCATATGACTCGCTCTATGCTGGCCCCTAACAACGTGAGTTTTACTCATGAAGGCACGCTAGGCCGCTAGCGTGTCAACAACAGCCCTACCCACAGCTCTATACTAGTCTATGTTAGGCTAATCAGGCTAATCAGAGGTAACAGAGATGCATGCTCGCAACAATTCATAATCATTCATTACGAGTAATCTTCATGCATCTCATTGATATTATTGACTGTAATGATCAAAATGTTTAATTCACTGCAGTGATATTCAGTCATTTGAATAGTCTGTATTCGATGTAGTGAAAATCATCTCGTCATCGATATCGTTGTTGAAATGAGAGAACAATAGATTGATCTTCTGAAGAATGAGCATTGATGAAATATCTTTGTCAGTATCATTAATACACTCAATGATGATACAGAATTCTCTGTTATCTGAGTTTGACATGTATATTCTTCGTACTGAATCTACTGTAATGATTCAGTCAGAGCGTGCAATGCTCATACGATATTCGATTTCGTCAAAATTTCATGTATTCTTCTTCGTCATGTCGTATTGCTTAATCATCTCGTCATAAGCATCAAAACATCGGGAAATCCCGTCGGGTGCCTAATCACGTAATTAGTCGGTAAATTAGGTGATTTATCATTTTGGCCGACCCCTCTTCTTATAAGACCACTTTGACGTGATTAGCTGCGAGCGCATGCCTAATAGCTTAAATGGCACCGTTTACCACATTGACATCGTTTACCACATTGACATCGTTTATCACATTGACACGAATCATCAAAATAACACTGCTGACACTGATTATTCTGATTCTATATGCTCAATTCTATCTGCTCAAGCGCATGCAAAAGCAAGGTATTAAATCAATGAATTTATTATCTAACTAGTTATCTAACCATCTATTTGAATGAATTGTTGACTATGTAGGGTATTCGGTAGGGAATCATAAAGGGAGCCAAACATGAATGCTCGGTAGGGAAACATGAAGGGTGCTCGGTAGGGAAACATGAAGGGTGCTTGGTAGGGAATCATGGAAGGAGCCATGTAGAAAGCACTGTTCGACCCATGTTATGCGCTCGATCGACGAGTAATTTGAAGCATGTAGAAAGTTTGGTAGGGCGTTTGGTAGAAAGCTCGGTCGGAAGCTCGATCGGAAGCTCAGTAGAAAGGTCACTAGAAAGGTCAGTAGAAAGCTCAGTAGAAAGCTCAGTAGAAAGCTCGGTCGAAAGGTCAGTAGGAAGGTCAGTAAGAAGGTCAGTAGGAAGGTCAGTAGAAAGCTCGGTCGGAAGGTCAGTAGGAAGGTCAGTAGGAAGGTCAGTAGAAAGCTCGGTCGGAAGGTCAGTAGAAAGCTCAGCAGAAAGGTCAGTAGAAAGTTCGATATCGAGTCATGAAGAGTGCGTTCTATTGAGTCAGTTAGCATTATTTCATACGGAATAGAAAGTAGAAACTGTTCTACGGAGGAAGAAAGAAGTGGGAAGAAGTAAATACCCTGAATCCCCTGAATTTCCTAGCGTTGGCCTTCGGCTGAGAGCGGAGATTACTAACCACAGGGGTAACAGTACTGTTCCCAAGTCATGTAGAAAGCATTGTTTGAAGCACTGTTTGACGTGTTTTATGCGTTCGACCGACGCGTTTGATAGAGCGTTTGGTAGGGAGTTTGATAGGGCGTTTGGTAGAGAGATTGGTAGGGCGAGTAGGTGAAGCGAGTAGGTGAGCGAGTAGGTGGGCGAGTAGGTGGGCGAGTAGGTGGGCGAGTAGGTGGGCGAGTAGGTGAGCGAGTAGGTGGGCGAGTAGGGTGGTGAGCATGTAGGGTGACGAGTAGGGTGATGAGTATGTAGGGTGGCGAGTAGGATGGTGAGTATGTAGGGTGGCGAGTAGGGTGATGAGTATGTAGAATGATGAGTAGGGTAGTGAGTATGTAGGGTGACGAGTAGGGTGGTGAGCATGTAGGATGGTGAGTAGGATGGTGAGCATGTAGAATGCGAAGAACGAAGATGTTGTCAAACTGTTTAATGATGCTGTTAGCCATCTAATTATCTATGCGCAAAGGTAAATGGTTCAATTTACCAGCTATTAGACCTAAGTACGAGGTTAATGGCGTAATTTAATGATGTTTGGTTGAACCTCTGATTTGATTACCTGCCAACGGTGCCAACGGTGCCAACGTGGTGATTAGCTGCGTGTGATTGACTAATTAGCACTCGAGGATTTGCCGATGAATGATCCTTCAGAAGCTTCTCATTATGTGCATTCTTTCGTGCAGCTGTCAAAGACTTTCATTTAGCTTTATGAAGATTCGATTGACGATCTAGTCATCGCTTGATTCATTTGAGATCTAATGACGCTCAGAGACTATTCTGATGCAGTAGAAGATTATCAGCTGATTCAATCAGATTCAGCCGTGCTGATAGACTCAATTCGTTCAATCTCTTTATGTATGTATGCAAAGCTAGCTTCTGATCAGATTTTAAAGCTCTGTTATGCAGTTCTCGTACTGCTGATGCTGATGAATGATCTTTCAGTCTGAATCGTAGTCTTTGCATCGGAACATCAAATTCGCGCGCAATTTCGGCTCGATTAGGATTGTCACGCGTGTTTATGGCGTCAATAGCCTTCTGAATGCGACCCTCAATGATAGCGTAAGTAGCAGCCATGTGGTTGAAAGTTGGTGGATTTTTGAAGGTGGTAGGTCAAATATTCGAATTTTCGGGTTGTATGGCTGGTCGGGTTACACGGCTGACTAGTACTAAGCGAAGGATGAGTGAAAGTGCGGGGTACGGATAAACCTTATATTTGGATTTGCCGAAAGTCCGGGACCCCTTGACTCAGCCCTAGAATCAGTCTTGCCAGTTCCACTACACTTCTGCGTCATCCCTTGAGCATCACTAAGAATCGGAGCTTCTTTGCAAGGCTACATGAGCACCTGTAGATTGTTACCTTATCTGATGATGACTGGATCTACGCGTGTATTCGGAATAAACGTTAATACAGCGTGATACTTCATATCGAATGGAGGAGCTGCAGCCCAAGGTCGCATAAAGTCCGAAGCACTTCGCTAATCATCGGATACTTGATTACTGTATAAATTTCGATAAAAGACGTCTATTCCATTGAAGAAGTCTCTCGAAGGTGTGCCTAGGAAATCGAAACCTCAAGCAGGACAGCGCTTCTTCATGCAGGCATGTCGACCATTTCTAAGAAACCATCGCCTTCGAAATCAATAAATCCTAGACCTTCGCCGTCACCTAGTTCACCCACATCTCGAGCTTCGACCTCGAATACTCCGAGCGTGAATGGGTTGGGAAGGTCTCCCTCCTTTCGGAACGCAATGGGTATGCAGAAGCCGATGCGCGGAGGTTTGAAGAGACCGAGTCCAAATACAAGCTTCCTAAACACGACCAACAATGCCTCGGATGATGCAAGCGAGGACGATGCAAAAGCCGAAAATGTTTCATTGGTTGAAGAGCTCAAAAGCCGGCTCGTCAAAGCAGAGACGGCGTCTGAAGAGTATCAACGCCAGTTGAACATGCTTCAAGCCAACTTAAATGACTCCCTTGTCGAGCACGGCAAATTGGAGGACCAGTTGCATGATCAGGTTGCGAGGATAGAGGAATTCGAGACCAAAAGGCTACAAGTGACACGACAGAAACTGGAGATGGAAGATCTGTTCGAATCGGAACGTATGGCGATGATTCAGGATAAAGCCGAGCAGAAAGGCAAGGAGGAAGAGCAGCAAGTGGTGATCAAGCGATTGAAAGAGACGTTAGCGCAAAGGGAGATACGTGTCAGTGGGGAAGAAGATAAAGGACTGCCTAGATCCCGTAAGCTGAGATATGCATTCAACCCTAAAAGGATGATTCTGATCCATTTTAGTGAGCTTCCAGAGTCGATCGTCTCAAGATATCGAGAATGGCCACTTTGCACCACCCTCGTCCCTCCAGCGGAGCGATTCGAGAAATAACTCAAAACTGGTTATGCAGAAAGATAGGCTTATCGAATCACTGCGGCTTGAGCTTGCCGAGGCTCAGATCAAGATTGTGGAGATGGAGAATATGGGAGGTGATAGGATGCACGAACTGGAGAAAACGCTTCTTGAGACACGCATAACCAACGCACGATTGATGGAAGACAACGAGAGCTTCCAGCTTCTATTGAGCGAGAAAACATTGAACGGAGACTTTACCAAGACAGATGTGATGCATGGGACGTCTGGACTAGGTTCTCTAGCAGAAGAATTAGAATCAGCTGAAGGAGAGAGCGACAATTACCGTAGATTGGAGATCGAGGCCAAATCGCTCAAGGACCAGAACAAGGCTTTGACGCTATACGTGGAGAACATCATTGGCCGTCTACTACAGCATAAAGAATTTGAAAATATTCTCGATAAAACACCAGATCTGATGTCTGGAAAGCCTCGTCCCGCAGCAGATACTGACAAGGACCTCCCTCCACCCCCACCAGCCAAGACTGATGAACCGCCCCCGTCAATGTTACAGAGGGCAAAATCTGTCGTTGCTGGAACAGCGCGCCGGCCAAGACCAATAAGTCAGGCGGCGCCACCAACAGTCACTGCTCCGACCGTGAACGAAGACCCTTCTACAGCCCCCAGCGTTCCCCTTGGACGTCCTCAGTCAACCCGCGGCGGCTCACACCGGAGATCTCAGTCTGAAATGCCAAATGCCGGGCCCATCGTCAACCAGATGTACCGTGGGCCACCTTCAACCGGGTCTAGCGCGCCACTGGGGAGTCCTGGCCTCAGTGCTGGTAACACAGCAGCACGAACTTCATTCTTCACGTCCACCGCGTCCAGTGCGAATCCTAGTGCTCAGTCATCACGAGTACCCTCAACCTCCCTCATTCCTCCTGAAGCCATGGGTAGTAGCTCCAACAGTACCTTCAGCGACCATAGTGGTGAGGTTACAACGGGATCGAGTCCTCCAAGAGCTGGTAATGCAAGGCATGCGAATAATTACACAGGGGCTATCATGACGCAGAGCAAACTGCGGCCGCTACGTCTGGTGCAAGAGAATCGAGAACACGAGGGCGGGCAAAGTGGTTCTGACGAAGACGTGGCTGCTAGGAAAAAGGCGAACAGAGGCAGCTGGATTCCTGGTTGGTTCAATCGTGCAAAAGAAGAAGATGCTCGAAATTCCAGTCCCGAGAACAACATTTTCTAGCGGCGTTATGCAGATGGGATAGAGGTGAGTGGCGTTGGATACCCCAAGAAGGCACGAATGAGAATTCTGAGGGCGGCTTGGTTGTTGCTTCACTTGACATTCCTCTAATGACGGGGGCTTATCTTTCAGGAGCACATTTGTAAACCCTGCGGGCAGATACCCCTTTTGTTGTATTCTATGGTATCCTAGGTTGCAATGCATTGATTATTCGTCTTCCAGGTTTCACCATTTCAACGTGGGAGAAAGTCCATAGGGTCCAGGGAGACGGCAAGAAGTAGATGATCCGAGCCTCACAGAAGTTAGAACAAAACCTGTACGAAGCACAATACCAACAGTGCTTGAGGCATGGCCTGAAGGCTAAGCTTGTAGGAGAATCTACAATCTACCCGCCGCCATCGCAGCCAATACCGCATTTGTCTATACCAACCATTTCATTTTCCGCACGTTTGATAATGATCGTCTAATCATGTCGAATGGTCGGCAACGAGATTCACCTGTACGTGGTGCCGGCTACGAACCTTTTGATTCTATTGCAGGATAGAAGTCAGAAGAGCCAAGAAATCTCAATCCGACGCAGTTTGATCGAAGTTAGGACGTTGCGTGATCATGAAAGCTGCCGTGCAGAGTTTTCATCCATGCGACAGCACCCTTCCTAACAGCTACAACCCACGAAGAAGACTAATGACAAGCCGATGTCAGTATGAGATGGAAAGATATCACTAGTGGAATAGTCAATTCAGATGATGAGCCTCGAGATTGTGACTACAAGTGATCGAAGGAGTTGTGACTCGTCGACTGCGTTGATATACTGAAGGAGCTCGTCGAGCTCGACTTCTCTACTCATCGACGTCGCGAACAGTAAGTGATGAAAAGATACTGAATAGAATAGTCGATTCAGGTGTTGAGCCTTGAGTTCGTGACTACATGTGATCGAAGGAGTAGTGATTCGTCGACTGCGCTGATATACTGAGAAGACTCGACGAGCTCAACTTCTTTACTTATAACGACAAGTCGTGCATCTATTTACGTGAATGATCGGAAGCACAGAAGAACGATCAGAACGCATCCTCTACTATCGATCAGAGCTAAGCATTCGACTACGACTGCGATCGCACACCTATATCGGCAACACATTCAACGTCTACGTGACACAAGACAAGAGCAGAATAGAGTTATGTACAATCACACTCTATCTTTTCATCGTGCGCATCTCTCTTTCATCACATATTTCCTTGCTCGATGAATGGCAATCATCGAGCAAAGAACACAGTTTCGACATTACAATCACGAGCATCACGAATGCAAAGAAATCATGGTCTTCGCGATCGAAGATCGGAACATCGTTGTATAGAATATCGTCAATGAAGAGCAGAGCAAGAACGATGCATAGCAAGAAAACAGCACAGACACGCATCAAGAGTTCAAGCGTCACGCGCTGAATAGGAGCTATAGGTTCATTACTGATACTATTGTCTCAGCGTTGTTGTCTCGACGACGTGCAGTCGCTGTGTAGCCGGCGAGCGGTTTTCTCCCCCAGAGGGTTTTGTCCGTTCGATACACATAGCATAGTTTTCCCCCATGGGTCGGACTTAAATCGATGTCACAAGGGTGTATGATCAATCAATCAATCAATCATGTCGAATATCATGACAGGTCCTTCCTGCAGCGGGCTGGACATTGCATGAGCAAAAAGCCTCTTAACAAGGCTTATTTGTATGAGAGCTTAAGCCAGCTATATTCTACCTGAACAAGCCCGGCAACGCTTAAGCAATGTTCAGCGCGCTGCAGGAAGGACCTGTAGTACTCCGTAGAGATCATTGAAATCACAAGCTTGGTGGCCGCTTGCCCAGACTTGTAAAACACTAATATCAAAGCATTTCTACACATTAGCCATGGAAACAACCAGCCCGCCGCTGGGAGAGCACGAGCAGATTGTTCTGCGAATTGCAGACGGTGCTTTCCACTTGAATACAATGAATCGGTGAGATCGGTAGAATGAATCACAGAGCCACTTAAGCTCATATCAGTCGTTGAGTGATTTAGTTTATATTAGGTTCGATTCCTAACAGCGCTGGTACAATGGTGTTGTGGTTATTTTTCTCTTTGGTATATCCGTACCCCGCACTTTCGCTCATTCTAAGCGAAGAATGAGCGAAAGTGCGGGGTACGGATACATAGGCCGACTAAGCGTTTGCTATCCCTTTAACCGCTGTCGGGTGGATTAATTAGCGTATTCGCTTATTCTACCAATAGGAACAATAGAAACAATAGAACTATCATTCTGAACCCATTTTATTGATGCTATTGTGATAGGCAGCCAACAAGGACCGTCTTTGCATATGGAGATATCGCAAGTATCGCAGCCAAAAGTAGTACGCTTTCCCCGCTTGTTACCACCCAAATTTGGTGTGATTTCTTCGAGAATCCTTCGCCTCTTAGGCGTTGCTAGTACCTGTCCTATCTCCTTGCATCCCTCCTCGAATCAATGGATGAAGAGGCTTATTTAGCTTCATATTCCAGTAGTCAGAAACTTGAGGTTCTTTATGAAGACCCATATAGATGCGTATTCCAAAGTATGCCTTCAGTTCTAGCTCATCTGTGTCCGGAAATGATCTGGCTTTAGAGCCTCTTTCTTTCCCCCATCTGTGACTCTCATTGACGTATATATTGGTGTGTTTTGCTATCGTTTGAAGCATTTCGGAGGAGAAATAGAGACCCCATAAGCTCGCGGCATCTAAAGGGCTGATATCTGATGGTATATTGACCCAACTGACGTTTGGAGGTATCTGAATAGGCTCAAATCGATCGCCTATATCAGTGATAGGACGCAGATTAGGACGGTCAGTTCCTAAATCAGTTGAATCAGGTACTACGTCGCAGGAAGGCATTATCGAGGTGGGTCAGAACAATAGGGGGCTTTGTTGACATTGTTTCTATTTACAAAAAATAACCTTTTTGACGGAACCTTACCGAATCTGGTTAGGGTTAACCTTAAAAATTAACCGAATCCTAACAGCGGTTAAAGGGATAACACCCTCAATCAGTTGGACGCCAAGCAGGTGGAGATTCACAGCCGCCAGGAGTAGAAGTTCCCAGTGAACGATGATTGCTGTTGAAGATGCGTACCTCGGTGTTATTGTTTGCACAAATGCCTTCGGAACTGAAGCCTTAACTACCTAGAATACATCCATCTCGGGCAACGGAATAAGATCGTCCGTGATTTTCGTGCGCGGCAAAAAAGTGGTCCGCCATTTCTCTCAACGCTTCTCTCTCTCTCGCTCTCTCAGCGGGACTCGGCGGATATGCGGACCACTCCTTCGCGCTGTAGGGATGCATTCGAAGGCACGGATTCTCATCTTGGATGTCAGCCTTTATGCAGCTTCCACGGATATGGTAAGGAAGGGTTTGCATAGTAAGCCATGTAGTACTTACTCACCGACCGGCATTGTGATATCCATACTCGCCAGGACTGCGTCGTAAGTCATCGCTGCTGTGTGTGATTTTATACAAAACCATGCTCTGCCGTTCTCTTTCCTCTTTCCTCTTTCCTCTTTCCTCTTTCCTCTTTATTTTTTGCACCTCACTTCTCTTACATTGATCTATGACCTTTACTGCCTGCCGTGAGCTCGAACCCTTGCAGAGTCTTTCTCTAGCAACACCTTCGTTTTCTGTCGCTGTTTCACATGGCATCTCTACCTCCTTCAGGCAAACAGCCTGAAGCCGGGCAACTCATGCCTTTACCTTCCAATACCCACTACGAACCAGCCATTCCCATTAACTCCACACTGACCCCCCTATCATCCGACACATCGCGCACTGCGGATGCCAATCCTTTCGATTTTACACGCGACCAAAACAGTGACCAGGAGAAATCCCAACACGACAACGATGAAGATGTTCAATACGCACCCATACGGGTGGACTTTGATAACGACCAAACTACCCTCGAGAGAACGGTCAGTAAGATGTATGGAGAACTAAGTGAAGAAGATCGAAGCGAACTCAAGCGGATTGCTTCTTCGTTGCACCAGCCAAGGACACATCAATCTCGAGATGGTTCATATCTCGAACGGCAGGATACCCTCGCAGGTGTCACCGATGATGACCCTCGATTAGATCCTTCACTGCCAGAATTCGACATCTATGTGTGGGCTCGTGCATTCATGAGGGCTATGGACGAGGATGACATCAAGGCCGCGCGGTCAGGCTTCACGTTCAAGAGTCTCAACGTCTCTGGTACGGGTTCCCCAGTGTCTTTGCAACAAAATGTTGCCTCTATCCTCATGGCACCATTACGCTTGACGGAATACGTCAGCTTCGGCAAAAAGTCAGAAAAGAAAATTTTGAGAGACTTCAATGGTGTGGTAAAGAGTGGAGAAATGCTGGTAGTGTTAGGCAGGCCAGGTTCAGGATGCTCGACATTCCTCAAGACGATCTGTGGAGAGCTCTCTGGGCTGGCACTACATGAAGACTCCGTAATCCATTACAATGGTATGTCTCAAGTGGGACGAAACATCTTAATGTGTACTGAAAAATCCTATTAGGCATCCCCCAGACAAAGATGATTAGAGAATTTAAGGGCGAGATCACCTACAATCAAGAAGTGGATAAGCACTTTCCCCACTTGACTGTTGGTCAAACCTTGGAATTCGCTGCCGGAGTACGAACGCCGCATAGCAGAGCCCGAGGTATTTCGCGTCAAGCATTCATCAAGCATATGACCCAGGTCGTCATGACCGTCTTTGGGCTGAGCCACACAAGGAACACAAAAGTCGGCAATGACTTCGTCCGAGGTGTATCTGGTGGGGAAAGGAAGCGCGTCAGTATCGCTGAGATGGCGTTGGCCGGAAGCCCTATTGCTTGCTGGGATAACAGCACCCGTGGTCTTGATGCAGCTACCGCTTTGGAGTTTACAAAAGCTCTCCGTGTTGCGAGCAACGTGTCTGGGATGTGCAATGCCGTTGCCATCTATCAGGCGTCTCAAGCAAATTTCGACGTTTTCGACAAAGCCATTGTGCTTTATGAAGGTCAGTGATCATGTCCGTCTGCTCCCCTCTGGCTTTTATCGTCCAACCCATACCGAAACCTCTTCCGATTACCTACTACGTTTCCCATCGAGAATCTCGCAGCTGTCGAAAATCGCGCATTGACTCTTAAACTCCCTTGTTTCCCTCAATGCACATCCGTCTCCCAACCTTCGTCCCAATCGCCCACTGGTCTTTTTTTTGGGGGGTCCTCCAGCCTAGAAGTGCTATCAACTTATCGATCTTGCAAGCAGATCTCCAGATTCTCGCTAGCTGGGTCTTCTTGATTACTGGCTGACTTTTTGCAAAGGAAGACAAATATTTTTCGGCCCTGCCGGCTTAGCCAAGGGGTACTTCGAGACAATGGGCTGGTTTTGCCCTCCGCGTCAGACTACCGGCGACTTCCTCACGTCAGTGACCAATCCTTTGGAACGCAAAGCACGTGAAGGTCATGAAACAAGAGTACCTCGAACGCCTGATGAATTCGAAGCATACTGGAAAAGGTCAGATGAGTATGCCATGGTACAGAATGAAATAAGAGAGCATGAAAAAGAGAATTCTAAGGGCAATGCTATTCAAGACTTCAGGGAATCTCACAAAGCTATGCAAGCTCAACACACACGTCCAAAATCTCCATACGTGATCAGCATACCAATGCAAATTCGGATGTGCACTGTCAGGGCTTACCAACGCCTAATCAACGACAAAGTCTCTACAGTAACAACTGTTATTGGCCAGATCGGCATGGCCCTCGTCGTCGGATCAGTCTTCTACGGAACTGCAAATACGACCGCTAGCTTCTTTGCCAAGGGCGCAACCTTATTCTTTGCCATCCTCCTGAACGCTTTGATATCTATTAGTGAGATCAATGCGCTATACGATCAACGCCCAATCGTCGAAAAGCAAGCTTCATATGCTTTCTACCATCCATGGACTGAAGCGATGGCTGGTATTGTGTCGGACATACCTGTGAAATTCCTAATTGCTGTCTGTTTCAACATCATCCTATATTTCTTGGCTGGACTTCGGGCAGAGCCTTCGCAATTTTTCATCTTCTTCCTCTTCGTTTTTATCACGATACTCACTATGAGTGCCATATTTCACACCATTGCTGCATCGACCAAGACGGTCTCACAAGCCATGGCTTTTGCTGGGGTAATGGTGCTCGCCATTGTTATCTACACAGGCTTCACTATTCCTCGACCTTACGAACATCCGTGGTTCAAATGGATCAGCTGGATCAATCCTGTAGCATACGCTTTTGAGGCTATCATGGTCGACGAAGGTCAGTGAACATTCTTTTGACTCCTACATTCGACAACGTTGCCTTTCATACATCAGTTCTCCTTAGACTTTCGACCTTCGTTTGTTCAATTTGCTATACTCGATTGTTAATTGGGATGTTGCGTCATTTTGGTTTTCTCCATTGTGGAATTGTCCTTGAGCACAGCTCGCCGGCTTTGCTAATCTTAGCGACAGTCCATGGTAGAGAGTTTCCTTGCGCAAGCTTCGTTCCAACGCTACCATTCCAAGCTGGAGACTCATTCATCTGCTTGATAGCAGGCGCCATAGCAGGCGAGACTTCGGTTTCTGGCGATGCATGGGTACAAGCAAGCTACCAGTACAGCTATTCCCACATTTGGCGAAACTTTGGATTTATTATAGCATTCTGGATATTTTTCATGGCTCTTTACCTGGTCGCCACCGAATTGAATTCATCCACATCCTCTACAGCAGAGGTTTTAGTCTTCCGCCGTGGCCACGTTCCGAAGTATATCACAGAAGCGGACTCAGCGAAGAAAGACGAAGAAACAGTAGAGAAGCAGACTTCCTCGTCTGCAGACGATACTCCGCAAGAATTCAATTCCATACCACCTCAAAAGGATATATTCACCTGGCGGGATGTTGTGTACGATATCACCATCAAAGGCGAACCTCGTCGACTCCTAGACCATGTCTCAGGTTGGGTCAAGCCAGGTACACTTACTGCGTAAGTCTTCGATTTGAGCAAAGAAATGATTTCCCACCTTACAATGTTCGACCAACTTTCATCTGTTTGAAAGATATTAAATCGGCCAAATCTATTTTGACGAATTGTACACTCGGGTGTTTGTCCACTATTCGACATGCTTAAACATGGATTTGTTCGAATGCAAGCTCTCTTCGCTAATCTGTGTCTTGAACAGGCTAATGGGTGTTTCGGGTGCCGGCAAAACCACTCTCCTTGACGTACTAGCCCAGCGTACAAGTATTGGTGTCATTACAGGTGATATGCTCGTCAACGGCAAGCCCCTTGACTCGTCTTTCCAACGTAAAACTGGATACGTTCAGCAGCAGGATCTACATCTCGAAACCACCACTGTCCGTGAGGCATTAAGGTTCAGTGCTATGCTTCGCCAGCCAAAGTCCGTCTCGAAGAAAGATAAGTACGGGTTTGTCGAGGAGGTAATATCCATGTTGAATATGCAAGATTTTTCTGAAGCTATTGTTGGCGTGCCAGGCGAAGGCCTGAACTTTGAACAGCGGAAGCTGCTCACCATTGGAGTGGAGCTTTCTGCGAAGCCTGCCTTGTTGCTGTTCTTGGACGAACCAACATCAGGTAAGATCAGGCTCCTTGACTTTCGTTGCTTGGTGCTAATATACCTTAGGACTTGATAGTCAATCATCCTGGGCCATTGTAGCTTTCCTTCGAAAGCTAGCAAACTCTGGTCAGGCAGTTCTTAGCACAATTCACCAGCCTTCGAGTATTCTTTTCCAGGAGTTCGATAGACTTCTTTTTCTAGCAAAAGGAGGAAGAACAGTCTATTTCGGTAACGTCGGCCACAACTCTGATACCCTTATTGACTACTTTGAATCTCATGGGTCAAGGAAATGTGGACCTGAGGAGAATCCAGCTGAATTCATGCTCGAAATTGTTGGCGCAGGTGCCAGTGGCAAGTCGACGCAAGATTGGCATGAGGTTTGGAAGGGAAGTGAAGAGTCTAAAGAAGTCCAGAAAGAACTCGATCGTATCCACTTAGAAAAGCGTGACGAAGCCGTTGCCGGCTCAGAAAGTGTCGAAGGCCACCGAGAGTTTGCAGTGCCATTCCTCAAACAGCTACTCCATGTCACTATCCGGGTCTTCCAGCAATACTGGCGTACACCGTCATACATCTGGGGAAAGCTGCTCCTTGGGGTCATGTCGGCCTTGTTCATATCATTCTCTTTCTACAAGTCGGACAACTCGCAACAAGGACTTCAGGACAGTAAGTACAGACATTTCCCTCTCTCAAGGTTTGAGCTACGAAGCGTTCTGCTGGCTAACTTTCCGTTAGTCATTTTCTCAATCTTCATGCTAACGGCGATCTTCTCTTCCCTGGTCCAGCAAATTATGCCCCGGTTTGTTATCCAACGTTCGTTGTACGAAGTTCGCGAGCGACCGAGCAAGGCTTATAGCTGGGCCGCATTCATCATCGCCAACATCACGGTCGAGATTCCTTGGCAGATGCTACTCGGCATCCTAGTCTATGCGTCTTACTACTACGGAATATTCGGTGTCCAGTCTTCGGAGCGACAAGGCTTGATCCTCCTATTCTGCATGCAATTCTTCGTTTTTGCCAGCACTTTTGCGCAAATGCTCATCGCTGCATTGCCCGACGCAGCAACAGCGGGTAACATTGCTACCATTATGTTCTCGCTTACTCTCACCTTCAACGGTGTTATGCAACCACCACAAGCGCTTCCTGGATTCTGGATTTTCATGTACAGAGTAAGTCCTCTGACCTACCTGGTCGACGGTGTCGCTGCTACTGGGATGCATGGCCGCACCGTTGTCTGCGCTTTAAATGAGCTCAGCCGCTTCAATCCCCCTACTGGCCAGACTTGCCAAGCTTACCTGGCTAATTATCTCAAAACCGCACCCGGCCAGCTGATGAACCCAATGGCAACGTCGCAATGTGAATACTGCCCTCTCACTACTTCCGACCAGTTCCTCGCCTCTGTCGCCATTACTTGGTCTGCGCGCTGGAGGAATTACGGTATTGGTTTTGCGTACATTGCCTTCAATATTGTTGTGGCTATATTACTTTACTACACTTTCCGCGTCAGCAAGTGGGATGCTGCAAGTATCAAGAAGGGGCCCAGTAAGTTCCTAGCCAGCCTTGCAAGTATCGGTTACTGGGCTCGAAGTCTACTCGTTGGACATCGAGGTAAGGTGCCAGAGCAAGGTACCAAGGCGGCTGCTCGTACAGATAAAGCATTTTGATTGTGCCGCGCTATTAGGTTCCTAATGTTTATCTGGACCGTAAAGAGCGAATCTGTCCTTTTCACGGTTTTCAATATGTTGTGGGAGCGTTTCTATGAAGCGTCTAAGAGATTAACGACGGCAAGTCAGGATTCAGCGGGTATTCCAGGCAAAACGCACCCGATGATGTGAGCCGCGAGTGCAAGGGCAAAGAATTCAGGCCACAGATCAAGCAATAGAGGGGGCAGTCATTTCAAGGAGTTTCGAAATTTTCATTTCACATTAATGTTTAGCCTATAGGACAAGTTTGGAGGCGATGACTCAAGAGGGGGTGACGAAGGGTCAAATCCAGGTCAGATCTAGGCAAAATCTAGAACAGAGTCGAGTTAAGTTGGGGTCAGTTGAGCCAAATCTGAGCCAGATATTAGGTGATCTAGGCCAGATCTGAGCAATATCTGGGTCAAATTTTTATTTATTTTCTTCATTTGTTTACAGAGTTGGGATGGAACTGCAAATTTAGGATTGACTACTCCTGCTTACTGTATGTACTGTAGATCGGCCAAATAGCTAGTTACTCCGGCATAGGTGGCCTTAGGCCCCTGGTTCCGTGTATGAAATAATCAATCAATCAATCAACAAGTGAAAGTGCTACCAAGCTGTGGGGGAGCATCCAAATCTGCTGCTTCCTCTTTGTCCTCGCTGAAGTCTGGTTTCGAACGACAGCAAACTTGCGGCTTCAATGTCTTTGTCCCCCGCATGGTGTCTCAAGGTCAAGACAAAGCCATTCCTTGCGGAACCGTCTTGGCTATCTGAAACTTCCTATCATGGTCTCCTTTCTTACCGAGTCTCATTCGAAAACTATTTTCCATCGCGTGGTTAGCTAGAGGCTTTGTTCAAGCATCACTATACCGATGCATGTCTGAGAACCTTCGCCGTTTTATTTCACTGTAAGGTGGATTGAGAAGCTTAAGAATGTACCGTAGCCTTTGTGGTATGGTAAGAATCTCTAAATTATCACACTTATGAATATCAAATCAACTGAAGCGCCTCAATCATCGTCCAAGTTGCTGCCTCTTACTATCGCAATCCCCTTTCTCTCGCTCGAGAACGGATCTCTTAAGCTTGCGAGCCGCTTGTTACTGGCATACTCTTTCCGCTACCTTGACGCGGAAATATTCAGCCTAGGCATGGGAAACTGTCAATACTGCGATTTACCACAATATGACTGATATCGAGACTTGCGAAAATTGCAACGGAGACAACGGAGACTACGCCGCTGAGGGTACAAGGACAGTAAGTTCTCCGAGTCGATAGAAGAAACGACCACAATGGTCTTGGCTATGCATGAATACAAGTGAAGAAAAGTAGCGCTGACGGTCAAATTCAGGTTCAGGGTAACCCTATTCAATGACATCGTGGTGAATGCGTCCGTCGCAGAGGACATGTTGGCTGAAGCAAAATGCACCGATTACCCGGAATTTCTCGTTACCGATGAGCGCTTCGAGAAGTAGATTAGTCCACTCTGACACTAATTCTGTCAGAGCGACGGTTTTAAACTTTCGTCGATCGACGTAGATTGTCCCAGGTTTTCATTCATGACAGTAGGCGGCAGAGAGATGGAAGGTGAAGAGGATTGCGGTAGGGGGAAATTGAATAGAAATTGTGTGGGGCAGAACGACAAGGAAAATTCGCGATATGTATGCGAGATCAAGTGGAAATATCAAAGGCAAAAGATTCGAACAGATGAGTTCTGATCGCGGGTTCTAACTCGGGTCAACAGCTGTGACAGCAAACATAAGCTCAGATAATTCACTCTCTCAACCACACTGTCCTTGCTGTAGCTGAAACAAAAAAAGTTGAGATTCTAGATGATATGTCGTGCAAGACCAGAACGAAGAACTAGGAGCATGATTTCTCATATACTTCAAGAAGCCTACAATGTTCTAGCGACTAGCAGGTGTCTTTCAGTCCGACACCTCGAACTTCATCTCTGTATCTCGACGCTTTTGCTCTATGCGTCGCCTCGCTCGAGCAAGATCTCTGTGCGGGACATACCACTCAAGCTCATGACCAAATCCGTTTTGTCTCAAGGCATCGGTAAAATTCACGACCCAAGCCTCGGGTCTCGCATGTTCCTTCCGGTCCAGTCCAAATCCCGCGCTGGCGAATGGCTTCGTGCCAATCCACCATAGCGGAAAATAGCCGGCGCCTTCCCAGTCAATGATAGTTGACAGCAGTGGAAGTACGTTTTCTTCATCCGGAATTGGGTCCACGACGAATAAGTTGGTAGGACCCAAGTCGTTGTGGTACAAGTAGAACTCCTCGCCAATAGGTGGGGGCTTCATGTCATCCTTTTTCAATAGATACGATCTCAGTTGCGCTGACGTGAACGTGGGATGTATCTTTGGTGTCCAGTGTGGCAACGATTTGTCATGTTTCTCGACATCATGAAGTAAGTGCACTTCGGCAAGCCCATGACCATTCACCGACTCGAGGCGTGAGGATTTGAATTGAGCGAGGGTCTTGACGTGGCTGGCTAATTCTGCAGCAATTCGTTTCTTCTGTCCTTCCGTGAGTCGTTTCCAGGCGTTCTCCAGACTTTGGCCGGGCGCTCGTTGCATGAGCAAGTAGCTTCGATTCCAGGCCTTGTCAACCCAATAATAGTAGGGTTCAGGGGTAGGAATGGACGGCAAGTTTTTCCTAACGAACTCCAAGGTCTGAGCTTCCGACGCCGTTCCTACCGCCCAACTTTTGATCTTGCAGATTGTATTCTTCCCTATGGCATAGCCTCCAGCCCTCGCAGCACATTCGTAGAACTTGCCCGCTGTTGAGTCACCGGAAGGAGGAAGCTGGTTCGTAATCGGTTCTGGCTTACGACGAAGACAGTAGGTGGAGTCGCCGTCATTCCAGACCTTGATCGCGTCTGCGGGCGCTGATACAGTGACCTTCTCACAGGTCATCATGCTTCCCATGGACCAGTGGTCAGGGCTGATCAGGGTTATTGACTGACCAATAGGGGGCTTCATGTCGCTATCAAATCGTCAGCAAAGAGGACGGCAAATGAGAGAAGTCAACATCTGAACTTACGGAGGAAGTGGCCTCCTTCTAGGCTGCGCTGAATTCTCGTTGCTTTTAATATCTTTTCAATTGAGATATCGAACCGTACTGAATACATAGTTCCTTCTATATTCAACAATTCATCAGATATTGCATTGAAGTTGTTAATGAAAATCTCTGTCATGTTTTGAAACTTTCTGATGGCATTAGAACAGGAAAAAGCAACTTAATATACATTCGCAAATCGATCTAATCTTAAATCGATGACAGTCATCCGTGCAGGGAAGAAGCAAGCCTGATGATCTTCTTGCTTGCGTAAGGTTCGTTGGCTGATGGGTCAGTAAAGTTCGCATAGTAAGAAGTACTACCACACTCTTCTCTTGGAAAAGATGAGCGGATTTCTGCCCGCGCCATGCACTATCCTTGTATGCAACTGGCTGGTAATTCTACCAATGATATTGTCATCGCAAAGCCATTTGTGTGACCCAGAACAGCCCTGCGGTACCGTTGCCCCAACAGCATTGTATTATTCGTCAGCCTCCATAATCCGTACGCTTCGTCTTGCGTAAGGTAGATTATCGCTCAGCCCGTGACAAGCATCGGATTATGCCTGAGCTACAGCCTATTCGCAATTATTCCTAATCGCCAGTCCTTCGTCGGCGAGGGGGAATTTGATGGCAAACGTCTGGGGAAAAGGGTAGATCATCGAGAAACAACGGGCGTTTCGCGGTTGAGTGAGGCTTTGATGAAGCATTAGGGTCGGTGCATAACCACTGTTGGAGTGTTATAACTCCCTCAGCCAAATTTGGCTGAGGGGATTACCTCTTTCCACGAAGCCAACAATAATACCCCTGAACTGGCTCCCCGTAAGAGCACAACTCACGAAGAAAGGCATGCGTAGTGTCAAAGCCCGTAAATGCAACCTCAAACGCCTCAAGCGCGAATGAATCCCCAGCGCTGAACCTCAAGACCAACAAAAAGATCATCATCTCCCCCTAATTCACCTCCCTGCTCGATCTCCTCGAAAGTCCCCATTACCGACGAAGATTGGAGCCAAAAACGCTTCGGTATGATTTTCATTCGGGGAAGGAAAGTTGATAGATACATACCCCACTCGTTGAGCCGGTTACTTCGTCTACCGGTCGTATTAGTTTGTAATGCCGACTTCAGAGCGGAATGGTCGACGACCACTGTAAATTGGCCACCGTCGAAATACTGAGGTAATTTGGTGAGCGCCCAGACCAACGCGTCGGCCTCCAGCTCTGTCGCCCAGTATCTCGTCTCGACGTCGCTTAGACTTCTGAATGAAAATAAGGACTGAACGCTCTCCGCCCTCCTTATCCAGTTGGTTGCAGAGCAGCTCCGAAACCTCTTTCCTTGCTTCCATCAGTGTAAAGAATGAAAGACTCATGGAAATTTGGAAAGGCCTAGAGTGGAAGCGGAACATAGACGTTCTTCCAGGGTCTCCCAAGCTTCTTCACACTTTCCATTGACTTTCAAGGTTCCGGTTCAGCTCTTCCTGACCGAAGATTTCGATTTAGTCAAGTGAGATGTTTTGGATACTCGATAGCAAATCGTGGGCCTTGGCGTGGCGTTCTCGGTCGGATGCTTACAACTTGTGGGAAAGATACTCGGAATTAGGGGTGTGTCAGTGTGAGCACAGCTTGAGATGAGCATCGCACGACAACAGGTGTCGTTTTTTTTTCCTCTTGAAGATATGTGGCCCCATTTCTATCCTGCATTTAGCACGGCAATACTTGTACGACATGACGAAGTTTGCGAATAGCCAAAGCAAACCTATAATTTCGTGCTTACCTACTTGATTGCTTTTGGGCTCGAGTGACTTCATGGGTTAGATCATCGCGGTATTGGTTTGCGCTGCCATTGTTTGCTTTGACAAGACGTTGTTTGGAAAGTTTTACGTATAATGCACTATCCCCCTAAAATCCCCCAGTCTTGCCATTCACCCCCATTGCTTCGCGCTCTGTTCCTGCATCTTCCTTTCAGTCCGCTGCAACACAATGAGCATCTTCAACCCCTTCGATCCTTACTCCTTCGACTTCACCTTTCACCATCCTCACGACTTATCCTACCGCTCAACCTTCCGCGGCCGCCCCTTCCACGCCTACAACCCCATCCCACCGCCCCCTTGGTCCCCGTCATATTCCTGGGAAAGACCACCATGGCGCCGATACCAGCGCGAAAGTCTACGAGACTACCCATCTCACGACGAATATGGCTTTCAAAGAAGCCATAGCGATGGCGTACGAGAATCTTATGCCCAGAGCTATAATCCGTATCACGACGCGGATGCGCATTGGGTGCCGAGGACGCAGCGGTATAGGAATCCATATCACCGGCGGAGACCGGTCAGGTTTCCTTGGTCGTATTATTCGGCTCGGAGTGGTGGGGAAGGGGGACGAGCGCAGCGGCCGGTGGGAAGTGAGGGCGAGGGTGGAGAGAAGGAGGCGTATGAGGTTGAGGAGCCGGATACGGATACGGATTGCTCGTCTCGGAAGGGTTCGAATGCTGACGGTAAGAAACCCGAGAAATTACACGATGGTCATCGATACCCTCTCCGGCCCCGGGTTCACTGTATCGTCTCTCCAGAGGAGATTGCGGGATCGGCTACGTTCCCTACACGCCCAGTTTCCCAACCATCGCCCAAGCATGTTCGATGCGGAACACCAGAAAACCGCCATTCCAACAGAAACTCACCGGCCCCTTCCTCCACCTCATCCTCCACATCCTACCTCTCCATCTCCGAACCCGGAAACCCCCCCATCCCCTCTAAGCACGCATCCAGCAAAGGCCAACCCGACAACGCCGAGCGCGCGCTCAAGAATCGACGAAAAGCTCTCGAAGAAGCGAGGAAAGAATCAGACAGGGAGGGACGGAGGATAGAGAAGGAACAACGACGACTTCAGGAGATGGAACTGGAGCTTAGAGAAGCGGAACAACGCTGGCGGGAGCAAAGCCGGAGGTTGGAGGATGAAGAAAGGGGGTTGGGGGAGGAGGAGAATGGATTGGGTAATTGTTGAAGCAATAGGAGCTGCAGTAGGAGCAATAATAGGAGCAGGAGGAGTAGTCGTCCAATTAGGAACATAGTTCCCAATTAGAAACATACCTTAGTTGTTGCAGTGCCATTACGCTGCCCGCTAGCCTAGTTGAGGCTAGCGCCAATTGCGGCACAAAACGTAGATAGCTTCCTACTGCAGAAGATACACCTTTAGACAATCATCAGATCTACACTCCGTCAGTAATTGGCGGGTGGGGTTGTTGGTGGATGGGGAATGAGGCTGGCGGATTGGTGGGGTAGTTGGGGAAGGGGGAAGAGGGGGATGAACAGCGCAACGATGACGAGGAAGAGGAGACAAGACGCATGATCAGCGAAGCCACAGCGGAGCGAAGAAAACGGATGAGGAAGGAGTGGAGGTACGGAGACGGAGACGGAGACGGAGACGAGGAGGCGGAGAGGTTTTGGGAGGGGGAGGGTGTGGGATGGAAGATGAAGATGAGGAATGGCCGGGAACTGCAGACCGCCAATTATCCCCCCCCCCCGGCCCAAAACATTAGTTATACATTGGTCATCTTTTGGGGGGGGGGGGGGGGGGGGGGGTCCAGATGGACGCGGTTGCGAGATGAAAATCGAAAGGATTAAAGGGATCGAAGCGGGGGCGGCCGAGGTTCCCGTCTTCAGGCCCGTCCGTGCAAGCAAGTTTGAAAGCGGCATGTGCATATTGCTTCAAAGCACCTCATCCCCACCAAAACTCCCCACGTCCAGAACAACACACACACCCCTCCCTACCCCCCAAAAACCAAAACCCACCAATTTTCCCGCCAAGGTAAAAAAAAAAATATATACTCAGTTTCGTGCTTTTTTTCTTGTGGGTTTTGGTTTTTTATCGTTTCACGATCATGCTGGCTGGCTATATATGCATTCATTTGATTGAAATTCTCAGGGATGATTCGTGATGATTATTTTTTTGTACTGGGCTGGGTTGTGGAATTGAGAAGGGCACGGGGGGGTGGTGATTATGCTCGATCGGGCTTGGGCTTGAGCGAGGGTTGGAGGGGGGGTTGTGATGAGCGTTGAGGTTTGGTGGTGGGATTCAAGGGGTTTGGGGGTAAGGGTGTGGGAAATGGGTGTGGGAATGGGAAAGGGGACGGGGGGGTTGTGACAAAGGGTTGGTTGTGGTTGTAACGGATTGAGTATGAACTTGCAAGCCTGCTTGCTAATATACTATTTACTATATACGCCGCGTATATGCCATCTACCCCCCCCACCCAAAAACCAACTTCCACTCACGAATGCAACCATGTCCTCCCCGGCCCCGGCACCGCCCTCGCCTCGCCGCCTTCGCCAAGATCCCTCATCGCGATCCCTGGCTGCTTGCCACCCCTCCCTTCTTCAAGCTTCTGGTAATTATCGACCGCAGGTTTCCTGTGATCGAAATTGTTTCCCGAAGAACCAGTGATTTTGGAGTTTTTCGTCCCCGAGCCGGAGCCGGAGCCGGAGCCCGAGTTGGGGTATTTGGAGCTGAATTTGGAGAATAGCGATGGACGGGTGGATTTGCGGAAGAGGGCCGGGAGGGTGGGCATGCAGGAGACGATGATGCCGATGGTAATTTCCATGTCGCTGCGGTGGGGTTAGCGTGGTGCCATCTAAGAGTTTCTTTTGAGGAGGGGGAAGGACTCACGTTAGAATGACAACGGGGCCGGTGGTCCAGGTGTGATCTTCGCTGCGGTTGAGTTTGACGCGGTAGACGAGGCCGAGGACACCTGCTAGACATGCTCTGGGGAGAGCTTTAGCTTTGGTGTCTTTGTTCAGATGTTATCGGCGATTGAGACTTACAGGAACCCAGTGAGAAAGATAGCGACAAGTCCAAGTTTCCTCTTCTGTTCGAGTTGCAGCCTTGACACGGCAAATAGAGGGAGAAACAGCATGTAAAAATCGCTACAAAGACTAAAACTGCTTGTACTAACAGACAGAACCTTCAACTGGTCCTGGCACTTGACATACCCCTTGCTAGCTGAGGGGCAGACGAAGATATAAGCAAAGAGATAGACGGTGTAAAGCACAAAGTTGAAGCCGATTCCGAGATAGATGAGCCATCTCATGGTACGATTGGGGGAGAAGAGGCGGAAGTATAAGAGGAGGAGGGAGAGTTTAGTGAAGAACATGGCAGGGGCGTAGAGGGTATCGAGGCCATTGAGAACCTGGGGAGGGAGGTGGGTAAGTAAGGAATAGGGATGTGGGGGTATGGGAGGGTTGCTGACCTCTTTGTAGGATTTGGTCATTTTTGCGATGGGAAAGTTCCATTGGTGGACACCAAAGCCTCGTTGATATACTGGAACAGATGGGTCAATACCAGATCAGTGATCATCATTCATGATCGATACCTACCATTCGTTATAAGTCCCAGGTAAGCGATTGCTAATAGCTGTGGGCCCATCAGACATGACGAATTGGCAATTTGATGTGTTCGCTCCTACCGATGCAAAAATGCAGACATCTGCGTTTTATAAGCTTCGACTTGGAAAAGCCATCAGAAAGAATTCTCACAGTCATCCCAGCCCACCGAACGCGTTAAGTATATCTTTGTGTACATCCTTGCGACAAGAAATAGAATCATGATCGCGGTCACAATGGAACAGGCAACAATGGTTTGATTGGCGTGAGACTCGGGATTCAAGAAGTTGGAGTGCATGCCTGGTGGGGGCAGCAAAGCTGGAGTCTTCCAAGGGTCGATGCCCGGCGGAAGTATATCAAGATCCATGGTTTTGAGAGGAATGTATATACTTCGGAGCCAGAGATGGATGATGTGCGCTTGTACTTCTCCCAAGATGTCCAGAGTGCAATCATCCATTCAAGGCAAGGGATGGCTCCTCATATTTGAAGGTCCCGCCGATCTTCCATTCGAGGATCTCATCGGCTAACCTGCCGTTATGCCTTTCGTCGCGTGCGGCGTGCCCTGTTTTTTCGACCGGCCATATGGCATTGATATTGAATCCATGCCGTCTTCTTCACCGCGCGCAATTCATCAAGTAGGCAATTACCGGGCCTCTCAGGGCGCTCATGAACATCAGTAGCTTATCACGCTGATGGCGAGATTGCACGATTGGAGCGCTTATTTGTCACGCTTGTTTGGCGCGTGTTGTTGGCGGGGTCGGCATATCGCTGTACTTTTCTTGAGGAGCACAAGATTATCAAAGATGAAGAAGTAAAGTAAGATCAAGGGTTCTTTTCTTGTATTGCAACGACAGCGGTGCAACGAATGTTTCATGGATGATGAAGTCGAGTGTTGATTATGGCTGCGAAGAAACTGTTCTCGATGATATTGATCTCCGCCTTCATAGGGCTGATAGGGCTGGGGCCCGCTAGTATGCTCGCTCCTAAGGTAGATAGACTCCTAACAGCAACAACAAAAACATCAATATGTATGCCCCCATATGACCTCGTATACCAACACAAGGAGAATGGTACTAGAGTATAGTCTCCGGAAACGAATAGAGGCGCGAACAAGGTAGGTCGAGGGTGGTAATAGACTTGAATGTTGAAATGACATGCCAGAAGGTCATTCTCACACAAAGAGAATGAAAACGTGCCAGTACTGAGGTCGATCTCACAACTGGACAGTGGTGGTTAAGACTGGTCTTGATTGGACGCGGCCATGAAGATTTCTCCGTTCAATAGCCCGGCAAGAGACGCTTCCTGTACCTGTCAGAGCAAGCGTTCAATCGGATATAGAAAAGAACTCGCTGCACTTGTAGCTTTGATGAGAGAATCCCCAGATGTATACCTGGTCATCAAGACCATCGGTACGAATGTCTTCCTCTCATGTAATAGTGGCTAAGCTCTCGTCTAATTCGGCAGGCTTCATGTCGAGTACTTCGAATCCGGCCTTTTCGAGACGTCTGTAATGCGTTTGCTATATCAGAAAGGGCGCTCCATGCAACGGGCATGGACTCATAAATACCGTGAAACAGCTATTTTGCCACGATCGAACCGGTGACATAATACATGAAACAATCACGTGATCAAAAACCCTATCGCGGAAGTTGATTGATCCGAGAAACTTATTCGTAAACGCCATTTTGAAAGCTAGCAGGGGGTCTCCCAGGTTCACTTCATGTTCCATACCTATATTGATGACGTCTTTATCACTAATGCTACTCGGACGTGTTACTTCTCCTCCAATTATCCTCGTCATCGTCTGTGTTGAGAGTGAGCACTCGTCAAAGGGTTCTTATAGTACACACATCGTCTGCGATCTGTTCCCGGCTGTAGGAACTTACCTTCTCCGGAAAGTAAAGCATTGTCGTGGAAGTCGTATTGATATTGCGTGTTCATACATCTACCGCGTTTCCTGCGATTCTGCAAGCTGGAGGCAACATGATATCAATCACAGCGTTGGCCCTTCTGTGCCTTTTCTTTCTCTACGTCTTCAGATACTACCAAGCGTTTGCCCGTAATCTTGCTACTGCAAAAGCTTCCAACATCCCCTACGTTGTTGTTCCGGTCTACCAGATAAACATGATATGGCTGCTCACGCAAAGGATCTGGATTCCATACATTCGAAAACTTCCTGCTAGCTGGTGGGAGCCGTGGCTTAATTTGGTTACTGACAACTTTCCGTGGCATAGTCGATATACGCTGTACGAGAAACATGGAGATACCTTTATGACTGTCTCTCCCGGAGGTAACATTTTAATGACGGCGGGCGCTTCGGTTATTAGCCAGATCACGACTAGGAGGCACGATTTCCCGAAGCCGATAGCAATGTACGGATCGCTGGAAATATATGGCAAGAATGTTGTTACTACGGAAGGGCCAGAATGGAGACATCACCGGAAGATCACAAGTCCTCCATTCGCCGAAAAAAACAATCGTATGGTGTGGATGGAGAGTCTGCATCAGGCGCAAGCAATGGTAAAGGGCTGGATGGGACAGAGCAGTGACAGATCGCAAACAATCAATAGCATTGCCGAGGATACAATGACTTTGTCACTGCATATAATCAGTCGTGCAGGCTTTGGCGTACGGTCTTCATGATCGGGTGCTGGGGATGTGGACCAGCAGGAAAAGGATGACAAGAGAGCACGACACGCCACTAGCACAATCATTGATAAAGGACATACCATGAGCTACGATGATGCACTGATTTCTCTTCTCGATAATATAATCTTAATATTATTAATGCCTAGAAGTCTACTAAGTATACATGTCCCGAAGCTTTATCAAGACAATTGCTGACTTGGATCAGAGGGACTGCCATTCAAAAAGGTCAAAGATGCATACATGTCCTATGTAGAGTGGGGGAAATATATGAACGAGATCTTCCAAACCAAAAAAGCCGAGGTGATTTCTGGGGACGGCACGGAGCAAGAGGGCATGGATCTCATGGGTGCCCTCGTAAGAGGTGGTGGATTCAGACCGGAGACCAAGGACCCGTCTTCGTTCGTCGATAAAGGTCAACAATCACCGCAGGCTCTGACAGACGATGATATCCTCGGCAACGCTTTCGTCTTCATCCTCGCTGGCCACGAAACCACAGCCAACGCACTCCACTTTGCGCTCATCTATCTCGCCACCAAAGTAGCATCTCAACGCCAGCTCCAAAAGGACCTCGATCGTGTCTTTAAAGGCCGTCCGGTTAGTGAATGGGACTACGAGCATGATATTCCAAACCTATCCAATGGCATGGCAGGCGCTGTGATGAATGAAACCCTACGCCTCGTGCCTCCTGTCAACGTAATCCCGAAAATGGTCACTAAAGACCAGGACCAATCGCTCAATATCGAAGGCAAGAAATGCATGGTTCCAGCTGGCTGCTACGTCAGCCTCAATCCTGTTGCAGTTCACCGTAACCCAAAGTACTGGCCCGCAGGCCCTCCCTCCGATCCTGCCCACCCGCTCCACCCAACCTCAAACACAGACAATGATCTCGAAGAGTTCCGCCCAGAGCGCTGGCTTCTGGACATCGGACTCTCCCAATCGACCGGAGAATCCTTACCTGGTGTCGAGAACCGTAGCACGGAAACGTCGGACTTTGACGTTAATACCGGTCCGGATACGTCCCCATCTCTCTTTCACCCCGCCAAGGGAGCTTATGTCCCCTTCAGTGAAGGCTACCGCGGCTGTTTAGGCCGTCGATTCGCTCAAGTAGAAGTTCTCACAGTGTTGGCGGTCATCTTCAGCCAGTACAGTGTGGAGCTGGCGGTAGACCAATGGGCTACGGATGAAAAGCTGGACAAATTGAGTGCGGAGGAAAGGAGAGAGGCCTGGAACAAGGCCAGAAGAGAGGTCGAGAGACTAATGCGAGATGGAATGGCATCGATGTTCACATTGCAGATGAGGGGAGGAAAAGTACCTATCAGATTGGTGAAGAGAGGCGCAGAGAGGTTTGATGGTGTGTGAATACGTGAGGAAAGGTTGGTTAAAACACCCAGCGCAGTATTATAATGTTTCATGAAACTAGAGATGAGCATACTCCTAGTATAGAAGGGGCTTACGGCTAATATAAAATAGAACAGTACTTTTTACTTGTAGCTATATCTAATCCAAAGAACATTTTCGACCAAACCAGCCAATGAATGTTCAGAATCCGAGCAGCAAAGTCCATATCACCCACAGTGAATGGAACCTTTATCTGACAGCTCATACGTGTTGATCTTACACAACACGAAGATCGACATAAAAATGGGAATCGAGCGACTCTACCTAATTCCAACCATACAGCAAGTCCATCACACACAGACTTGGCTTTAAGCAACAAGGTTCATATCAGCTACAGTCAAAGAAGGCAACGTTCATCTAAAGTCTTACAATTATGGGTCGGCCATAACGTTACTATATCTTTTATATCTTCCGTCGTCGTTGAACAGATCTGACCATGGCCGCTGCCAACTACCGAAGATGTATGGATCGTATACTGAATGATATTCAGAATGAAATGGCCAATGCCCCTCACAGGCAAGACAACCTGACTGTACAAAAAAACAGGGTGGAAGACAGCTAACACCGGTTCTGGCATACAGGGTATCCTCTGATTTTACCTCATCTATGGCATTACCTAGACGCTCTACTTCATTTAACTTAGCAATACGTCCCGTCGGCGGAGCAGCCAGCCGTGTGGGGATGCCTCAAGGAATAGATTACATCTATATTCCTGGATCAGGGCCAGCCGACCTCACCATCCCCGAGTACAAAGCCCGCGATCGACAAACCCCCAACGACGTCGAGACCGGCGAAACAGCCACCAAGAACACCACCTTCCACCGCAAAGGCCACTTCGATTTCCTATCCCTCCCCCCCGAACTCCGCAACGTCATCTACCGCCTCCTCGTCATCTCACACTCCCCCCTCCACCCCTACTCGGAAAACCCCCTAACCAACCCAGCCACCCCATCCCCCCCAGCCCGCAAAGACCTCGCCATCTTCCTTGTCAACCAACAACTCTCCACCGAAGCCAGCCGCACCTTCTACGCCTCCAACGTCTTCACCTTCAGCCTCGACCTAACCGGGCGCCCCCGCCCCCAACCGCGAGGCTTCCACCCAAACCTTCACCGCATGCGCAAGTGCCTCCTTTGGCGCACCCAGCCGAATTATAGCATTTATTCGTCAATAGCGGCATCTCAAGAAAAAGCATCTAATATCTACGCGCGCCTCCTCATGGAATCTTTCGCCCGCACACTTTCCCAGAAAACACAGCTTCAGTATCTGATCCTAGACACCGCCTATGCAACCGCGACGATGTTGGAGCCGCTGGGGGCGTTGCGCGGGCTCAAACAGGTGCATATTGAGTATCGTCGTGGACCTGATGGGCTTTGCCCGCTTTATGTGAGGAATTTGGAGAGGGTTATGAAGAGTAACATGCCGAAGCGTAGCGCCGCTATGGGTCATGTTTTGGATATGGGCGAGGAGGCAGTGAGGGCTGGGGGAGAGGATGAGAAGGAGGTGGGTGAGATGAGGAGGATGAAGGAGGTTTGTGGGTTTGGGGTTGAAGAGGGGGAAATGGGTGAATTTGAGTGGAGGTAGGGGTGCGCCGGTATGAGATATGAGTGGAGATTTAATGGTATGTCTGGAGGAAAAGCTTGCGTAGGATATGTCAGGAGATGGAAGGAAATTTGCAAAGGGAACCGCGTAGTAAAGGATTTGTATGCCAGGTTCACACGGCTTAACCAGTAACCATGCCCCCCGCACCTTCCTCTGTGTATTCCCATTTCCTTCAAACCATCGTCAAACAGTCATGAACATCTCCTTACACCTCTCGCTCAATCTCGCCTTCCTCCCTACCACTGCCTCCCTACCAAACCCCCCACTTCAAACCCATCATCCCCCCCCTTCCAAATCTCCAACACCAACTCACAAAACCCCCCTACTTTCCAAACAACACCCAACATACCTATCCTCCCCACCTCCCCAATCAACTAATCCACATCCCCCTCCCCACACCAACTCATCTACCCCCTTTCCCAAGGCCAAGCCAACCCCGCCTACACCAACTCCAGCAAGCAAAACACCTCATCAAACGTTCAACACACCTGCCACCGCAACTCCCTCTATCGCCAGCATGAAATTGCAGCCAGGCCCCAGAAGGAGGAACAGGTATGTAGCAGGAGGAATAGCAGGGGAGTTTTTCCCGGATACTGCGCCGACCGTGCCGGACGGAGCAGGAATGATATGCGAGGTTGCGCGGGCGAGGTCGGAGAGGCCCCGATGGCGGGACAGGGGGCAAAGAGCGTATGCGAGGAGCAGCCCAGGGCGTCGTTCCCAAACGGCGAACTACTACGACCCCCTCATCCGCACAAAAGAGATGGAAAAATCCAATTTCGAGGCGGTTTTATATATGTGTTGGTTTTTTTTGGGGAGGATGGGAGCAGAACTGATGGAGCGGAGGAAGTTTATTGGGTCAGGTTTTTGGAGATGGACTGGCTGGGTTTTTTGAAGGGTTGAGGGTTTTTGGATATATATATAGGTTGCTTTTGGGTAGGTTTGCTGTGGTACAGTATACTTGGAGAGGTTTGTGAGTTTTGGTGTGGGGGGGGAGGGGGGGGGGTGTTTGGTTTATGATGCAGGAAACGGTTTGGAAGAATGGAGTTGATTAATGAAGTGTCTGGGCGGAATGGGGGGTACTAGTCGACTGCGAGTACGTAGTTGGAATGGCGGACGGAAAATGGGGAAAGCGAGCGTTGAAAGTCAAAGATGAGCTCTGCAAGAGGACATCAAATGTAACTGACTACCTTGGTCGATCGGCGTGTCGGCTTTTTTTTCATACACTGCTTTGATGCACCACTTCGACATGATCGGAACTATGTAACCTCTCGTTCGCTTTCAGTAATCCGCCACACTCCCAGCCCCACAGCTTGGCCAACATATCTACCTTCGCCCTCCAAGTTTTTCCCTTCCTCTTTCCTCCGCCCCCATTTTCTACCTTCCACTTTTTCCACTTTCCTACCCCTTTCCCCACCTCTTCGTTCACGTGATTTACCAACACCGGCTAACCACCCTGAGTTACCCCGATCATCAGATGTGAGATGCTTTGAATTGGCAAGGGGATTTGAGAAGGGGGCGGGGAGAGAGGAGTTCCATTGGGGACACTCACTCCCCCCATTGAGGAAAATGCTCACTCATTTGAGTCACGCAGATCGCCAGGTTCGATATATATCGTGCTAGCAGCGTATTTGAGCAAGGAAGAGGGAAGGGAAGATGGAAAGGGGGGAGAGGAGTCAGGGATGTTGGAAGATGGGGTTGGAGTAAGGGCATGACGTATGAAGAGGGTAGGGGAGGAAGATTGATAATAATAAAAATAGAAAGAAAGCAAGAATAAAGCAAGAAAAGGCATGGCAATCTGAGCAGATATACCACTCATCAACGCACTCCTTCCACCTCCCGAAAATCAACAACCAACAATTCAACAACACGGCCAACATTATTCAAGCCTGAGCTAACTGTGTATCTCACCGCGTTCCGATTAATGTCGAAGGGAATCAATTAGTAGGTAGAGGACACGCAGGGCAAGCTTAGCATGTCAAATTTGAGTTGAAAGAGAAGGAATTGAGATACGAGTAAGGTACCTACATTTTCAAGTAAGTTATATGCGCAGACCGACCAACCCACCGCCAGAAAAATGCACAAAACCCACTTTCTCTCCAGTTTAAACCAGTGCCGAAAAGGAGAATCGAACCTACTATGTTTGAAAGTATTAACGGCGTGAAAGACAACATCTCTTGTGGGAGAAAAGAGTGTTCGTCTTCGAACTACAGTATGGATACACACCCACACAGGCCTTTTTGCAAACGGGAATGTGAAGAGGAGGACTCAATGTTAATATACTGTACGCCTCGATATGTTTGCGGTCAGCGCCAACAGCAGCGAGCTTTAGAGCTTGAGCTCGTCATTGAGATCGTGATAGCGTATTCGTCTATTCATTGTCGCGGAAATAATTTGATTCGCTTGGGCCGTTGATGTTTATAGATGGAGCAGCGATTGTTCTTGTCCGTCGGGCAACAAGGTCCTCAGTCCTCACCATTTGAGTTAACGTATGTGGAAACCTTTGAATTCATCGGTCATAGCTCTCTAACACTGCTATTACTGCTAACCGTCGATTACTGTTTGATCTTACCAGCCTTGAGGATCAAGAGCAAGGAAGATTTCAAGATCACGTTTGTCCGGCAAGAACAGCGATTGGCATAGAACCGGCGGCACCCTCTGATCCTGACAACCCTCGATATCGCAGCACTCGTACGGTCTCGTTCACGCTTGATGCTGAACATCAGCTCATACACACCTACCGTGTTCTAGGCGACCTCAGTCCTGAACTGGCTCGTTTTAGCTAGAGAAGCCAAGAGACGGTCTGCGCACTTTGCGCCCGAAAGCCGGCTAACAAACTGCCCATCCGGTCCCTTTTCCGTGCCCTTCAATTGCTGCTGTGTTCTCACGCGAATGGAGAGCGCATGAACAGATCCTTGGAAGAATTAAATGTCGAATCAGGAAGAGAATCAAAACGCTCGGGTGAGGGCAATGCGCCAACAATGTCGGGTGGATATACAGTACGTGAAACCCTCTAAGCGGTATGCGCTGCAACCCGCAATGCGAGTACTTCTAGGAAGTGAAATACCTTTCGAGATGAATTCGATCTTGGCCACCAGCGTCGTAAATCGGTTTTCGTCCTTACAAACAGCCAAAGATTTTAGCTTTTCTTCTCCTTTTCGATATTTATAAAGATGCGTATCAACCACTTCACTCTTCTTGCCGCCCCTATCCTAGTCTCTTACAGCAATTTCTGCATCGCAAATCCTCTCTCCGTTGGCGCAGCTATACCACGAATCGCACCCGCCTCAGTGGGCGACACTCCCGAACCTACGTGCACCCCGCCCGGCACCCTCTTAACAACCCATGGTGCCCTCGGAACTTTCTCCGGCGACTGCATAGCCGCCGCCAATGAGTTTTTCAACCTGCCATTGATCTCCCGCATAGCATGGCATTGGAAACGGCACGGGCCGGGAGCTCTGCCTCCGCCAGGCTATAACTTTCTACCATTATCCATGGCGCCGAGATCGTGCATGATCCGGCTGGACGTGCTGTCCGACCCTGACGCCGAGGACCAGTTCGCTCTTGTGGAAATCAGCGAGCAGTTCAGAGCTCTATTTAGGAAATGTGTTAGGCCTGGTTCGCAGGGATCAACAGGAGGATTTGTGCCTGTGGGACCCAGGCAGGTGTTGAAACTGTCCGTTCTTCCTACGCCTATGGGCTGGGTGCCTGGTGGATTTGGGGTGGAGGATAAGTCCAGGTTGAACATGACGACGTTCTTGAATGAAATATCGGAGAGTTAGCTGGGCCGTATTTTATTACACGTTTGCGGGCGAGCTGGTCCTGCGGTGTCTTGCATAGGCCTCAAGAATTTTCTAAGACGACTGGGGTTTGTATGCTAGTAAAAGAGGGACAAACTTTCAATTTCTCAGACAGGACATTCGGCGTTGCACAACCTTACACAAAGGCCATTTGCATTGCAACATGGAGTGGTCATATCCACGTCTTGCATGATGTATGTATAATAGCGCATTGACCACTAAGCTGTGTCAACTTGTCCTCATGAGTAGCGTGGGAGGGACAAATTATGAGAGGTTTCAACTTCAATACATGAGTAAATCAATCAAAACTTTGACTTTGTCTCGTCAATGGAGCATTTTAGGTGGGATGAGCGTGAGTTCAGCATAGATAGAGCATCTACTGAAAAGCTTCGAAACCTCGAGGAGATATGCCGTGACATGGACCAATGAGGACCAGGGCATTAAGTGTTCGCCTTTCAACATGCTTTGAAGCGTACGATTGTTCTTACTACAGGACCAAGTCAAGGTTCGATGGCTTCACCATCTTGTATTCAAAGCTTTTTTTAGGGGAAGGATCCTAAAGCACTTGTATAAGATGTCTATTAATCGAGGCTCTTGGAAAACGGTACGAGTCATCTGATTCATAATTAAGGACCAGGAATGACAGTAACCTTATGCACTGACCAGACTGGAACTCAGTTTCTCTCAAAGATCCTTAACAAAAATTGATGACATGACGATTCCGGACGTATCGTAGTCTCATGCCATAGTCAAATCATGGAACCGTCATTTCACTCTTTGCTAGGCGGTATTGTCGGGCGAATTTCATCCCCAATTTCCAGTGTACCGTCACTCGTTAATCCTCTTCATCAAGGACTACGCGATCCACCAGCTTTGTATATTTTGCAATCGCCCTCGTCAGCGCCACCAGAGACGAGCTACTCGTTAGCTCCAACAGCGTCATCAGAGCATCCAGCTCGTTGGCCATCCAGTTGCGCCGCTCAATGGATACCAGGATGTCGAGTCCATACGCTACCAAAAGCTTCTGAGGCTCAACGTCTTCGACAGGCGCCAAAGGCACACTGGCGATCTTGCCGATAGCTGCATCGCAGATAATGGCGCAGATTTCGTCTCGCGATGCTGTTTGCTTGAGACGCTCCTTGATTGTGATGTTGTTACTGTTATCAAAGTTCTGCTCCGCGGATGATGTAGACTGCGCATTGCGCAGAACATGCGAGCAGATAGGATCTACTGCCCACCATTGCAACGGCTGCCCTTCGGAAAACCGCAGACCTGCGACCGTTTGGCGATAATCACAAGCATCTAAGCGGTGGCGATGGCGGCTTTGACCAATGACCAGAGCTCAAATTCTTGGATAACATGTTCAATATGTACCTTCCGAGCACGATGAGCTTCAAGATGGTCGTTGTAAGGTTCTTCCCATTTGACAAGCAACATAAGCATTTCGGTAAGGGTTTGAGGGAGGATGGCCCGCATGCCAGCACATGCTCAACTTGTCATGAGACGGCCTTATACCAGCTGCAGTGAGACATAGCCCCGAGGCCACAGTCTCTGCGTCATAGAATGTAGGTCAGATGTGAGTGGTGCCGAAGGCAATGACCAATCGACTCTCGACATCGCCTATTCTCAACGGGACCGACGAATGATCGAACTGTTGACTACTAAGGGGGGCCAAGTTGGATGGTATGCAAAGACCGCACATGTAACAGAGAAGCCTGTGGATATCACGGCGTTGCTGAATTCCAGGATTTCGTTGCCTTCCCGAGTGATTGAGGAAGGTCCAGCGGAAGATACTGGGGCCAAGTATGAATGAGTAGCGTTCGTTTCTCAGCTTTGTAAAATATATGAACACAGTACATCAGTACGAGTTATTGTCCAGGTTACGGAAGTACAGTGACATTTTATGTATATATTTTGTAAGGCTGAGAGCTCCACCGATCCACACCCCCACGTGATTCATCGACACGCCCGACCTTACCCGTCGCGTCTCCTCACCTTCAACCTCGATCTCAACTCTAGCAATCCCCCTTCACCAAGCTCCGCCACCTCCACCCCCTCCCACGGCCCTAACAATGCCCCCCCGAAAACGCGCCCCAGCATCTGATTACGACTCCGACTCCGGCTTCGTCGCTGATGCGCCACGGAGCAAGAAATCGAAAACCAGTTCCAAGGCGGAGAACGGGAAGGATGGTAAAGGTGGGGAGAAGAAGGATAGCAAGGGAGGAGTGGGGGACAGTGGGGGAGCCGGGTTGGATGCGAAAAAGGGCAAGGTGGACGGGGAGGAGTTTTGGGGGGTGAGTTTTTCTTGGATGGCATTGCGGGCTTGTGTGAGTAAATACATGGATCAAGCTGGCTGATGGTTGTGAATAGATCTCCGATAAAGGCAGAAGAGTCACGATATCCGCCTTCAAGGGAAAAACTATGGTCAGCATCCGGGAATTCTACGAGCAAAATGGGAAAGTGCTGCCGGGGAAGAAGGTATTTCTCTCTCCTTTTCGTACTAGTGATTGGGCGAATTTATTCTATCTATACTATTGCGTTAAACACACACTTTTGCGAGTGGAAGTCTATAGCGCTGCAACTAACTCTGCGTTGCTGGTCAATAGGGTATCTCGCTAACGGTAGAGCAATTTTCGTTGTTGATCACTGTTCTTCCGGAGATTGAGACTGCGCTCAAGGAGAAGGGGGTCGAGGTGCCAAGGCCGGTGTATGAGGGTCTTGGAGAGGGTGCGGAGGGTGAGGAGGCGCAAGTGGAAGAGAAGGAGGGTGCGGAGGCGGTTGGTGAGGAGGACGAGGAGTAGGAGGGAAGAAGAATTTCGAGGAGACGAGTGAGGAGGGCGAGTGAGGATTGAAGGTAGTGAGGATTTCTGTTCATCTCATGGGCGTTTGCTGGAGTTACCGTGAAACGATCGCTGGATAGATCTGGCGTTCGATACCCATTTATTTCATGGCACTTCAGAGACGCAATATCGGCCCGACTAATGGCTGTTTGTAAATTAGAGCTTCAAGGATTATTGTCCTCCTCATCAGCCGGCGCAGGACTATGAGCCATTGCAGGACTTGGCGCCCTCGGAGGGGCACCACCGCTTCTTGGCGGTGGAGGCGGCGGCGTAGCTTTTGCAGGCGGCGCATAATCCACTTCCTTACTCTTCTGCGCACTCTCCTCGAAATATTCATCGAAAGCCTGATTCGAAGTCATTGCGTGGCGTGCTTTCCGTGCCGGACGAGAAGCGGTGGGCGAAGTTACTGAGAAAGGCGGCGGCGGCGGAGGGGAGGTCATGGAAGCAGGGACGAGGAAGTCGGAAGCATCTTGAGGTGGTGGTGCGGCGTATGTATTGTGGGTCATGGAGGGAGATTGGCGCATTATTGAGGAGGGGCGGCCTTCTTCGTTGCTGAAGCGGGCAGTTTCGAAGAGGGTTTCACCTGGGGCTGCTGGTGGTTCTGTAAGGGGAAGAGGCAGACGGTGCAGTGCCCCGAACCCGAGAACACATCCTAGCGCGCCATTCCCTCCCCAATTGCGTGACGGCGTGATTGTAACGAGTCTTGTGAGTGAGTACTCGTGGTTGTAGACGTACAGCCGTAGCTCTCGAGAGAGATAGTCTTCAACGAGCTCGCCTAAGCCAGCTTCACCGTGGACATTGCCTTCTGGGGTTCCGACAATATAGTCGCCGTACGGTAGTAGGCCGGCTAGGTCAGCGGGCGAGTCGGGGATTACGTCGAGGATGTGCCAAACGTCTTCGGCGGCGGAGAGCGGCGTCCATTGGAGGGTGAGGCCGAGGGTGGGGGAGGGGGTGGGAACGGGGATGTGGAGCGTTCGGATGCGTTGGCCCTGATGGAAAAGTCAGCGTAAGACTGGCTTGTTGGACGTTGGCGCCAGACTTACTTTGGCGTTCCACAAAGTCAACGCAACATTTGCTCCAGCGCAGTTGCGAACCTCGGTCGCAAAGAGATTTGGATCAGGATCGTCCTTGGTTCCGTAAGCCGCAGATACCGCAGCAGTCGGGAGAGGAAGGCTTACCACTTGCCGTCCGTTGATGCCAATGACAAAGTCATACCACGGCTCAACGGCTATCTCAGGATTCTTGTTGCGCAGAACCTGGAAGCCAAAGCCACCAGGTCCATCTCCAGACTTTGAGGTAGGAGTATCCGAGTCCAGCCGAGAGATGAAGCGGTTGAGAGCTTCAAACACAGTACTCATCGTGCCAAAGCCCACTCTTTAGGTCGCCTGTAGGTAATTGATAGACTTTCAAGAGGATGAAGCTTCACCGCGAATCGTTGAAACTTTCTTCAGCTAACTAAGGTAGGATAGGAGATCCTAGATTAGCGAGATGAACTGCCGGTACGGGGTATCGGCAAACATATCACTGGGCCAAGGGACTTCCAGGTAGGTAAGGTACCTACTCGTACTCTGTAGTAGTAAGTGCGTACTCGGTGAAGAACAGTCAAAACAATGGATCAACGTCTGCCAGGATGATGCTTCACACGAGACGACCGAGGTAAACTAGGGCTTAGTGTCCATTGCACTAACGGAAAACGGAAGCTTAAGGTAACCTAACCTTATTCAATAAATGTGGGGTTGAGGGGTCATGGAGACGCCACCACCGCCGGGGAGTGTCGCAGTCAAGTTTTGCAGTCTCTCTCTACGGCTATGGAACGGTAAGCCGAGGAGGTTGGGTTCAACGCTCAAAGCTCATCAACAATGGCAACGCTACGCAGGAAAGGTAACAACAACAACAGCAACAACAACAGCAGCCACAGCTATAGAATAAGGCATCGTAAGATTATAGATCCGGCACCCTCTTCTTGACCTCTCCAAGCTGTTCAGACCAATCATCAACCCGGAACCCGGAACGAGCTATTCCATCCCAGTCAACAAACGAGAATGCACGCACAACGCGGGGTTTTGGTGCAGGACACTGCTTGTTCGTCGAGTAGACTTTCCGGCCTACATCGAAAAGAGTCACATGAGTCGAAAGCAGTTTCCGTCATCGTCTGTCGTGAGGGGAATCTCACCCAACACAACTCTGGAGGGTATGATGTTACTGTGCGATGAGTGAACACAAGTGGCAATGTTACTCTGTGAAGTCCGAAAGTGTTTTTATTGTGGGTCCAAGTGAGCGAGAGTGCTGGCGTATATAAGAGCCATGAGATACTCATTGGGTGCGTACATCTTCATCAGTCGACTGCGACAAGTGCATATCCCTTTTGACGTTGGCCATGCAGTTACTCAAGGCAGGCATTGTCCTGTCCAACCTCGCCCTTCTTGCATCGGCTGCTGCGAATGATTCTAGTTCCTGCCCAGGTTATGCGGCCTCCAATGTCCAGCAATCGGGAGCCACGCTCACTGCCGACTTGACCCTGGCCGGTTCTCCATGCAACTCCTACGGAACCGACCTTACGGACTTGAAGCTGTTGGTGGAATATCAGACTGGTATGGAAGTAGTCCCGCTCCTTTCGGGGTGGTATGACTGACATTCTCTTCCTAGACACGAGGATCCATGTCAAGATCTACGATGCCGAGGAAGATGTGTACCAAGTTCCCACATCAGTCTTCCCTCGACCTATGGGAGACGGTCGGGGTAGCATCAGTGACACCCAGATCAAATTCTCGTACACTGCCAAACCTTTCTCCTTTGCAATCCAGCGGAGCGACAACTCAGACACCATTTTCAATACAAGTGGCTCCAACTTGATCTTCGAGTCTCAATATCTGCGTCTTCGCACCCAGCTGCCTGCGAACCCCAACCTTTACGGGCTTGGAGAGCATACCGACCCCTTCCGCCTCTTCACCACAAACTACATTCGAACTATCTGGAATCGAGATGCTTATGAGATTCCGGTGGGGACAAACCTCTATGGAGCTCACCCGATCTACTTTGAACATCGAGCCAACAGCAAGACGCACGGCGTCTTCTTGTTGAACTCTGATGGAATGGATATAAAGATCAACAATACCGCTGCTGACGGTCAATACCTAGAGTATAACACGATCGGAGGTGTGTTCGACTTTTACTTCTTGGCGGGGCCTGGACCCTTGGATGTTGCACGTCAATATAGTGAAGTAGCCGGTCAGCCTGCCATGATGCCATACTGGGGTCTTGGGTTCCACCAATGCAAATATGGATATCAAGACGTTTATGAAGTTGCCGACGTCGTATACAACTACAGTCAAGCTGGTATCCCCCTTGAGACCATGTGGACCGACATTGATTACATGGATGGACGCAAGGTCTTTACGTTAGACCCGCAACGCTTTCCACTCCCGAAGGTGCGTGAGCTAGTGACACACCTACACGATGCCAATCAGCACTACGTCGTGATGGTAGACCCTGCGGTAGCTTATCAAGATTACCCTGCCTTCAACAACGGAGTCTCCCAAGATGTCTTTCTTAAGCTTGCCAATGGTTCGATATATCAAGGTATGCGGGCAAAGCCATACACACACTCCTTTTATAGATGCTAACCTATCTGTCTCAGGTGTCGTCTGGCCTGGTGTAACGGCATTCCCGGACTGGTTCAACCCAAACACGCAAGGCTACTGGAACAATGAATTCGATACCTTCTTCAGCCCAACCGACGGTGTCGACATTGACGCACTCTGGATCGACATGAATGAAGCGTCCAACTTCTGTAAGTTCCCATGCACTGATGCAGCCGCCTACGCACAGACCAATGGTTTCCCCCCGGCGCCTCCTCCTGTGCGCGGCTCGCCAATGGCACTTCCAGGCTGGCCGGCCGACTTCCAACCAGGAAGCAGCCAGATGGTTAAGAGAGCGGCCAATGGCTCTATGATAGGTTTATCAGGTAGAGATCTGCTCAGCCCGGAATACATGATCCATAACGCCAATGGAGTTCTGAGCATGAACACGCTTGACACCGATCTTATCCACTATGGCGGATATGCTGAGTACGATGTTCACAATCTCTATGGGACCATGATGAGTACTACAAGCAGAGGTGCTCTGCTCAGCCGGAAACCTACGAAGAGACCAATGGTTATCACTCGTTCCACCTTTGCCGGTGCTGGTACTAAAGTCGGTCACTGGCTTGGAGACAATTCGGCGACATGGCATGACTACCTCATCTCCATTGCCGGAATGCTTGAGTTTGCCTCCATCTTTCAAGTCCCCATGGTTGGCAGTGATGTTTGTGGCTACGCACAAAACACTACAGAGGAATTATGCGCTCGTTGGGCTATGCTCGGCGCCTTTTACCCATTCTACCGCAACCATGCCGCTAGCGATGTGATCTACCATGAGTTTTACCGATGGGCATCCGTGGCAGAGGCCGCTCGGGTCGCCATTGATGCTCGATACCGTATGTTGGACTACTTCTACACTGCCATGTACCAGCAGACGGTGGATGGTACTCCGCTGGTCAATCCCATGTGGTACTTGTACCCGTCGGACTCGAACACCTTTGGAGTTGACCAGCAATGGTTCTTTGGACCAAGCGTACTCGTATCTCCCGTGACTCAGGAGGGTGCAACAAGCGTACAGATTTATCTTCCCAACGATATCTTCTACGACTTCTTCACATACAAGGCTGTCCGTGGTCAAGGCCAGAGCATCACATTGACGGATATTGGCTTGACCCAGATACCTTTACACATCAAGGGTGGCTCGGTTCTCCCTCTCCGCATTCAGAGCGCAAACACCACCGCGGCTTTGCGACAAGAAGACTTTAATATTGTTGTCGCTCCTGGTCTTGACGGCAAAGCTACCGGCAGTCTATACCTCGACGACGGAGATTCACTCGTACAAGCTAGCACATCCAACATCCAATTTGCCTACGCGAACTCGGCTCTCCACATGAGTGGCCGGTACGGATACAATGTTGGCTCCGTCAAAATTGCCCAAGTGGTCTTTTTGGGCGTGAACGCCGCACCAGGCTCTGTCGCTCTGAACCACCAGCGCCTTGCAAGCTCTCAGTACACTTTCAACTCCACGAATGCCGCGCTCACAGTCAGCGTCAACGCTACGCTGTCTCAGGATCTCGTTGTCGACTACGGCAAGTAGACGCGGAAAGGGCAATTTTTCCCTTCCTTTTGGTTACAAATCATTGGAAAAATAGTTTGTTAGGTAAGGCCGGTAGGACAAAATACACGCGTCTGCGCTCAGCCTCCACCAAAAAGTCGTAAGGTAGCAAGGGACTGATAAGTGAACTACGGACAGCCACAACGGGAGCAACGTAACCCGAGATCACGAGGTTTATGTTCAGCCCGCGGATTGAATCTTAGAACACAACATACATATATTAAGGCGCTTAATCTCTCCGTTTCCTTCGTTGATCGGTGAATACCGTGTTAACAAAGTATCCGTCACTTTATCTCGTACTGTTGCTTGTGAATTACAGCGCAGTAAATAAGCATACATTCCCCATCACTTTCTCGTTTCCTTCAAGTTCTGTAGTCACCACAACCCATCGTGCTCACAAACCTACTGCTGCTCTTGAACCAAGCTCGCCGTCGAAGCCCACCAAGCCGGTCTCCGTCTCAACATCTTCCACTGCTACAAGTCTTCCATCATGATGCAAACCCTCACCGTCCTGCTTGGCCTCACGTGCTTGGCGTCCCAAACACAAGCCAAGACCATCGTGGTCAACGTCGGCGATGGCGGCCTTGTTTTCAAGCCCGACAGCGTGACGGCTGCCCAGGGAGATATGGTCCAGTTTAACTACTTGCATGGTGTAAGTCACTCGCAACAGATATGTTTCGGTTTCCCCGGGAATGGAGCAAACTGCTTGTCCCGCGCAATGGGCTAGGGAGAGCTAATATGAGGATATCGTCAAACAGAACCACTCTGTCGCGCAGTCCAGCTTCGGCAAGCCATGCCATCCTGCCCCGAACGGCATCTACTCCGGCTACATGCCCGCCCCAGCGAACATGTCCTTTGTTGTCACCATCAATGATACCAACCCCATCTGGTACTACTGTTCTCAACTCGGCCACTGCGGTATTGGAGCTGCCATGGTCGGCGTCATCAACCCGTACGGCCACCTTTCTATTTCCATTCCTCGCATTGTTATAGGTTGTAGACACTGACCAAACCCAACCCACAGCCCCCAAAACGAGACCGTCGACGCCTTCATCAGCAATGCCAAAACCGATGTCGAGGTAGAGAAGCCAGCGGGCATCATGGGCGGTGTCTTCATGGCCGAGACTAACTCATCCTCGAACGCGACCTCTTCCGGCGGTCCTTCTTCGACCACATCTGGGTCGCCCAGCAGCAGCGGAACCGGCACAGCGACGGGTTCGGCTGCTACGGCATCCAAGACCAGTGGGGCGCGGGCGGTGGGTGCGACTGCTGCTGGTGGGGTCGGAGGATTGGTTGCGCTTTTTGCTGCACTGTTGTTGTTGTAGGTTGCTAAGGTCGATATACTTCTAGTTGCAGTACCGGCGTGCATTCGCGAAAATGGTTCGATAGGCTCCTGTGCAAAATCGATGGATAACAATCATGACTGGAACCAGCGACAAAGATCTGTCCCCAAACACCGTGTCATCCTCAGTATGTGAGTCGCTTTCTGCGACAATGATCTGCAAGCATTGAGGAGGGCTGAAAAGGCGGCGGCCCCCAATTATCTCTGGCCCTTGTCCACTCATCAACCTGCAGCACGCTTATATTAAGAGGAAGGACCCTTGCTTTATGTGGTATTGGGTTATTCCCTACCTTCTTCATGCACTCAATCGTGACACGAAGCCCATCGCCGCCATCGTTCTGCAAATCAGATCAAGAGGTGGAGTTGTAACAAGCTGGTACCGCAGCAGGGGGCCGGTTTTAACCGAGGCGCGCTTGTCCTTTGCCAGCAGTAGGTAGCTAACGAACTTCCGTCTCTGTCACTCCTCCGCACATTCTTGGAGATTCTTATGCCCTCTACGGAGTACTCATATATGGATTGGTGTGACGCTGACGTAGGTGACGGGGATGGGGCTGAGGCAAAGACTCAATTGGGGTCGAAAGGACCGACCTGACGATTTCATACAATGGAACTTTCTTACTTCAAAGTCTTCTTTTCTATGCTTCCCCTGTGAGGAACGAATGACTCGATTCGCATCGTTATGCGGGAGCAAGCAAGCCTTCCTCTCTGATGACTGTGTTTACCAATTATCCAACGCTTCCATTTCTCCGTTCATCTATCGAGCGCGCATTACAATAGTGTCTCATCAACGGCTCATATAGCTGCTCAGCAGTTAGATACTCACTACCATACCTACTTTACTCTTCCCTACCCCGCAAAACCTCCTTGTAAACACCCAGAACAGCAATCATGGCTCCCTCATATTTCATTGCTCCATTACTACTGACCCTCAGCTTCACCCTCCCCGTCTACGCACAGGCAGCTACCTCCCTTCCCATTGGTACCAACGGCCAGCAAAGTGTTTGTAACGCGATCGCCAAGTTCTGCCCCGGTGGATTTCCTGCATCTCCAGGTTTGTCATCTTTTACAGCATGCGTCTCGGAAACCTTGCTCTAGGCCACTAACCAATATCCTACTTGTCCAGACTGCATCGATAAGTGGTGCAAAGGTGGACCTAATGGTCCATGCGATCTCAACTGCTGCTCCCAACCCAATCGTCTAGCTTGCATCAAGGCTATCGGCACTTCACCCTCCAGCACCCTAATCAGCGACTTACCCAGCAGTCTTGCCAGCATGGCTGCCATCTCCACGCAAGACCGGGGCAGCGACCTCCATGGAGCCTGTGGTAGTATCGAGACTATGGCTATTAGCTGCTCTAGGAAATACCCTTCTCTCACCGACGCATCCATGACGGATTGGGCAAAATGCCTGTGCTTCGATAAAAATGGACAATTTAACCCGAATCCGTTCGATGACAGCGCGAGCTCCTGCTACAATTCGATGACGTCCGCAAAGGCCAACAGCGGGAAGGATTTTTCGAACACCTATATTGATTTTTGCTCCAAGAATGTGGATGCTGGTCCCACAACTTCGTCGTCCGGCGTAAGTAATCCTCTACGCTCATTACAGAAATCCTACACAGACGCTAATTGATAGCATTCAGACCACCGCAACCGCAGGCCCCGGCGCCAAAACCAGCTCCACCGCCTCACCAGGGTCAAAGGGTACCTCTTCTTCAGCTCCCACCGCCAGCTCGAGCAACACCCCATCTCCAACGTCCCCACCGAATACAGGCACAGCTTCCAGTTCTACCTCGCCAACGGCTCCCGTCCAGACCGCTGCTGCTACGCATGCTTGGAAGGTTTCTTGGATGGTGAGTTTTGACCACCGCTGCTGAGTTTACTCGCGCCGCTGACTTTAGGTAGGACTCGTTGGCTGCTATTGCTGTGGTGCTTTTGGTCTGATGGATCACGAATACAAGAAAAAGTCTCAGGGGCTCTTGCATCAGCATCATTAATTACCAATCTAGGCGACGTGGCTACAGCAAGCCCTCTTTCCTTACGACGAACAACGTACTTTGGCGTTAAGATCGGAAGGAGCATGCTTATCATATCATATCCCCTTGGCGATCCTACCATTCCCATCCCTCATCAGTGTAGATACCCTACGTACAGAATCCTCCACGGCCGTCACGTGTCGGTTTTACCGATTTCGCCAGAATACAAACACACCATATTCAGGCATATTCCCAACCTCATCGAATCAAACCCAGTACCTTAAGATACCTCCCCCATGGAATTCGAACCGGGTACCATGACAGCGCTTGCAGCAGTACATATGCCGTCGAGTGAACCCATGCATGCATGTACCGTCCCTGCGTGGTGAAAAACAACTCCCGTCCATAAATACAAGTACACACTCGAAGCACACCACCACCACCACCTTTTCACTGACTAGCCATTTTTCATCCTGCTTATCCAACGACGCAATCACTAATCCTTTTCCTTCCTCGCTCCTCCCTCTCAAGAATTCGTTTTCTCTCATACAACCGGGGGGGGCGGGCTCAGAAACCATCTAACACCAGGGGTTTTTATTCGCATAACGATCTACCCGACTCATCCCCCCCTTATGATTAGAATAACCCTCCCTAGGGATCAAGTCCTTATAAGCTCTTACGAATCCAGCGAAAGAAGAACTCTCTAAGCAGCGAAAACAAACACTTACTAACTAATCCCTCAAGCCTCCCTTTTTTTCTTTTTTTTTTCTTTTCTTTTTTTCTTATCCCCTTCCTCTATTCCCTTCCTCTACACATTCCCCTTCCTCTATTCCCTCCATCACTAATCCCACAAACCCCCCCGGGGCAAGAGACCGAGAATTAGTATTAAAAAAAAAAAAAGGTCGCATAACAAATTCAGCCATGGGACTGATTGATTATATGTGTCCTTTCTTCGGACTTTTGCAAGGAATTTTCTTTCTTTCTTTCCGGGATAGGGATAGGGATAGGGATAGCGATGGATAAGGAAGAAAGGCGTGGGAGGGAAGAGGGTGTGGGGGGGGGGGGGGGGGGTTGGGTGTGAGATTCGGAGAGTGT
>JAABUI010000303.1_pt1 | contig 49171 bp, 42 predicted proteins | sample 5559111 | NCBI WGS metagenome assembly JAABUI01 (sample SAMN10711870, study PRJNA513365) | rock metagenome | isolation source: Antarctica rocks | place: Antarctica: Victoria Land, Buttleship Promontory | reverse complement strand
TTGGGGGTGTGGGGATGATATCTAGGTATTTGCTCTATTTGCACCAAATTTGAGGCTGATTTGTGTGTTTTCCCCGCCAAATTCGCTAAAACCCGAAAACTGAACCAGACTTTTGCATACAACGATAAACAGGATATAAAGATGTTCAATGCGATTCCACGCAATTTGCTAGCAAAACGGGTATGTCTGGCATGGATCGACATTGCCAAGAAATTGTGGCGGAATCTGAGCCACCACTACCTCCACATGTTCTTCTGCCTTACACTCGGTCGGAGGTCTATAAGCAGTATCGACGACTATGTCTTTCCAATCCCAATATTACCGTGCCAACGCCAAAGATGCTCAACTGGAGCGACGACCCTTCTAACGCTATTGGCAGCGAGTATATCATTACGGAACACGCCGTGGGTATTGAGTTGCACCAGAAATGGCCAACAATGTTGGGGGAGCAGCAAATCGCCTGCATCCAGGCCGTCGCTACGAACATTCAGCAAGTATCAGAAATCGAATTCCATCTTTCGGGAGCCTGTATTTTACCGATACCCCTCTTGACTCTGCCTCAACGCTACTCTTAGCCCAAGGCTTCTGTGTTAGACCCCATTGCGGAACCAGATACTGGAACTACAATTCGACGAGGCCCAAACAGGGGCCATGTGAGTTCTTGTCATCCTACTGCCGCAACAGGCCAGCTGACTGGTCTACGCAGGGCCTAATCTTACTGCGTACTGCAACGGTCTTATCGATATTGGTCTTTCACGACTACCAGCTAGCGACGTTACCCTCCCCCATACACCGCTAGCCGCGATATTATCCAAAAGCTCTCTGAGGATCCTCGAGTTCAGGAGACCGCTGCCCCTACCCTATATCATGCCGATCTACATAAAAGAAACATATTTGTTTCAAACGACGGACCCATCATTTTCACGGATCTCATCGACTGTCAATTATCTAGCAGTGAGCCAGCGTTCGAGTACGCACACGAGACCCTAGACTTCGTAGCCCCTATCCGCGACGTCTTGTTGGAAGATCAGCCCGCAGAAATCAACGCTAAACTCTGCAGACAGGCTTTTGATGCCTGTCTGCAAGGCCTTGTTTCAAGATTATCTGCTCCGGCCTTTCCGCTATTATCACAGGACCTGGAGAGATGGTGCTGTGGCTTTAAGGCAGGAGCTGATCGAAATCTCGAACCGCTGGAAGGAGCTAGGTCTTGCTAATTCTTGCCTATACCCACTCCCCACATCGGATGAATTGCTCGTTCATCAGAAAGAGCTTGAAACCTTCGTTACAGCGCAGCAATTGAAACAAAGGCTGATGTCACTGTTGGACACCACCCCTAATAGATGGATCCTGACATACTTATGGGAAGCAACTAAAGTAGCTCACAAGGAGGCGTTCGATGAACTAGTTCGGGCTGTGACAAATGGTGAAGACACCGATAATCAATCAATGAGCGAAGAGGACCTGAGGAAAATATGGCCGTTTGATATTAGATAATTACATCGAACGTTGATCATATCCTGAGCCACCTAAAATCCAACGCCAGTAGTAAGAAAACGTAAGAATATTTTTGACAACGTTCATTACTAGGTCAACTTCGCAGTTTTAACGTAAACATATACACGAATGAACCACAATGATTCATCGCGAATTTTTCAAAACAAAAATCCAGTACATTTGTTATGGTGCTCCGCCTTCATTTTCTGCCCTAGAAATGAGATTACCATAGCAGCCATTGCACAAGGGTTTGTCCCATTTGTCCTCAGCGTAACCCACTAATTTCGATTTCTTTTCAAGACTGCAGCGACTGCAAGTGAAGTTTGCGAGCTTGGCAAGTCGGGTCAGGCACAAGGAGCCACGTCGAGGGAAAACCTTTTCCGCCTCGCCCAATGATATCATTGACTTTTGAGTATCCTGGTTACGAAGGAAGAATTTATCAGTCAATTTTCATGGAAAGGTCTTTGGATTTCCCTCCAGCAATTAGGTTCGGTCAAATGAAAAGGAGCTGGTGGAATTTTATATAAAATCAAGGTAGTTCAGAGACAAACATGAGGCTACGGACCATGCTGCCCTTCAACGAAAGATGGAGAGAACTATATCAAAGGATGCTTTTTCGCTCAGGTATACAGTTGGTTGTTGTTTTGGGAGCGTAACTTCGCCGACGTTTCGGCAGGTAGCCTTATGCCTGTACTCATAAGCGAGTGTGTTTGAGCCACAGGATGGATCAAACTCGTATTCACCTTGTCTGTTAGATACCTTGCGTTGATGAGGAACTGTACGAAGAAAAGGGCAGTCTGCGCCCTTGAGGAGCTATTCCGCGCAGAGTGAAGGGGGATGGAATATAATAGAAGCGCACGACTCAAGAAGAGGTAGAAATGAATTTGACTCAGGGAACTGGACGACGAGGCCTGACAGTCAGGTATGACGAGCATGTAAGTGACCGAGCCGCTAAAAGGGGAATAGGTGCTAAGCCCCGGTATGGCCCTACCATCGCCTCGATGACGTACGTGGCATGTTCTTTGGTCGATTGGTGTAAGCATGCCGAGGCAGGATTCAAAGCTGTAAAGGCCAGGTGGAAAAGATGCTGCCAGACTGGTGGGCTGCACTATGGCGGCCAAGGAACGAAGTCCTTAGCCATTACCGATATCACGACCCACCATTAATACTCTGTAGCAATGCCGTATCAATCTATAGGAGCTTTTCAACCTCTTTGAATGTATCTTTTGTCTGAGACAAATACCGCTTGCTTATCTGCGAAATCCTGCGACTTCCCGCTTACCCTCGTTTTGGTGGTCAACTTACGGCTCAGAAATTTAAGGGTTGGGACACAATGCCTTTGGCTGGACCACGGGTGTGGGCGAAGGGAGAGGAGAGGGCTCTTGCAAAAGACGACATGGTCTGTTCTCTGGTTGCTCTTATTGTACATTAGATGCCGCATCGGGGCACACTCATCTTCCTTAAGGTGTAATGTCTCGCAAGCGACGAGATATCAAGGCCGCCCGACGTGGAAGAGACCTTTTTTTGAAATAATCTAGATCAGTGCGACGTCATCATAATATGTCTGGAATCCCAAGATGATAAACGAATTCGAAACACGCGCTTCGAATCGCTCCCTCACCCTCGTTTTGCGTAACATATGAAGAGGGCGTCTGTGAGGTCGACGATAGAAGGCTGAGCGACAGCGATGCCAGTAATTGCGATGCTTGTGGCGAAGACAAAAGAAGCGGTGGAATGGCCCTTCTGAAGTGCGCACGCGGTCAGAACGCTAGGTATTGCTCTGTTGAATGCCAGCGTACACAATGGGGAGTTCATAAGAGAACGTGCAGGAGAGTCGCTTCGCAGGCTTGATCCAATTACGCAGAATGACGAATGAAATTGTAGTGGACAGTGGTGCTTCCTGTGTCAGTACGCAAATGCATACATTTTGACGAACAAGGGATTTTACGAACACGGGATTTGGGCGAAGGGATTCGAATTGAGAGGTTCAACAACCACACAATTAAGCATTGTATATTGGGGTTTTAAACGCGGTTATGGTGAACTCTCTATGTCACCTTCTTCTGCGTCATGAAAGCTATTGTCTGATTCAATGTTCCCTCCTGCATCATCATCAAAATTTGTGCTGCTTTCGCTTGTCGGTTGCCGTTTATCTTGGGCGTCAATACCAAAGAAGGACGCAATAAAATCTCTTTTGACGAAGTAGGTGGTGGGCTCTTCGCATTCTCTCAAGAAGTGTCTATCATTGATATTAGGTTTGAATAACAGATGCTTATCCAAACTTTGGGAATCTTCGTACGGTCGACCAGACCTGCGCCTTCGAGCAACTCTGTCCCCATAGCAATAACAATTTTTCGGCCTAGCTTTGAGTAACATCTTTCTTGCAAATGTCGTATCGAGGTTCGTGAACAGAACGCTATTAATTTCTGCTGTCTCGAAGCCAAGTCTCTTCGCCATTGCGGCAAAATTGTACCAAAGCCATCTATTCGATTCCCTTCGGGTGGGTTTGGTTGATCACATTCTTTTTTGAGAGCTACATCGATCATTTCAGGAAAGTGCCTCATTGAGTAGAGCCATAATTGTTTGTAGCAACATTCAAAAGCATTATCGGCCTTAGAATGCTCTGTGCGAAAGAATTCTTCTGTCTTTTTAACAAAGAGAATTGAGAGGTTTCTGAAAGCAGCTTCATACGATCGTCTGATTGTTGTGCGAGTCTTTGTGTTCAGAAGATTCTTCATCACGCTTGCACAAGATATCAGGTATAGCAGATTGTTCACGATGATAAATAACAGACAGGAAATATTCAAAAAAGTCTCGAGTAATTCAGTTCTCATGCAAGTTTTTATCAAGAGCGGAAACAGAAGCTCACTTTTTATGACGTCTATAATTGATTGACGGTCTTTCGTTAATGTTGTCGACGCTCTGAGTTGAAGAAATTCGACAATTGCATCGTCAACAGTTTAGGTCTCATTACTCAAATGTCTCACGATGTAATGTCAGACTGTACTAATATGTTGAAGGCAGTGAACCAACTTCTATTCGAATCAACGTGACACTGATTAAATTCTACCAGCGGATTAATCTTTACCTCATGAAAATTCAAGGCTACAATTCTGCGACGCGTTTCAGGCTTGATGAGTGACCAGAGCTTAGAAATGTGAGTCGTTTGATCAAATTTCTTGATCAAACTTTCATGCTTGATAAGCTGCTTGAGATTCTGCTATATTGTCTGCGTAAGTTCATTCATCATCTCGTCTTTTCTTCTAAAGAGCATCGATGAATTTGACATATGCGAATCATTCGAACTATCTCGTTACGAGAAACATCTTTGAGATTGAGACGTTCTTTTAGTTGAAGGTAAGTGGACTGACCGTGTCAGGTCGGGTTGGAAGATTTTTGGATTCGGGTCGGGTCGGGTTGAAAAGTTGGATCCAAGTACTCGGGTCGGGTTGTAAAGCTGAACCCGACAACCCGACCCGAATAGATAGTTATAGATAGCTTGGTCATGGCTTTCTTCATGACTCTCTTCATGGTTCCCTTCATGGTTCCCTTCATGACTCCCTACCGAACACCCTTCATGATTCTCTTCATGATTGCCTTTATAGTTCCCTTTATGACTTTCTTCATGACTCCCTATCGAACACCCTTCAAGGTAATGCGAAAAGGTAATGCGAGCGAAAAAATTGGTATATGTTTCTATTTTTAGCCCTCTTGGCGCCAAGATCGGGTCCTTGGCGGGTCGGGTCGGGTTGACCCGATTTCTACTCGGGTCGCGTCGGGTCGGGTTGGAAATATGCTCAACCCGACTCGAATCGGGTTGAAAATGTGAGCAACCCGACTTCGGATCGGGTCGGATCCAAAATGTCAACCCGAAACCCGACCCGACGGTCAGTCCATTAGGCTGACCGCGTCGGGTCGAGTATTCGACCCGCAAAGTGTCGGGTCGTTGCAGGATTTTTGAGATTCGGGTCGGGTTGGGTTGAAAAGTTGAACCTGAGAACTCGGGTCGGGTTGTAAAGCTGGATCCGACAACCCGACCCGAACAGGTGTCAAGACTTGCAAAAATTGCATAAGAGACAACGAAGACCACGCCGCCGAGGGTACAAGGACAGTAAGTTCTCCCGGTCGATTGAAGAACGACCTCAATGGTCTTGGCTATGCATGGATCTAAGTGAAGAAAAGTAGCGCTGACGGTCAAATTCAGGTTCAGGGTAACCTCTTCAATGACATCGTGATGCATCCGTCCGCCACAGAGAACATGTTGGCTGAAGCAAATGCACCGATTACGCGGAATTTCTCTTTACCGATGGGCGCTTCGAGAAGTAGATTAGTCCACTCTGACACTAATTCTGTCAGAGCGACGGTTCATGCCGCTACTAGCCAGCAAACTCCACCGATCGACGTAGATTGTCCCAAGTTTTCATTCATGACGGTAGGCGGCAGGGAGGTGGAAGGTGAAGAGGATGCGGTAGGGGGAATTTGAATAGAAATTGTGTGGGGCAGACGACAAGGAAAATTCGCGGTGTGAATGCGAGATCAAGTGGAAATATCAAAGGCAAAAAATCCGAACAGGTGGATCCTGATTGCGGGTCATAATTCGGATCAACAGCTTTGACAGCAAACATAAGCTCAGATAGTTCACACTCTCAACCACACTGTCCTTGCTATAGCTGAAACAAAAAGTTGAAATTCTAGATGGTATGCCGTGCAAGACCGGAACGAAAAACCGAGAGCATGATTCCTCATATACTTCAAGAAGCCTACAATGTTCTAGCGACTAGCAGGTGTCTTTCAGTCCGACACCTCGAACCCCATATCTCTATCCCGACGCTTCCGCTCAATGCGCCGCCTCGCTCGAGCAAGATCTCTGTGCGGGACATACCACTCGAGCTCATGATCAAATCCGTTTTGTCTCAAGGCATCGGTAAAATTCATGACCCAAGCCTCGGGTCTAGCATGTTCCTTCCAGTCCAGTCCAAATCCCGCGCTGGCGAATGGCTTCGTGCCAATCCACCATAGCGGAAAATAGCCGGCGCCTTCCCAGTCAATGATAGTTGACAGCAGTGGAAGTCCGTTTTCTTCATCTGGAATTGGGTCCACGACGAAGAAGTTGGTAGGACCCAAGTCGTTGTGGTACAAGTAGAACTCCTCGCCAATAGATGGGGCCTCCACGCCATCCTTTCTCAATAGATAGGACCTCAGTTGCGCTGGCGTGAACGTGGGATGTATCTCTGGTGTCCAGTGTGGCAACGATGTGTCATGTCCCTCGACACCATGAAGTAAGTGCACTTCGGCAAGCCCATGACCATCCACCGACTCGAGGCGCGGGGATTTGAATTGAGCGAGGGTCTTGACGTGGCTGGCTAATTCTGCCGCAATTCGTTTCTTCTGTCCTTCCGTGAGTCGTTTCCAGGCATTCTCCAGACTTTGGCCGGGCGCTCGTTGCATGAGCAAGTAGCTCCGATTCCAGGCCTCGTCAACCCAATAACAGTAGGGTTCAGGGGTAGGAATGGATGGCAAGTTCTTCCTAACGAACTCCATGGTCAGGGCTTCCGACGCCGTTCCTACAGCCCAACTTTTGATCTTGCAAATTGTATTCTTCCCTATGACATAGCCTCCAGCACACGCAGCACAGTCGTAGAACTTGCCCGCTGTTGAGTCACCGGGAGGAGGGAGCTGGTTCGTAATCGGTTCTGGCTTACGACGAAGACAGTAGGTGGAGTCGCCGTCATTCCAGACCTTGATCGCGTCTGCGGGCGCTGATACAGTGACCTTCTCACAGTGCATCATGCTTCCCATGGACCAGTGGTCAGGGTTGATCAGGGTTATTGACTGACCAATAGGGGGCTCCATGTCGCTATCAAATCGTCAGCGAAGAGGACGGCAAATGGGAGAAGTCAACACCTGAACTTACGGAGGAAGTGGCCTTCTAGGCTGCGCTGAAGTCATAATGGCTGATCGAATGTAACTTTCAGCTACTGGTAGTGAAAGGGTGTTGATATTGAATTGGACAGCTGACACTATCTATATATGGGAAACGCAGTGTGCTTGTAGGCCTGAAAGGAATCTTTGAAAACATGTCAAGGATTGAGCCACAAACTCGATCTCGTCTGTCCATGAAAGACATCGATGGATGCATTCAACGAGTGACTGAACTTATAAAAAAAACAATGGGATTAGAGCTGGCAGACTGAAAGAACAAAACGATGGCTGCACGCGGTATGCAAGAGAGAAAGACCAAGAAAATACAATCAAGAAGAAAAGCGACTTTTCAATACTTGACCGTAAACGAAAGTCATGCAGACAAGGGAAAGAATGAAGTTAATCATTGAAAATTCATGGGCGCAAATTATTGTATTGAACAAAGGATTTCTTTTCTCTCAGAATCGCGTCGACAAATTTATGAATGATTATTAATAAGGATCGGAAAAAGATATTTCAATACATGATCGCGAACGAAAATCATACAGACTGTTATGAGCCAGCACAGAGCGAGTCATATAAGTATTGTCTACTAGAGGTTTGTGTGATAACAAGTTTGATGTTCTTTATGTGAGCCTATGCGACTATGAAAGACATCAACTATTAAGTACAAGATTTTTAGCTTAACACGTGAGGTGATTTTCTCTCGGTCGCATTCATCACGGCAGATACTCAAGACGTAGAATCACTTCCGAGTCGGATTTGCATCGAATCGCCCTTCATCTCTGCCGCCGCTTCGGGAAACATGTTTCAAATCTCGAAAAAACCTGATACTTTCACAGCTAGAATCAAATCTTGTTGGTTGACGAATCGGCCAAAATGTGAACACACTTTGAAACAATCCTTTTCAGGTTCCAACACTTCCCCATGTTATGCATACCTTACTCTTCCGATTGCCATGGTTGTTTTTCGGATGTGTGATTAATTATGTCGTAACATATTTCAATAATCCTTAACAATCCTTCTCCTTGGTAGCATCGTTGAGAGCGGTGAAAATCGAACCCACGCCCTTGGCGTTCCTCAACGGGGGTCGCCTTCACCTAGCGCTTGAGTAATCACTGCAGTCTTCCATGGAAGGTGATTATCATTCGGCCAACTCACACCCGTAGGGTGGTGAGCATGTAGGATGGCGGGTAGGTAGGGCGAAGGGCGAAGGGCGAAGGGCGAAGGGCGAAGGTGAAAACTCTGTAGGTCGGTTCAGCCTTATGAAGCGAAGATTATCACAAACAGTCTAATGGTGCTATTAGCCATCCACGCCATCTAATTACCTACGCTCAAAGTCAAATGGCCCTCGGGTCCAATTTACCAGCTATTAAACCTTATTAGATCGTCTATTGGTGCCAACTGCACCCATGGCGCCTCCCTGCATTATTAGTCGCGGATGGTGACTAACTAAGGTAGTACTCGAGAATTTCCCGATGGCTGTATATGCTTTCAGTTAAAGATTGTTTTGTTACATGAAGAAGCTTAGATTTATCAAGAGACAGAAATGATAATATTATACTAATCTTGAAATTGACGACAACGACTGTCAATGATGATGTTGAGAAGTTGCTGGAAAGATGTTTAAGATTGAGGAATCTTGCTGGTTGTGAAGTGAGACTGTGAAGAATGAGTGTTGATGACGGGTTTTCTGAGGTTGGGGAAGTGATGCTGAGGGGTCGAGGAGGCATGGTGCAGCTGTTCTGCCCTTGGGTAGAATGACGGCTTCGAACTTTTCTTTCTTTACAAGTCTTCCTACTACTTAGGTTTGAGAGGGAGGACTGACTATGCTGCATGATCGTGAACAGTGCGATGATAATGAGGGGAGCGACGGAGATTGGCTGGAAGGTGTACTAATCTGGGCTGAGGGAGGTTCTCGGATTGAAAGCAAGCGCTGAATCTTTGTAGTGTTCTCATTGTGCTTCGATATGGAATGTTAATGCTGACTAGGCTGCAGGAAGGATACTTCGCAATGGTATGAGGGACTGCGTGGTACTGCTCATGGCAAGACTAGACGTGCTTGTGTCGGAGGATCTTGTTGAGAGAGGGGAAAGCTTGTAACGCTCTGGTTGTGGAGGACTTTGGGATGGGGCCAATGATATTAGGGGACAAGGGTGGACTAGAAACACGTGTGATGCTGCTAATAGGCCAACTCATTATTATATTCTCTCATTACCGACTGTAACTCGAAAGAAACGAAAGAACGCACAAGCCAACCCAGACATGTTTTGCCTATATCTTTTTGTCTTTCACATTGATATGATTTACCTTTGCATTGTGATGTTCATTCATCTGTCTCATTAATTGTCATCATCCCTTCAGCAAACGTCTATTGAAATGTGTAAATCGCAGGTCTTCAACACAGTTGCTAGTGTTGTTCGGCCCTTCCGACCATCATGTGGCTAGCAAAGCCACCAGATCAATCAAGTCTCTCTTCCTAGGTCACTTTGGACATCACTATCGTCCTGGAAAGTCTGGCGAATCCACTACGGGCTCATTTGGTCGACCCGGCGGCATAGCATGCGCTTGCATGGTAGGGGTGGTGGGAGCACCTCTAGCTCCATTCGCATCCGAATCAGACGAGACACCGTCAACTCGGGTTTGCAAAGCAGCAGAATCATTGCTGACATAGACATCAGGACCATTAGATCTGGATCCACACCCGTGTTCCGCTGGTGGTTGCCGATCTGAGATACCTCCAGCATTTCGCATACTATCATGCTGGTTCTTTGCAAGGTTTTGACCATAGACCTGTATAGACTTCTGCTGGACTGATGGAATTTTGTTGTGAAAAAGACGAGAACTGTGAGTCGAAAAATTGCCGGGGTGAATGCCGTTGTTCATCCCAAGTTGGTTCGCTTGCTGAATTGTCGTATTTGACATCACCTGCTGCTGCCCTATCATTACCTGTGAAGCCGGCGCGGAAAACGAGGGAGAACCAGCAAATGAAGACGAGGGACCCGGGTAATAAGGATTTTGTGGGTTTTGGGCCATCAGCAGACGTTTCTTATTCTGCTGCTCGAGGAGCATCAACTGCATCTGATAATCTTGCAGCGCATGATTTCGGCGTGCTGGGTTTGGGGCTCCGTTGATGAAGGCGAGTGTGAATTCGCATTGCTGGTTTGTCGTATTTGACATCACCTGCTGCTGCCCTATCATTGCCTGTGAAGCCGGCGCGGAAAACGGGGGAGAACCAGCAAATGAAGACGAGGGACCCGGGTGATAAGGATTTTGTGGGTTTTGGGCCATCAGCAGACGTTTCTTATTCTGCTGCTCGAGGAGCATCAACTGCATCTGATAATCTTGTGGCACATGATTTCGGCGTGCTGGGTTTGGGACTCCGTTGATGAAGGCGAGTGTGAATTCGCATTGCTGATTATTGGCAATGCAGAGGTCGCATGGCGTCTGGCTCTGCGCCTTTCTCTTGCACTCCATGTTTGTTTCACGGCAGATATCGCATGCCTGGCGAACATGTCAGCTAGATGATAAACACGAGAGAGTGTACCTTGGTGTGTACTCGAGTCCTCTTGTCCCACTCAGCCCTTCTTGCTGCATCCGCCACTTGATTACTTTCCAGCTCCCAGTCAATCCTTGCCTCGTTTATAGCCCCTTCGTCTTCAACATTGGCCTCTTCATCCGCATTGCGCCGGACTCGACATCTGCTGATGGACATTCTCGTGTCGCTCTCACGAGAGCCCACAATGTCCTTCCAAGTCTGGACAGGGTTTCGAAGATGGCGAAGTCCAGACCTTTCTTGTTCCTGTTCCCATCTATAACGACAACGCGTTTCGATGTCGCTTTGCGCAATAGCTCTAAGGCTGGGCTTGATGTGTGAAAACCCTCCACTAACAACGGGGTAAGGAGTCCGATCCGGCTGTTCACTCGATAGCGAGAGATGCTTGATCTCGCCGGCCTGAATTGTGTCAGCTCCGTGTTCAGTTTGTCGCGACGGAACTTCGAGGCCTACCTGTGCGTCCTTCAAAACACACTCGGCCATCTTCTTCTCTTCGAAAAACCGAGCGAAGAGATCTCTCCATTCAAATGAGAGCTCGCCCTTTTGCTGGTCGATGCTCAGGCCCGGCACCACACAATCATTCAGCCCGCGCCTTATCTGAACCACAAATAAACCGGAGGAGTGTTCGAAGAGTCGCAGTCGACCTCCCGGCTTCGATTTGTCTGCTTCACCCATTCTTCCGAGCCCTGCATTGTCGCGAAGATGCTGGAAGAGTGCACGCCTCCTTTTCGCAACACCATGTTCCTGACGCAGAGACATGACTGCTCTCCCTGGGTACTTTGGCATGAAACCATCGAAACTATATTTCAACCGGAAGTCGTAGACTTGGCGTCCAACATTGGAGTAGCGGAGTTCTATGCGATGGAATTGGCGTGTTAGTCGTGATTATCAAGGCATAGATCCTCTTCCCCTCAGACTGACTGCACTACCGCCGCGGGCTTATAGTGCAGGGAGCTGGGAAACGAAATCAGGCGAGGAAGCTTGCCATCGTTACAATTTGTTTGGGAGGCATGCAGTGAAAGTACGGTACTGTCAAGTCATGGGTACAGCCGAACAGAAAGCGAATCAACTCACCAGTATCAAAATGCAACCAAGTCTTAGGCAGATGTTCGATACGAAAAATCTCTTCGATCTCTTCCCGGAATTGCTTAGAGACATGTCTTACCTCTGTCCAGAGGTATTGTAGGTCGTCCTGGCCCTTACGTTCACGGAGATTGTGCAGAGTGAGGCCCCAGATCTCCGGGGGAAAGCGTGGACGGGATGACATGATGCGCACACTGGACGGTCGTTGAGACGATTTAGAGAAAGCGCAAGACAACTGAGTGGAACAAACGTCGATGCTACAGCCGCACCCACAATCTACAACAATTCCGTTGATACGTAACGAGCGAGACGGCGAGCAAGGCTAGAACGTATGTTGGTCAAAGCGAAAAAGAGACAGCTTGGAAGAAAGCAATCGGTGTGAACGCGAACGAGGCTGAAGAAGCTGACTCATGATGCAAGGGGTGAATCAAGCACTCGGAGTCGGCCTAACCTAAAGGGCTGACTGTTACCGTCACGACAGCAACCTAGAACGATCATTGAAGACCGGCGCCACTGACTCACCAAGGCTGCAACGATGAAGAAAGCTAAAGAAACTCTTGTACAAGATTGTGGTTAAATTCAGATCCCACTTTTCAAGGCCTGCGCAGCTTACTCTAGGCCGAATGTAAAGCTGAGCTGACATATTCTCTCGTTACAAGCTACAGCTTCACCCTTACCTTAATGTCATTATAATCATCATCTTTATTAAACATTCAATCTTATTCTTACACTCTAAGCTTATGTTTTATAAATAATTAATAAATACTGAATTGAATTTAAGAATTTTCTGTTCATCAATGCAGTTATTTATGATTTTAGATTATCCGTGCCCCCCACTTTCGCTCATACTTCGTTCGCTTAGTGCTCGACGGCTATGCATCACTTTCGGCCATGCATTCCTAAAATTCAACTACTCTTTATATACATGACGATTTTTGAGCAATTGCTTCATAACAACGCGTCATTTCTTCCGAAATCCCTCGACTAGCTTAATGCGAGCAGTTCTATGAGGGCTTGTAGCTCTGTAGACCTTTAGTGCATTTAAATAACGCTTTTCCCTGGTCTCTTCGCGCTGCTGCTGCTTCTTATTCTTCAATTTCTGTCTATCTTGAGTCATACTTTGAGCATTTTTGACGTACAAAACGCCTTCGCTTTGAAGAGTCTTATTAGACTGCTTTCTGCGTGCTTTGCGAGCATTTTCAGTTCAGTCATAATTAGCATTGATGATATATTCTTGCTTCCCTTACTGATGCATTCAATGCTCGTCAATGACTCTTTATTATTCGGATCTTTGAAGTAAATTCTTCTATGCGAATCTACAGTAACAATTCAATCAAAGCGTGCAATGCTCATACGATAGCCGATTTCGTCGAAATTTCATGTATCATTCTTCGTTATATCATATTTGCCAACAACCTCTTTAAACTTATCAAAATAAGTCTGTAGTACTTTCGAATCATGCGCGTTCTTTCTGTCAGCTGCTATAGACTTTCGTCTAGCTTTGAAGAGATCTGGCTGTTGATCTAACCATCGTTTGGCCCATTTATCGCTCAGTGAAGATGAGAGATTTCAACGAGGAAAGTCTTGAACACGAAGAACGTTTGCCGTCGATTGCAGCAAGTGTAACTTAACTGACAAGCCTAACTCATTCATTTTGGTTAAGTATTGTTTTAAAGCTGACTCATGATCAGGTTTTAAAGCTCTGTTATGCAGTCTTCGTACTGCTGTTTTGAACTGATAATCTCGTAGTTTAGATCGAAGTCTCTCACATGGAACGCGAAACTCGCGCGCAATTTCGGCTTGATTAGAATTTTCACGCGTGTTTATGACTTCAATAGCCTTCTGAATGCGACCTTCGATGATAGCGTATGTAGAAGTCATTGCGTGGAATTTTGGTGGAATTTTGAAGGTGGTGAATCAAAAATATGAAGGTTTAGGGGTGCATGGCCGGAAGTGGTGCATGGCCGTCGAGCACTAAGCGAAGTATGAGCGAAAGTGGGGGGCACGGATACCAGTAGCTCAGGAAAGCGGAATTATGCCCATGGTCACCCGACCATGCTCGGACATTCTGCATGGTCAGCCGAGCTCTAGCGTGGGTCAGCCGACCTATAGTCTCTTACTTTCGGGTTGGTTTTTAGTTTGTCACGCTACCATAGCCGATCCCCACTAACTTTCAGGCGGCTACCACCTAAATCTGCCTAGAGTTTAGATAGAGTGTCCCCTAAATTTAGAAGGTGACCGCCTAGAAGTGGGTGAGGATCGGCTATGGTAGCGTGACAAACTAAAAACCAACCCGAAAGTAGACGTAAGTCAATACTTAGTAATACCTTTCTAGCAACAAGAAAATATTCAGTTTGAGATAGCATCAAGTTCCTGACGTTCAATTGGGGTGCTACACATTATGCTGGCATCTGTAATGATTGTAACGGCATTTTTGACACTACTACTTTGGGAAATCGAATATTGAAGCCTCTATTTTGATTAAATCCAGACCTTCCCACATGAGTGCTCGGTTGACAAGTTTTGAGAAGCAGCAAAAACCTCAGTGGTGAGCCTCTGTAGCACCTAGCAGACAGAATGCCCGACTATAATGGCAAACTCTGAATGTCTTGCACAATCCCTTTCCCTCTCTCTCCCAGCTCCTTCTGGAGTAGCTCATTACTTGCAATGTGGAAAGGCCGTTGGCCAGAATGGTTCGAAATGTCTAGACGAGCTCCCTTTTCCAACAACGTTGCAACACACTTTCTTCCAGGCTCACTATCAACTTTCACCGCAAGATGAATTGGAGTGTCACCGTTGGAATCAATGGCATTATATTAGCGTCGCGCTCCAGAAGTGCCATCGTCCACTGTGGTGATTGGCAGTCTGCTGCAACATGAAGAGGCGTTTGGCCGTCTTCGTTGCTCAAGTCGAGATGATGTGCAAAGACTTCTGTCAACAACTGCGCGCACTCTAAAGCTGCTGTTGGTGATGGTGCCTGGTCCTCAAACGCCGCCCCAAGGTGGATGACGGAATCATTTGAGTTGTCCGGGGGCCAATCCGTTATAGTACCCATCTCCATAAGCTGCTTGATCACCTCGAGATGAGCCCCTCCTGCGGCGAGATGCATGGCGGTCACTCCGCCTGGGCCCAGGGCTTGATGCTGTGCCCCTGCCTTTTTCAATGTCCACATTATGTCTGCCTTACCGTCGCTTACCGCGAGAAGGAATGGTGTCAATCCAGCGTCATCAGATATTTCAAGAAAGCCTTCGAAAACAGGTTTAACACTGTCGACATAGACCAGAATGTTTTCGACATTTGCGGAATCTCCATTTTGGATAGCTTGGATTAGACGGCTGTGCACGAGTTGGGTGGGTTTTATGTTTTTGACCATTGTTCTGATCGAAAGGGTTGCTTGATGGAAAAGATTGTCTTACAAAGGGGCCATAATGTGGATTTCAGTCTTTTTATACCCAGGAATAAATCTCTGTCAGGTTTGCCCGCATGATGAGATGATGCATGCATCCTATTCAGGTACAACTCGATGGCTCAAAACAAGCCTATCTACCTGGCTGATCTCCCCTGCAAGTCAATCTTGACGCTACTTCAGACGCAGGCTGCCTGCTCAAGGGAGGTGAGCCGGCTCAACCCTCCGGAATACCCGGATACGTGGTTTCTCCGTCCTAAACATAAGCAGCTTCTTAGTGCTTGCGAACGTATTGTACCGACTCAAGAAGCGCCAGAACCCGTGGAGGTCTGAACTGGAAATGCCCGGGAAATTGCATTAACCTGGTCATTGGATGCGATGAACGTTTTTGTAGATTACTGACCATAGAAATCAGGGAGTGCTCACTCGACGCGTCATCTCCCAGTTCTCAGCAAAAGCTTTGCAGGTGGATCCACATTCTGGGCTGCCTATTTGGAATAAGGTAAAAGGTGCTAATATACGTCTGATACTGCTTATTTCGGAGAAGACCAGGGCCTCACACGAGCCTGTTCCCAAGAATTTCCTCCATGGATGTTCCACCTATTGGTGTAAATTGGGCTAGGTTATTCACTTAGAGGTTACTCAGGGTGGTTCTTAAAGAGTGAACACCCTAAGCGCTTTTCGGAGCAAGGATGCGAGAGTTTAGTACGACATGCAGTCAATTGCGTGCCAAGGAGAAATTTCTAAGAGCTATACCACTTCCTTCGCCAACGAGCCTCTTCGTCTTCCCTCCGCTGCTTGTCCTCTCCCCTATCCTCCTCTCATCTATGTTCTCCAATTACCGTGCTAAGCATTCTACACACCGCCGGTGCCCACATGTGTCGCAGACTCCATTTGTACGAAACCTAATCTTATCCTCACAAGCGCAGCACTCCTGGTCGTAGGATAGTAGTCGCACCCTTTGGCGTGGCTTTCTTTCGATAAACATTTTGTCCTTTTGTGACCTTCTCTCAGCTTTTTGATGATACGTGTATAGCTTCACACCTCTAGCCACGTCAGCGACAAACCAAAACCTTGTAGTAAATCAGACCGAAGGGCGTCTGGCCGACTCGCAGATCATTGCTATTTCTCTAATCGCGGTACAAAGATTGCTCGATAGACAAACCATTCAAGCCCACCAAGTGCTAACCCCTTCCGATTTTGATTAGTAAGTAATGGTTGGCTATTGAATTACAAGGTTGTCCTCTCGACGCCACAAATCTTCGCCAGCCATAATTCCACCCAGGTTAGATCCACCCAGGTTAGATTTCCCACTGGCGCCGTGTTTCCATCCCCTCCCTTTTACCTCACGTTGTGGATTGTGAGTGTTATAGAGATTACAAAGCATGTTCAAGATCACTGTCGACGACGATTACCCGCTTTGTCACATGCCGCAACCAGCTGATTTCGACACGGTCAATCATTTGCGGCCATTCTGTTTCCAGCAATATGCGTACCGATTCCAAGTCTTCCCCGTTGGAAAAACGGCTTTGGGTGAAATCGGTCATTATGTGGAGCCAGCCCAGCGGTGGCGATATGCCAGGGCTGGAGCAAGATCGTTGAGGATTGCTGGCAGGAGAGGACTCTTTGGGGTTGATGTGAGCTGCAAGATCAACATTAGAACGGAAATTGCAATAGCGCGGCAGTGATGAAAAGCAATTGATATCTCACCAGAGAGCCTGTTGACATTGCCGACTCCAGTATCGGCACGGATCATCTTTCCCTCTTCCATTGTCATCCGAAAATATGCGGCGTAAAGCTCCGTAGCGTTCGTGTCACTGGTCAACTGTTTCCTTGATGTTGATGTAGATGGTCTTCTGCAGTCCGGACCAGCGTTACGATTGAGAGTACCCACTGATTCGTTCAAAGCTTCGTCCGATATTCTTTTACGATTCTCCTTGTGAGCTCGAGTAGCAAGGATGATCTCAACGCGAATGATACGTAGCGAATAAAGCGTGTTGATGAGGAATGATAAGATCTGCATTTCTTATTAGCACTGCCTTTCCATCATGGGCTTCTAATACTTGCTAACCTCAAGAAGTAGACGCCGAAAGAGCCGCTTCCGCCCCACCCTCAAACATATCGATGCCAAGAGCACGACTACAAAACAAAGTATAAAGCATCCAGCAAGGCCATTTCTCCATTTTGATTTCGTTTTAGATTTGATTAGGGTCCACAAGTAAACGGAGCCGAAGAGCATAAATTCGACAATGATTGCACCGAAAACAGTCCAGAAATGTAATGCCTCGTCTCGCCAGCTGCACTTGTAGTTAGCAGATGTTGGCTCTGTAGTGATAGCACGGCCGTACTCAATCAAAGGCACAAACTTCAAAAGGATAAGACCTAAGGTGGCAGCAGGACCTGTACGACGCCAGAACCATCCAGGACCCGTGTTGGAGGCATGTTCAAAGGTGTTCCACAGGTATAAGAACTACTATCAACAATAAGCGTTTGATTTGATGCGTTCCTATGAAGACATACCTCTGAGATAGTTGCGCAGGTGATGGATAAACGAAGAAGAAGGTCAATAGCAAGCCAAAACCGTGTATCTTTTCAATCGAGTCAGTTGCTGTGGCGAACGCAGAACTCGAAGTTACCGTTGTCCAGTGGAATCGTCTTCGAAACAAACAGAGCAAGTAAAATGACCGGCGGAAAGACAAACGTGAAGTTCGAGATCATAATCCATGTCTGTGGTTGACGGCACAGCTCAAAGATCGAATGCAAGCGAAGTGACCGCCGGTACAGCAAAGGAAATATTGGCAGATTGACAACGAGAACGCACGTGAGAACAGTAAGATGAACTATCGGTGAGACTCTTTCCATAATAAGAAAATAAGGCAGTTTTAGCGTGAGACTGCAGGAGACAAGGTTGAGCGTGGTAAACAAGGCGAGGAAGGCAGACTAGGCAGAGAGAACTGGGTCCACAAGGCAAACGAGGTACGAGATGTACACAGATATGAGCCAGATATTATAGTAGTCAATCTTCCCTCCTTTATTCACGCTTCAGTTCGGAGGATTCCCATATCAATACAGTCAAGGACGAACTGTGCTGATCTCCTCATTGGCGCAATATGTCCGTAGTAACGACTCGGGAAGACGTGGCGCGTTAGGGTGGGCGGGGAAAGCGAAAGGTATCCCTGCATGTTAAATATGCGTATTTAAGTTACAAGGGTCTGTCTTGACCGTGCGCATTTTCAACCTATGTTTCAAAAGCCTTTTCTCGCTGAGAGAACCATGACTTTACATCTAATGTCTCTTGATCAACCTGACCGCGTTTTGGCAGCGCTTGACATTATTTGCAATGTTCGATGGCAAGCGCTTCAACCTTACCATGTTAAGGTATTCCGAGCCCACCAAAAGCTTCAAGTGTTTATCAAGAATCACGAATCCAGCGAACCCTTACCGCCCGCTGAGAGCAACGACGATACTGCTTCGCCTTGCGGCAATTCCTCGACAAAGCATGATTATCCCCCGTCTTGCAGCCTTCCATTGCCTTCTCCAAACCACCACAACCATCGCCTTCTGTCGCTTCTTCCAAATATTCACAGCTTATCATCTTCCGAGCATTCCAATTTCCCAGCACATTCTACAGACAACCGCGAATACCCTCTGGATAATCACAGCAGTTCGCCGCATCACAAAAATACACTAGCCTTAATACAAGCCTTAAATAAAGCTCAAGAGAAAATACGGAAGTATCTTAGCAAATCAGAAATCACTGCTACTGAGGGCAAGTCGCCATGGACGCAAGAGGATCCACGTATTGTCGATCTGCAGATGGGCAAGAAAGAAACGTCAAATCTCAAATTTCGCAAGGTGCTGAGCCAACGATCGTTGGCTGAGGAGTATGATCGATGGGAGCTCGAAACATATCGAACGTCAAGAATCAACCAACTGGTGGGAGATTTATCGGATTCAAAAGAGCGGGCGGATGGGCATATCAAAGAATACGTAGATGCAAACACACATCGGTTCAAGAATAGTGACTTGGCCCACCACGGTATCCATTGCGGAATCCGATTACTCGTTTTTGAACGGTTGCTTGGGGAACCTGGGTCGTCAGCAATCCTTTGTTTTAGCTTTCACCGGTTCAGACTCATCAAATTCCCGGAGTTGGCCTGCTTAGGACAACAAGTGCGCGAAACAGCTTGGATCTGGAGCCTCGCGAAGGCAAAATCCGATTGGCTTGGCCGTTGTCAGAGTTACTACGATGGTATAGTCGACTTAAGGCTCCCTGGCAACTCCGTAGCACAAAACCATGTGCCCTCCAAGCGTTTTTCTCCTACTCCGGAGTCAAGCGGGAAACGCCGCCGATTAGGCCAGTACAACCATAGAATTCACCCTCAATCGCCATTGACAGCTTCCGCAGCTGGGCACAAAGACTGTGAATCTTCCGGTTTGTCTTCGGACATTACCAGTATGCCCATGATCATGACAGCCGCCGACAAGGGCGGAACGCCGTTAAACCTCCTTGCAGAGGCTGTGGCACCGGCAGAATCTTTACTGCCTGAGCAACGCCTGAATCCATGTGAAAGCTCTCATAATGATACAATAGTTTTGACCGCAGACATTGCAGCGCTCCACAGTTCAGCACGTTGCAGCAATCCACAGGCTGGTACGTGACATCCAACCCCAAACAGACCAAAGGCTTAACTACAAAACCTCAGAATTAGACCTAAGAAGCTCAAATCGAAAACAAATGTGTCCGGAATACGGCATCGCGATGCCTTCACCTCTGCCGCCGACTTCAGATATAACGTATACCACCCGGTCCCATCGACTTGGCCAGAGTCAGCAATATCCAGCATCGTGCACTCCGTCGCTACAGCACCTCGAACACACAAATCCGGCGGCCTACGTTGGTTACGACGTCGACTCTCCTAGATGCGATGGCCCACATACAGTCAGTGGAGGTGGCGTGGCGACGGACGGCAATGATCATCTGAGCTTTGGCCGCCTCGACCCGCAAAGCAACGCCGAGAATGGAGCTCGCGGATCATTTCCGAGTCAATGCCTGCAGCCAATTCCAGAAGCTGACAACAGGTTTGAAGATGAAGCGCGTGGTCTGCGTTCCGACGCTGAGTTTTCGACGGACGCCATCAATTACTTTCTTACCTATCCCGAGTCTGAGGCTGTTTTTACACGCCAAGCTTCTGCTTCATATCCTGACAAAGGTTCTACGACAGGCGCTATGGATTACTTTCTTACCTATCCCGAGGCTAATGATGTATTCACAGGAGAAGCTTCTGGTCTACATCCTGGCATGGGGTCTACAGCGGACGCTATGGATTACTTTCTTACCTATCCCGAGGCTAATGATGTATTAATAGAAGCTTCTGATTAACATCACGGCATGGGGTCTACAGCGGACGCTGTTGATTACATCTACCATCATAGCGATCCATCATCATGCTGAGCTCCATGTTGCATTCGGATCGGTGGGGTACGCGGGTGATGGCGCGATAATGGAACCGCTATCGATAGCACCGTCTACTTTGCGCATTATCAGAAACAGGTGTATAACTTTCGGTTATGATAATTTAAGGGTCAATCAAATTATCTTCTCATAGATATGTAACAACATGTTATGTCCTGCTGGCCAAATTGAGCAAGTTGCTCATTACACCCGCAACACTAATAAAGTTCCCCCCTTTTTATCTACTGCCGCTAGCCTGACATCTCCAAGTACTTCCCAAGCCCTTCCCTGATCCCAGTCTACAGTCACAATCTTCTTGTCCCGAGTTGTCATGCGGGTGGGCAAGCCATCCTTTTCAATCGGAATAACGAGACAGGGTGACTGCAGGTATTCGGTGGTAGCACCGGGAAGAAACACAATGACACTACGTGCTTGTACCGTTCGTGGACTCTGTCATTGCGTGAGCTTCGGCGGCTTCAATGCTTATTCTCTCGGACACAAAATACACTCACATGTTTCTTCACAGAGTCGATAATCTCAACACATTTGTCTCCTGGCTGGAAGACCTTGGAAGAAGCCGTAGTATTGAGATCCAGACCATCGCATTCATTCTTCGCTGCATGTATCAAACCGATATCAATGTCGATGATGGTGTACACACGAATGACTTCTGGATGGGAAGACATGGCGGGCTTTTTAGCTCCGTGAGGTGCGGCAGGATAAGCTAACTAGATTTCGATTCTATCAACCATGCTCATGAATGACTATTTGGAAATCACACCTTTCGCAGAATCAGAATGTTGTAATGAGGGGCGAAGATTGTATATGATGACGTGGGGCCAAGTAAGCGGGTGAAAAGAATGTGGCTTAGGTAAGATTCACGTGAGCTTTTGTCAGTCACGTTATGTGAACAATGCACTAGTCGGCGCAACCACACCCCTTGAATATTATGGTGCGGTAAGCTGATTAGATATAAGGCAACGAGCTGCCTTGTTTACCTTGTGAGCAGCTCTACCAACTTACCTCCTTTAACTTTGGACCAGTCCGGAAGAACCCCTGCCACGTCTTTCGTCTTGCCTGCATCGTCTTGCCTCGTCCACTGGGTAGATCCGTTTGTATTTAGGCCCCCCGGCTGCGCATCCGCCAAGTACAGTATTCTCTACATGAAAGGAACTAATATCTAACGGTCTAACCGGGATTCGTAAGGTTCAACCAGCTGATGGCTTTCACTAACTCATCACAGCCTCGTGGCCCGTGATTGTCCTAACATACACACACACTCACACTACACACGACTCGACGTTTGCTCCTTGTTTGAAACTGCATGACTAGACCTCTACGGCTTCTTCTCATACGCCGTGGGCTGTACTGTAATCAGCTCTACAGAAGCAAGCCACCCTTCCTGTCTGCCTCTCCTCCAGATCAACGGATATAATCTCTGAACGATGGTCGTTCGCAGAGATGTCGGGAATCGTCTGCTTTTGGTCAAATGACATGAGGTTAAGGTTGCTTGCGCCTTACAATGTATCAAATTCTCTATTGCATGGCGTCTCTAGGATCGTCTTCTATACTTTCCCGGAATATGGAAAGCAAGAAGAGGTAAGTGGATGATTAAGGTAAGAACTACTGAAATAGGACAGCTACTGGACCGCTGCACTATGCATGACTCCATTGTGTGGTGTGAAGACCTTATGAAGTACCTTGGTACTTGATACTATCTAACGTCAATAAATTGTTGCTTCGTAGCACTTTCTTACGCCGCTCGGCTATAGATCTTTATACGTCTTTTGTAGTGCTATAGATTTCTCTAAGCCTGGAACTGTCATCAAAAACGTTTCTCTGACAGAGATGAAAAATCTATATCAAGCCAATCTGACAAACCAGTGAGCAATATAATGATTTGTCCCTCCCCTCAAGATTCAAGGAAGAGTCAAAAGCCCTATTAGTCAATTGCCCGCAATTCAGGCCCTACATACCCGCACCTTTTACACCCTTGACTTGAAGGACGATCTTTGACTAGCATCTTTCAGCCTCAGCAGACTTGAATAATAACAGTCCCAGGCCCGAGGAATCGGACACGCCATCTCAATTAGTTCTACCGTGTTAACAATAAATCTTGCCCTGGATTCTGAGGCAGTAAGCTTCTTATACCAGCTTCTTCAAACCTAAGCGCGACAACTCTGACAAGCTGGTACCGGAGCTGAGAAGCCAATGCTCTGCTGATCTTGGAACATTGAAGTCATTCAGTAGCAGGCGTGTCTCAGCCCAATCGATACCCTCGTCGGAGTGAGCAAGGAATTGAAAGCGTATCCAAGCGAATCATTTCTCCAACGTACCTGAACCTCCCCAGCGGCACAGGGCTTCGCCGCGTGGCCTAACCTTTACATACGAGTGTAGACTCCAACATTCCTTTTGAAATAAACTCCACTTCCTTCATTTCTCAAACTTCTGAGGAAAACATTACGCCTATCTGACATTGCTTGCTTGATAATTCCAACATATCATCAGAAATCGTCCATCACCAAAAGCAGTGCCCGTTCGATTCAACGCCACCGAACCGATCCATCATTCACTTCAGCAGCATCGAGACGTGTACGAGTTCGTTCAAACATGTCTGGCTTTTTGATTTCCACAGCTGAAAGAGATTTGCGAGAAGAAGAGGAAGAAGCCTGTCGTCTCTTCCTACATGATTCTGGCGTCTATCCCCCAACAACACACGCCGGCATGCCGTACCTACTCTCACAGCACTGGGTTCCAGAATTTAATCCAGTATCGGCTGGAATACCGCTCCAGTCGTTCTCACTTGGCCTGACAGCCCCGATGCACTACCATACAGAGCTATGGTCCACCTTCTCTTGGTCCAGTCTTCGTCCAGATGCCTTTCATGATGGAACATCCTCCCAGCCCTCGCGTTCATCATCTCCCGAGAAGCCAGCAGATTTGAAGAATTTTGGCTTCCCGCTATCCGACGGTAGGAGCTGGCGATGCGCTTATCCCGGCTGCACCTCTCAAGCAGTCTTTACCAGAGGTTGTAACTTGCGCAAACATTTCCGGCGGCATACCAAATCGCTCTTCTGCCGCTTCGAGGGCTGCCCCCAGACCACGCAGCCTGGCTTCTCGAGTAAAAAGGATCGCAACCGTCACGAAGCGAAGCACGCCCCAAGTGTCTCTTGCGAATGGGAAGGTTGCGAAAGAGTGTTCAGTCGAGTGGACAACATGAAAGATCACGTCCGCCGCATTCATCACAAGAAAAAGTGAGGTTCGTTCTATGCGCTTCTGCTCAATTGGACCCTGCTCTAGAAGCAGATCGTCCGCGGTTAGATGGCTCGGAGAGAAGTCTTATTTTCTCCTGCGCCCCTTTGAGATTCGTTTTCGTATTGCTGTGCAGGTACTTGGTGTTCAGGGCCATGCGCCCTTGGTTGGACTGGTTTGCTGGTGGATGTTGGGAGGCGCCTGAGGTTGCTGGAAATTCTCTTTGATATTGTACATCCTACTCTCTTCTATATTCTGTCGCTACAGCTGGTATTTTGATCTACGAACAAAATCTATTCTCTCGCTAGCACTGAGCACTAGTCCCGCACAACCTCTAACTTACTGGCTCGGGAGGTCAAGAAAATTGATGTGTATACATGCAACATCATCTTTTATGATAAAATCATGATTACACAATGGCCAGGCGTGCAGGCCAATGCTTCATCGAATCTCATCCACTTCCAACCAGGTGGCGTATCTCTAATCAGAGCAATTATGATGGCTGGCATTTGATCCGGTTGGAGGTCCAATTATTGATGGGCAATGGAGTACCATGTCTGGACAAGCCCTCCTTGTTCATTGCTACGGAATCGATGGGTACCCTTCTTGCGCGCCCTCCTCATCTTCTAATCTGTAACTCCGTCGAGCTTTTACTAACACATTCCAACTCTTCGATACATGTTAGGATTACAAGTCTACTACTCTGGCACTGGCGTGGTCAGCCTTCCCTTTTCCAGAGCGCTGCGAACATTCTCAATAACCAGAATCTCTAGTTTACGCTAGATAAGCATCCCACGTGTCAGTCAAATTCCCTACTACCAAACAGCACACTCAACTAAAGATAAAACAAACCCTACATACCTGAGTCTGAAAAGTCGCGGTTCCAATATGAGGCAACAGCACTACCTTCCCACTATTCAGCAACCCCGGGTGAACCTTTGGCTCCATCTCATAGACATCCAACCCCGCCCCGAAAACCTTTCCTCCCTCCACCGCATCCACAAGCGCTTGCTCATCAATGATTGAACCCCTCGCCGTGTTGACAATCACCACCCCATCTTTCATCATCGCAAACTCTTTCGACCCTATTAGATGCCTGGTTGCGTTGGATAACGGCAAATGCACACTAATCACATCACTGGTTCTCAGCAGCGTTTCAAACGGCACATATCTAGCGTTTGTCGGATTGCTCTCGGGCGTGATTGGTTGACGGTTGTGGTATTGCACTTTGAGATCAAATGCCACGGCGCGGTGGGCTAGTGCAGATCCGATGCCACCCATGCCGAGGATGCCGAGGGTCTTGCCTTCTGGGTCATGGCCTAGACTCATAGAGCCACGCCAGTCACCTGCACGAAGGGCGGCAGAAGGGATGTGAGACCGGCGGAGGGCGCCAAGAAGGAGGTACATGGTTGTGTTAGCGGTGGCGGCGTTAACGACCCGAGGGGTGTTGGAGACGGATATGCCTGTTTTGAAGATGGGACTTAGTAGGTGAAAAGAAGATCTCGAGCTGATAAACAGTACCTCTTAGTTTACAGGCACCAACATCGATCTGATCATAGCCTGCGCCAATGTGTGATACAAATTTCAAGCTCTCGGGCAAAGCATCAACAAGCTCTTTGTCGAATCTTCCAGTAATCTGTCAGCGACACACGTCTTGTAAGCTTTCGATTCAGTTGATCTTTTGCGGCGATCAGGGCTGGTCAGATGAAGTACCTCAATAGAATCGTAGTGGCGTTCAACATACTGCTTGGATTAGATACGCAAACGTGGACGACAAAGAAACTTGTAGACGGAACCGCCGAGGCAGTGGACGGGCTGACTGAGGAAGCCCGGCGTTCCGTGTTACTTCACTTGAACCAGGTTATATCAGATCGAGAATCAATTGCCCCTCGGCTGATACCCTGCTCTCGTCATGTATATTTCGTCACTGTCCTGAGGGAAATAGTTTCTATCATTGAACAGTCTTTGAACAGACATGAAAATTGCTATACGAAGGAACCAACGACCTTCACCGTCCCGAAGGAAATAGTTCCTGAGATGTCTAGATCAAATGGACTAGCAATACCGCTTGAAAGAGCCATCCTAAATCACGACATCTTGGTAAGCTCTTCGCTCATTGGGCTTGGAATTCCATTAACATTCTTCAGGAATCTGATCCTCAAGTTCGCAAACAGTTTACGCGATGTCTTGTGTTCCTTGGTTTGAACTTGCTGGGAAGTTACGACTCTCGTCCTGCCCTCGAGCTCCTGGCGAAAGACGAAGACGATTTGCTTCAACCTTTCCAGAACGGTCATAGAGATCTATTCATGGCTGCGTCAGAAACGGAGGCACCAATGAAGATGTTACCATGCTCGGAGCTTCACATCATTTCACTAGTCCGATGCCTGCTGGAATTTTTTGGCGGTAAGGTGGAACGCCGACAACATGCGCTCGACCAAGAATATCCAATCAGCGACAACGCTAACCTGTTTGGCCTTCTTATCGGCATCGTCGGTACAAACCGGTTTGGAAGTTTTGATTCGAAGCAAATGCACGCTGCGCTTTCAAAATCCGAACTTTTCGTGGAGACCCAGATATCAGCACGCTGGATACAGTGGAATGGAGTATGCAATTAATGGACTTCCTTCCCATCGGCTTTCCGGAGGGATATTTGGTACGATATCTGAAAGGGCGGACCAAATTAATGCTAATGTTGCTAGAATCTTCCGTCGCAGGTTATATGCAGGTTAGGCCGGGGGCAGGTGGATCTACTTCGCGTACATCTGTAAGCCATCTTCCTGCGAATAACAGAAGAGTAAAACTGATGGGAGGCAGCGAGCAAACTTACCACCAACGTCCATCCCTTCGAAAGCCAGAGAACAATGTACTATTGCTTCTCACTTGGAGCTCAATAGTTCACGGTCAGCCTCTCCGAGTACTTAGTGAATGGGCAAGCTCAGTCGATGGTTTGAAGCTATATCAACAACTGGTTGGAGATCTTCAGAATTCTCAAAGAACCGAGCAGCTGGCATTGACCCTAGCTGCCTTATTGTGCTATGAACGGCTTCTCCCTTACACTTCGAACGATACTGCTCAACCCGTTAGAGGTAGCTATCTGGCCGACCTAGATTTTCTCTTGAATGGCCAAATTCTTAGTAACAGGCGAATGGTCTTCGAAATGATGGGTTTTTCGTTCCTACGGGTACTTGATACCTTTGGAGACGAGTATGAGGATATGATCCAGCTTCTCGCCGTTTCAGTTGACAAAAAAGCACCCTTACTGGAACGATTTGATGGATTTTCGGATCAATATTGGGCAAGGAGGGCCAGGGATCGACTTGCTCATAGCAGAGCCTACGAAGTAGAGAAAGCGTTAATTTTGATAGAGACATCGACGGCGAGTGGCATGGATGATGATCAGGAATGGTTCTTGATAGCGTTTGATGACAATCCTGAAGGAAGTGGGAGGTGAGGCACGTTTGAGGGAGCCGAAGAAGGCGATGATTTTGAATAACTATAGCGTAAGACCGCGAGCTGAGGTTTTAGTATCGTGATGGAAAATTATCGAGAGTAACCTTTTGATGAGGGGATTCTCTCTGCTCTGGGTTTCCTGAGCCAGCGTAAAGGCCAGCGCTCGCAGTTTGAGTGGCATTGTGTAGTAGAAGAAATCTCAAGGATTTGTAGATTGAGACTAGAACAGCCTACCGCATACCTCAAGAGTCAAGAAATATTGTAAGGTCATAGGACCTAGACTGCAACGGGTCGACCAATATGGCCGAAGTGTCTCAGAAAGCTACCATGCTTGCCGTGCTGAAAAACAGCTGATGGCGTATTTTCTGTGGATGCATACCACTTTGGATCAAGACTTTGAAGATAGTAACGACAATGGGGAGATATGGGGAAACGGTTATCAAATTGCGGACCTGGAAACTTGCTAGCCCAATGTTGCCTCAATGAAGAAGGATATCTATGTCTCGAGAGAGCCTTGCCCTGACTGCAAGCTCTTTCAGAAGCGACTTCACGAGAAAGCAGGCGTTTTCTTCAATCTTTTCTTTATAAAGCCAATTGTCACTGAACGGGTCGGCCAGTAGCAAGTGGTGGAGCAACATAGTTTATACAAGTTGAAAACGGGGTTGAATATACTTTTGCTCTTCCTTCGTTCGGTGATAATTGTGACATTCTCGAATCTAGAATTGTGCTAGCGCATACATATGTAAATGTGGGACCAATATAAAATCATTGAGTAGTTCAGGTAAGAAGCTGATATAGATTTTTTTGTATACGTATAACTAGAAAATATTCATTAGATATTTGCTGATGGCTGTTGACTGCTGACGTCTAACTGATGACTTCTAAGGCCGCCAAACCCCTCAGCCACAGTAGGGCTATAAAGGCGGCGTTGCTTGTGCTAAAAGCAGCGGACTTCATTGAAAAGCAGTCGTAGCCGAGAGCAGCTTCAGCCGTCCCTTCCTCCTGCACGAAAACCTATCCCCATTCTAAAGTAAAACATCGAGTAAACGCTTACAAAAGCTCTCTTGTATATACTATACAAGTAGGAGACAGAAAAGGTTATAATATAATACTAGATACATCCTATTACCATACATCGAATGCGATTGTTGTCCAAAGCTTTGCCAAGGTGCAAAGTACTGCCTAGACCTTCCGTATCATCGGTATCACGTGATTATTATTAGTCAGCTAGCGCCTTGGCGATCCTTTCTACATATCCATTACCTTCCAGGGTTCAATTTACTCACTGTAACTTCCACCTACTTCCTCCCTCCGACGCCATTGCTATCTGTGTGCCACCCTTTTTTTTTCTGCCTTTGCTTATCTGGCGTTACAGCACGTGGAGAAGCAGACTACCTCAGCAAACCATCAACGAATCGATCAATCACCAAACGAAAATGCGTCCAACAGGTGACGCGCTTCTGAGACGGTGGCATGGAATGTTGGGTCTATCACGGCAATCACCACCCTCCTGGTACCGAGACCGACTTCGGGAGGAACTACGGGAACGCCGGACCGCAAATACACCCTGGCAGAAGCTTAGCGAGACAGCGGACGTCTTCTTTTCCATCAGTCGAGCTCAGTACGATGGTTTTCCCATCCGGAATTTGCCCCCCTTTGTTGCCTCTCACCATGTCCTGGTGTACGTGTACATGCTGGCAAAGTACACTTTGCGTTGGAAATTCTACCGAACGGCCGCTATCCTCTGTAACGCTCCTCATTACGACCTGGTACGTGAGGTGATCAATCCCAGCAAAGACCACAAGCTTGACGAAGTCGCTTCCCGTTACCAGATCGATCCGGTGGAATTCGAGCGAGTTGGTCGTCAACTGCGACGAGTATGGCCTCTTCTCCCGTAGAAATGTGCTTTCGGAGGTCATCAGGCTCAAGGTTTTAGGGTTTTTGAGGAATGACTCAAGTCTACTGCATTGGTCTCTCAAGATGAGTTAGAGCTGCGATGTGCTCAGTGATACGAGAGTCGATGAATATACACCAGTGAACCTCATGGCCAGCAAGAGGGGAGGAATATCGAATTAGATGGGAATCAGCAATGATGAGGGAGAGTATGCAACTGAAGTGGTCGAGACGACATGAACCGTCCCACAATGAAATTGAATAGAGGCCAGTTCGCTCCTCAGAGGATCGCATTGTAACTTCCGTAGTCTGGGCAATCCTATCTATACTGCACACAAAGTGAGAGATTGCTTTAAGGAGAATGGGATTGAGACCATCGACTGGCCCCCGTATCCCCCTGACCTCAACCCCATTGAACATGCTTGGTATGCTCTCAAAGTATTGACCGCCAAAATGTTCCCGGAAGTCATAAACGCTTCAGAGGGACTCGGAGGAGGATAGAATGGCCCTACAGGACGTGTTGTGCAAGGCATGGGATGCTCTGCCAGACTCTCTTTTTGAGCCCTTAGTAGAGAGTATGCGGGACTCGGGTTGAAGCGGTAATTGTAGCAAATGGGTGGCATATAAAGTATTGAGGGGCCGGAGGTGATATTTAAGTTGGCAGAACTATTTACATTTTATTCACGATGAAAGTCATTGATTTTGTAGAGCATTTGCTTTGTTTTTGATGTGTTCATAACAGAAATCAATGCAGTGGGTCGTTCGGCGAAAATCGCGATTTTCGCTTAAGGCTCAGACTAAATGTCTAGTACTGTAAGACTTACAGTCAGGGCAGATGCGTCGTGTTGAATAGACGGTTGCCAGTGTCGGTAATTCCTCTGCCAGTGAATTTGTTGTCAGAGAGACGAAGTGCAACAAGACTGAGTTCTGCGTAACGGGCGAGTGGCTGAGCGTGACTGCCCCGAGAAACGGACTGGGCCTGGACGACGCCGGCAATAATCACGATGCGAATAGTGGCATGTAAATTACGGACGTGTTGCACGAACTGCACCACCGTCTTGCCGCTGTTCACCACCGAATCTACCAGCACTACGGTGAACTGCCCCTGCAGATGATGGAGCATGATGTCGTCGGGACGGCTGGCATGGACGAACATGGCGAGCGGGAAGGCATCGTTGACGCCGAGGGCCATGGCTTCTCCACCGCGCATCAGCGCCACAATCGATGTCTGCTGCTCGTGTAAAAGTCGATAGCCACTTGTCTGATGGCCCAGGACGTGCGCAGTCGGGTACTCTTCGATGCCAATCACGTCGACTAAGAACTCGGTCGCCAGATACCATCCCACACGGCGATGGGCTTCCCTTAGGACCGGCCCGGCAACCTTTGCATCGCGCGTCGGCGTCATGAGTAGTTTGGTCACATTCCTGTCTGTTGCATGGAGGACTTGAATACCAGCATGTCGACTGCGGCGACAGAGAACAGAATCGACAAATTCGTGCTCCGTGAGCTGGATCAGGGGAAGCTTGATAGTGTCCAGCCGTGGTGACGCATTACTGGGTAGCACGGCTTGGCGCGCCCGAAGACCGTCATTGTCAATGGCATTCGTCAAGGCCGCGTCCATGGTCTTGCTCCTGGTCTGCTCCTCGCCAACCACGACGATAGCTTGATCTGCCTTGCTCAACATTTCCAAGTCCAGCAGACTATCTCCGAACGCCCAAACATACATTTGATGGACATCTCGCAAACGAGCGACCAAGGCGGCTTTCACTGCAGTTGTAACGATAAAGCCGTCTGCGATGCGGCCCCCCCCGATGACTTGCACTGTCTTGGACAGACCTTCTCTCTCCAGCACCTTGTTCCAGACACGGCGCAGTCCACAGCTAACAATCACCGCGCCAACATGTTCTTTTTCTGCTACCAGTTGCAACAGAGACACAATTTCGGGATGCATGGTCACCGCCGATGCCACGTCTTCGCAGAGGGCATCAAAGTCTTGATCGTCGGCCGTCTCTTCATACAGCAATGTAGCCTGGCGAAAGGCAGTGTACGAGTAACTGAGCGGGCTACTGAATAACGTCTTCAGCGGACAATCTTCGCCCCCTGGCCGCCGAGAGCTGCAGACTCTCTTCCAGAACAACGCACCAGTGTCCTCTGCAGCCAACGTCCTGTCGGCGTCCATGACCAACACCGTTTCCAGCTGGCCTTGGCCAGCGAGAAGGGCCTCGTCCAGCCTGGCTTCGGCATGGGACAGGTTGTACTCCTCGGAATGATGCCGGAAATCGCGTAGCAGCGTCAAGACTTTGTTCAGCAACGTTGGATGTGGGGATACGAGCGAGAACAAAATGCCATGATGGCGGCAGAGACGGCGCAGCTGGGTCTTTTCGGCCTGCTGCCACTTGCGTAAATGGGTGACCGACGTAGACGGACGACTTCTTTCCCTGTCGTGCAGACGATGTTGCGCGACAACCTCGATAGGAACGTCCAAGTAGAGTATGTGCGTGAACGTGTCTAGGTCATTTTGAGTATACACTGGCCATCCAGCTTCCTCCTCCTCGTGCCAGAACATGAAATGTCCAGCGACAACTGCAACTTCTCCGCTGTCGGCGCATTTCTTTCCAATCGTGTCGATAGCAAGCTGACGCCAATGTAACTTCTCTCGCTCTTCCAGTTTCTGAAATGCGTCGAGACCGCCGGGAACAACAGTGGCAATCATCTCAGACCCTTCGTAGAACGCGAAATACTCTTGTCCGAGTTCTTGCTTCAGCTGGTCCAGCAGAAACGTTTTACCGGAGCCGGGAACCCCGTAAAGGCCGACAACTACTGCTTTGCTATTGCAAGCAGACCGACTTTCAAGGGCTATCGATTCATTCAGCCGAGGATCCGCCGTTGGGCCCGGCATGCTGCTTGATGCGTTCTCGCAGTTGGTAGGCATCATACCAATTTCCTTAGTCTTCGGGAACGATGAATATGAGAGTATCAAGACTTGGTTCAATGATTGATGAGGTATTCACCACCAGATGCAGCAGGCGTAAGATGAGATGGAACGTTGGGGCAACCTGTTATATTCACCAAATTCTGGCCAGCATTGTTTCAAGGGACTCTCTACGATCACTCGTCATGTAAGCTCAGTGCAAGCTGCACTGTACGCTTTGCGGACATGCCCCTGTTTCTCGATTAGTTCACCGACTCGGACGGCAGGATGATGGGACCCAGAAACATCTTCTGTTTTACTCGCACACTCGCTCATCTCGACAAAAGGAAGGCTATCGATAGGGTGCGGTTGCGCACCGACCCAGTCGCCCTACACAACGCCCTTCTGCGGAAGGCCTCCCAACCTCTCCCATACTATGCAGGAGGCCTCTAGCTTTATCCAACGAGAACCACCTAATGTGTCCGGGGAAGATAGTAATATCAATTTGGAATGTGAAAGTTCTCAACGTCACATTCGCTTTACTAGGTTGGTGCAGGGTTTATGAAATCCCGAAGGATCGGAACTCCAATCACGGCCCCTTTCCACAGCGCGCTCGGTCCATCGTGCATGAATATACTGCAATGCATCGTAAAACACGCTATCTCATTATACCCACAGCCGTAACTTTCGTCAATTCAACTCAGTGATCATTCGAGCTTTCCCGTTCTATGCATATTGACCTAGCGCTTTCCAGCATCAAGAACGGAAAAGTTCCACATCGAGGTTTTATGTTCAAGGGGGATTGCACGGTCGAGATACTTTCTTCGTAATCTCTTGCCTATTGAATACTACCAATACTCCTCAATACCTCGCCCCGCGTTGTCTGCATAATGAATCGAGATTAACTTAATCGTGCAAGTGACTGATGCATCATACTACGATCGAGGGCCTGCAGGTCCTCCTAATGATCTTCTAATTGTACATTAAACTATTTGTGGTTAATAAAAATAGACTGCTTATGATTAGATTATCAGCAGGAGGGACTGAGCCGACTGGTCCAATTTTTCGCCGAGCAGCTTCCTAAGAGGTGAACCTTCTGGGGTATTTTGGTATGCGTAGTTGATAGCGCTAGAAGTAATCGGAGGTGGAGGGAGGTACTTCGCCAGCAGTCTCTCAAGGGTTAGACTACTTTTTGTTGTTTGGAGTGGTTGAAATTGAAAATGGGTACCTGGGGACACGAAAGGATTTTGTGGTTTCGTATTGGCGTTGTGCGTCGTACTTGGAATTGCCAGAGACATATGTCGCACCGTGGCCGTGTCATGGATAGTATCAAGCGTAGCATTCTAATGATTTAAGATTCCAACTTTCTCTACGAAGCAAAACACCTTGACTAAGAGGAGGCTTGGCTCAGACTCTTCAGGACAACTTAATTTACGGAATCTCCTCTATGACGCTTCATTGAACATATTGAACATCCGGCCGAGAGCCCTGGCCTTTTCGGATCACGTGCAATATTATTTCGCTAGTACATCTCACTATCTACCAAGCTTCATATTGATATCACAACCACAATAATCGGTGATCACAGGGATAAATCTTGCAACCTTGTTCTTACAAACCTCTGCAGGCTTGCGGGAATCCTCCCAGTGATCGTGAGCTTCACTGTCCTCGTTTTCCTGTTTCCAATCCCCATCCTGTTGCTACGGAAGGACCAAACTTAGCTCCTTTCGTGGGCAGGTGAAGCAGGAAACCCGCTTGTAGAGTGAAAGTTGTTTACACAAGAGGGGCCCAGCTCTTCTTCGACAACCTCTGCAGGCTCATCCGTTTGCTCTCTAATCTTTCTCTTCATTTTCTTCTTACTCATCCCTTTTACGTCCGGCCGGGAACGATGCTCGAAGCCGCCGTCATCCTCAAGAGCGGCTCGCGGTGTGAGAAGATTTTGGATCTAATGTTGCCGTCATAAGATTGGCTTCGTCAGATTCTCCAGGATCCAACTCGGTGGTACTCTTGCATCTATCTTCTGCATGCCCGTGCTCTCTGTCGAGTCCATAAGGCTCCTTCAGTGATAGCTCAGGTGCGGGGTCCACTGCCAATATTTTCTTCTCTTTCGGTACTGTGACCGGTGCACCGTCAGGGTATGGGCATGTATGGGACTCCCCACGTACCCAGCCGAAGACGTCTGAATGATCATGAAAGCGGCAAACCCCGTCTAATGTAACATGTGTGGTCGAAGTCTGCCCCATCTGCACGCGCTGGAAGTAGTCCCATCCAAACTCCGAAAAGTCGTTGAAAGTTGATTTCCATATATTGATGTCAATGCAAGAACCACGTTTATTGAAGTTGATTGTAAATGTCAGAGAACAGAGGCGGCGTAAGTTGGAGTTGGCTGGTACGCTGTCGTACACGGTCTTCATGATATCTGGACTCGGCTTCCAGCGACTCTCACCCACAGCTGTCCGTATTAAATTGGAGATCTGGTTCATCAAAAGACGGATATGATATTTTTCAGCAAAGATACCCAGGTTTGCAAGGGGCTTATAATCATCATTGAGTGGTATGTAAGGTATGAGATTGTGAAGCCAGAGGAAAAAGTGTTCGAAAGTTATGGGATTATCATCAGGCAACTTGATGACTCGCTGTCCTAGCTCCTGGAACGGTAAACTACACGACTTCTCGAAAAAGGGTGAGCACTGAGTTAACAGATCCTCTGAGATTCTAAAAACTTCCTCGCAAGGTCCAGCCAGAATAGTGAAGCGATCGCTTTGCAACGCTCTGTTAACATTCGTCAGAATGGTCGTGAGCTCGATGGTCGGAAAATGATTACCTAAGATACCTCAATCGTCTGATTTCTGATTGAGAAAACTCTTCAGCTGACGCCCCAGTCATCTTGGTGATTCTGATAATTTGCGCTTCACTACTAGGAACCTCTTCAAGACACTAGCCTTTAAGAGGATCAGAGGAATTGTGAAGCAGCCAATCCCCTTCATTGTCAAACAGGGTCCTGCGACAACCGGAATCTTGTGCGGCCGAGTATCGCCAGAAAACGGCAGAAGCACACCCGTTTCTCGAAACCGCATTGTGCATTGGCGGTGTCTTTCAGACTGTGTCAAAATTGCTCGATCCACATGGTATTGCCTTGTCGGTGCTAGCATGACTGCTCGCCGATTTGATTCGGTTATTCGGCTCGCGGCAGCGGACAAGGGAGCTAGCTTTGGAACCAACCCTTGTCATTGCTTTTTGAGAAGCGATACGCGTGGGCTCCTGGTCCCAAATTTCCAAGTACAATCGTCGATGACTCGTCCTTTATCTTGGGAATCAACCTTCAACTAGAGGAAGAACATATGTGCTTATGGCTCGAGAAGCTTCTACTGAAACTCGGGCGGAGTACCAGATGTGCAAGATGATGTCAGCTGCTTCGTTAGGGGGGCATTGGAGAGCAATCGAAAGCATGGTGAAGTTACGAAAGACAGTATCAAAATCTTTGTCATTAATGAAGACATCTGTATGGGATCCGAATTCTTTTGGAAGCCCGAGGACACTCAGAATCACATTTCTAATATCAGATGATGATGACTCAAGCGTACGTGACTGGAGATTTTGAATCGACCTTTAGGTGTTCTGAATTGTGGGTTTCTGTATACGAGATGCATTGCGGGCATCTTCCTTTATCATTGGATGGGCACTTTGTGCCCGTTCATTTGTCGATCATAAACATTTTGGTCGAGACTCGGTGAGGACGGCTGACACCTTTTCGACGATATGCATACTCAAACGCGACGCTTTACTGAGTTCGTCCGGTGATTCATTCACGACTGCGTTGTGGTGCTTCGAGATGAAAAGCAAGAATCGAACGCCTCGAACCGTCTATCCCTGCTTCTCACATTTCCAATAGCGAACCAATAATCACTGCTCCGCCAGTTGACTTACTCTGATGAACGTGAAGCTTCTTTTTCATTGCTGTCACAACAAGACGGCACTGACATTCAGTAACGGAATATTCATTTCATTTTCTTCCCGATGACTTTCGAAAAACATAACAACAAGTAGCCTTTCTCAGCTTTTCGGAATCTACCCTTACTCGTCGTCTTCAAGGCGTCATGGCTCCACTTCCGAGAAGGCAGAATCCGCAGCATCAGCCGCTGACCGTTTCACTGCGGAAAATCTGTGGGGACTATCCAGCCGGCGCTGGCGTCCTCAGAGAGCTGCTCCAGAATGCCGACGACGCCGGCGCTTCCACTGTGGTACATGCTGACCCATCACACCGTGATTTTCATCAACTTTCCTGACGAGCTTTAGAAATTCGTCCTGGACACGAGCACGTATCCGGACTTACCCGTGCTCGTCGAGGGCCTCTCCCAGTACCAGGGCCCAGCCTTACTGGCGTACAATGATGCATCCTTCTCAGAGAAGGACTTCCGGTCACTGACGTCCTTGGGTGACTCGAAGAAAGTCCACGACAAGGCTGCGACGGGGAAATTCGGCCTGGGATTCAGCTCTGTAAGCTCTAATGGAGTTGGCTTGTATGTCGCCTTGCCAATCGATATTGACCGGTATTAGGTGTACAATTGGACCGATTGTCCGTCTATCTTGTCTGGATCCACATTACTGTTCCTTGACCCTCATCACTCTTGGTCGAGAATCTTCGATCCTCCCGGAGGTCCGGACTATGACTTTCCTGCTTCTGCGAAGGATGAGGCTATGGCCAACCAGCTCCGTTGTTTTTCGCTCATCAACTTAGGATGGGATTGTCCTTTCGACGGAACGATCATTCGAATACCTCTCAGGAACACGTCGCAGGCGAAACGGAGCGAGATTTCCTCAAAGGAGGCCTCGATACATGACGTTCGATGCTCGATGGACAGCTTCGCGGGCGAGATGGGTTCAAACGGGCTACTTTTCTTGAAATCAGTCCATCGCATCGTATTGTCCGTTGATGATCAGCGAATCAATGAAGTTGAGATTCTCAATAGACACGATTTGATTAGGTGAGCCGATGTCCATGATTGTTGTGTGCCTAAGCTAACGCCAACGAGGCCGAAAGAACGTCTCAAGGATATTCTAGATGGTGTTATGAATTACGGAGACCTAACCGGCGGCGAAGCTTACCATGAGGTCTGCCTTCGACACTGGGCCGCGAAGCGAGAAACTTTAAAGACATTTGGGGTGCTGAACTCCGTGGCGGGATCGGCTCCCGACGCATCATTGGTGAGGTGGGCCGCGTCGGAGAAACTGTTCCCTTGGGTTGCAGTTGCGGCTCAGATCTCGGTTCGTTTATTTTGCTGCATCTTCTGAATTGGAATCTTACAGCAACTAGGATCACGATAGAAGCTGGGAGCCCGGGCGTCTCTACTCCGTTTTGCCTCTCCCAATAATGACCGGGCTGCCCGTTCACATCCATGGACTTTTTAGCATCTCCGCCGATCGTTCCAGGCTACAAGGACTCGATGATAGAGGCGTACAGGACAAAAGGCCAGAGTCTTGGAACAAGTTTCTTTTTAGTCAGATGATTCCCTGCGCATGGGCAAAACTTCTCATCAACGTCTGTCAAAACCATCAGGTGCAAGATCTCTTCCACCTATGGCCAACGACTACCTCTGAGGTCCATCAGTGGTGGTACGGCATGAGCCGTGCGGTAATAGATGTAGTTTCCCGAAATAATGACCCCGTTTGGTTCACAGAATTTGGATACGTGTCTATAAGGGATGGACTCTTGGCTTCTACAGCTACCGATGTTCGGCAAAAAAGAGCATGTCGAGAAGCTGAATTTCGAGTCATCTACTTGACAGATCAATCATTGGAAGAAGCCCGTCAGACACCAGGAAGTCGAAGTCTCTGTCCTGAAACGCTTTACGAGGGTCTTCGAGAAACTCGTAGCTCCGAGCGCCTATCGAGCCAATCAAAGTTGGTGGTGTTGGAATATCTCCAGCACCAAATCCCTTTGACAGACCTGGCCGCCTTAAAGATCTTCCCATTCGAGGATGGAACTTTCCGGTCACTCACATCGCCACCAATATTTATACATCGTGATGTTTTTGAACAAAGACTTTTTGCAAGGCAGCCGGAAAGCTCTATAGATACAGATCGGTTATCGGTAGTCACATCGACCTGGCTTTATGAGCGAGTCAAGGATAATTCGATCGTGCGTTATCGAACCCCGGCAGACCTTTGTGATTATTTCTCAGCCCATATAGCCAATGGATCGAGCGACACACTTGTATTTGGCGAGGAAGAAAGGTCAACGCTGAACCAAGTCTGGGAGTGGATCATGCGACACTGCCAGGGAGATTCGCCTCTATCAGCCCTCGGATCTTTGTGGTTGGTGCCACTCCACGATTCTGGCGTCCGAAAGCTGATGCCTCTTGATGTTTCAAATTCCGCTACATGGTTTGACACCGGCAAAGGAAAAGAATTAGCTCTAAAGATCGTCGCTGTCGATCCCAGTAACGCCCCTAAACTCGTAGCGGATGACGCTTTGACCGATGTGACTCTACGACATTTGCTTTCATTCGCAGAGAAAGAACGTTCACTTCGTCTGAAAGACGGAAAGAAGTTTGGAGACTTTCTCAACTTCTTAGTAGAGGGGCGGATCCTGCTCCAGAATGCTACTGAGGACGTGAAAGATTCGGTCTTTCGGATGGTGCAGGAACTATACTTGGTTCGAAATGGCATTGACCTCGATGTCGACGCCGATATGTTGAGATCTCTGTGCATCTTTAAGGAGGTTCAATGGCCGATTGACGCAGCGGGATCATCGATGATGGTCCGATCCTCGACCGACTTGACGAGAAACGTTGCTTTCGTGGGAATGAGAAAGCTTGTACCTCTCCCGTTGTCATCAGATCGGGTCTTCCTCGACGTCACCGATGAATGGGCACGCTCGCTCTTCGAGGATTTGGATCTGGTGAAATGCTTGGACGAGATACAAATACTAGAAGAACTCGTCATCCCAGCCTTGCAAGACGGTAGCTATGAGCATATGGCCTCGAAGCTCCGTCTCGATGTGACGGAATTACTCTTCCAAAACTACTTCCGCCTTTCTCCTTCCGCCCAAGGCTGCGTTCCGAACCTTCCAGTCGTTCCATTGGAGAAACGAGAAGACGACGAAGGACTTAGCTTTGCCTGCCCCGTGGACATCGTGGATCCGCATGAATCTGCGCTTGTGAGTCTGTACTTTGAAGATGAAATGACCCGGCCAGAAAGGCACTTCTACCATCGATTTTCTGGAGTTCTCGCAAGCTGCGGAGTGATGAAAAGGCTGGATGAGCGTCTCGTCCTCGACCGCATCAGAACCTACGAGAGAAAGCAGCTCCCATTTGGTGCCGTGGCTTCTCAAGCTGAGAAACTCCTTCAATTGCCCCTTTGGAAAGACATCTCACGGGCCGATGATTTCGCCCAGTCCGTTCGAAGCTGTGTGTGGCTGCCAGGTCGGAGTCCAGAAAGATCACGTTCTCTCACTGATTCTTTGGAATGTCGAGATAGCAACGACCAGCCACTCGTTGGTCGTGTGTGGTACACCCTACCCTTCCAGGTCGAATCCAGCTGGAAATCGATACTAGGCTGGCAGGACCCCATCCAGGTCGACGTACTGATCTCTCAGCTGGCCAGAAGCATAGCGGAGTCGGACATTCATTCTGTTGAGCATACGCTTTTCTACCTTGATCAACATCACGCGGTTGAAGATTACGTAGATCGCTTGCTGGGGTTGAACTTTATTTGGAGCAGCAACAGCTTGTTCATTAGCCCCGCTCAAGCGTCTCGAGAGGGTGCCGAAAGGCTGATGCCGTATCTTTATAACGTGGATTTGCGATTCTGGGATGAGCACACTAGGATCATCAGACACGCAAACATTCCCAATATGCCGGACCTGGGACGGCTGCATGATGTGCAAGAAGCGCTCGAATCGAAAGCCCCCCTGGATGAAGCGGATCTTGACGTAGCCGTCGAAGTTGCGCGCTTATGGAGCTCTCAGTCTTACAAATCCTTTGAAAACCTGAAAGTGCCAGATGAAACGGGCTTGCTTGCGGACATCGATAGCGTGGTATTCAATGATGCGCCGTGGGTGTCAGAGGTGAATTGTGCCTTAGCACACCCGAAGCTTTCTCGAGCCATCGCGGACCAATTGGAAATGCAGCCCGTGAGTGACCTTTTGAAGAACAGTAACCTTGGTATATCAGACATCGACGAGGACGAGTTCAATCAATGTGAGGAGGTCGCCGACGGGATCAGAGACACTTTGGATCGTTATACCAGGGAATCCACGTTTCACGAATATCTTGCGAATGCGGACGATTGCGGCTCCGCTTCTGCTGTCAACTTTTTGTTCGATGGAACGAGCTATAGCACCGAACGTTTGCTGACGACGGACTTGGACAGCCTTCAAGGACCTGCCCTGTTAGTTCACAATGACGGCGGTGAGCAAGCCTTCACAATGCTGAGTTGACAAGTGCTGACGCAGCTGGCATTAGTGTTCACGGAGTCGGATTTTGAAGGCCTGAAGCGAGTTGGCCGAGGAAGCAAACGCGACGACCCGACAACCATCGGAAAATTCGGGAGAGGCTCTCAGACAATGTATCATTGGACAGACGTGCCGATGATCTTATCTGGACGCCATCTTCTCATCTTGGAGTGAGAAATCTACCCCTGGACGAGAAAATCTTTTGACTGACATTGCCTTAGTCCTCTACGGCAATATCTACCATTCAACTATCGCACTAGGCAGAAGAAGCCTGGCGTCAAGGTCAAATATACCAAACTCAAAATCACCTGCCAGGATCAACTTGCTCCATTCGAGGGGCTGTGGGGCTTCAATAGCGACGATGACTTCTACGACGGCACTATCTTTCGCTTTCCCCTGCGTGGCAGGGGAACCGGGTCAGAATTACTGGAGTCTGCGCTGTCCAGATTTGATGATGACTGTTGAAATGTTTCGAAGCTGTCTAGATGAGGCTCGATTGACGCTTCTTTTCTTACGAAATATCAAATGCATTGATTTTTGCATCAGGCACGATGCGGAATTTGAGTGGAGAGTCAGCCGTGGAAATTGGCCGGAGAGTGGCACACTTTCTGACTGGGCTTATGTCATCGTCGAGCATTGCAGCTCTCAGGATAATTTCAAACGTATAACGGAGCGATGGTGGCGTATGATCGAGGATGCGCATGACGCCCCAGCCGATCTTCAATATCGACACAAACGAAGAATGAAACACGTCGAGTGTGGAATCGCAGCACACGTTCCGAGAGATGGAGAAGCTAAAGGGCCTTTGAATTGTCTGAAGTCTAAATTCTTCAACTGCGTTCCGCTCAAATTCGAATCGACTTTACCTGTCCAGGTCCACGCGACATTTCTCCTCTCAGGTGATCGACAGAATATTGCAACTGAAGAAACATCACAAGATGCTGGTTCTGATTGGAACATGTGGCTTCTGAAAAAGAAGATTCCACAGGTCTACCTCCAGTTTCTCGAAGACGTGGGAAGAAAGATCGGCCATGCCGTGTATGATTATTTCCCGATCGAAACCAAACACAGGCAGCAGAGTCTGTCAGATCTTGTCCGAACCGCGCTTTGGGAAGAAGTCAAAACTTCTCATCACCTCTTATTTCCTGTTGTGGAGCCTGTCCAGATTGAGGATACAAGGAAAAACAGTGCGGTGAGAACAAAACGCCGCCAAGCCCCAAGGATGGTGGAGGCTAGACTTGCCATATTCGATATCCTCGACAAGCAAAGATCTGATGCCTTTCGACCACTGCTGTCAAATTATTCAAAGAATCTAGTATGCCCACCCACAAGATTCAACAACCATGTGAGAAGTGTTCCTCAATTCAACTTTGTGACGCCGTCTCTCATTCGACGGGTCCTCCGATCCGAAAAAGCTGTTCAGTACGTCGAAAGATTGGTACAAACGAATAGCGATTCCTTGTCTCTTCTTCTGTCGTTCATCATCCCAGAAACCGATGGTGACTTCGCGGAGCTCGACGGTTGCACAATTTTACCTCTCATGGATGGAAATTTGGGAACGTTATCGTTGAGGACTGGTAACGCCCAAGGCACGAGCAACCACACCTTTTTCTCCGCGAGCGCCGAGTGCCGAAGGCTCTTTTCATTCGCGCCGTCATACTTCTCAGAAGAAAAAGCGAATGAAGAATTTGTGGGGAAGATTTTAGACTCTGGGCGGTTCAATATCAAAATGCTCGAAAAGAGTCATGTACATGTGATGTTGAGGTGCAAGAAAACCTGGGCAGCCGATTCAGCATCGAAGAGGTGGCCGTTCGATTTTTGGGACTATATGAATTCGACTTCTCAAACAGCAGAGCATCCCATCAAGCCGAAGGCTTTGGACTTAGAATGCCTTCAATATTTTCCACTTCTTCTTTCTCACCAAGGTTGCACAGAAACGCTGATAAGTTTAGACTATTTTCGGAACAATCCCGCCGTTCTGAGCTCGGGTGTTGACGAGCACCAGGATCTTTACGCGGACTTCCCAGAGCTGGGAATTGTCGACTCCAGAACCATCCCCAAGAGCTACTGTGAGGCTGAAAAGTCCCTGTTGAATCTGGATTCGATGAATCGCTTTTTAAAGAGCATAGAGATTCTGGCGAGGAGAAGCGCTCAAGGCTTTACTGAATTTGTAGGATCAAAAATCAAGAAAAGGAATATCAAGGTCAGTTGGCCCTAGTTTTTGATGACACTGAACCGTGCTAAAATCTGGGTGACAGATTTTGCGGGCCATCGTCTTGAGTTTCACGCCCCAGATTGCTCCCTCGCTGTCTGACGCTGCAAACGACCTTCCTGTGTGGCGGCGTATCTCATCTGAGAATGGGTACCTGACCGCCAGGGAAGCTCTTGTGGCCCAGGATTCAGCATTTGTGGTACCGTGGATGAAGAACTATCATCGTTTCACAGACGACAAAAAGTCGTTCCGAATTCCAACAATTGACAGTGTGCGATTGCTAAAAGATTACATCCTTCCAGATCTCCCACAAAGCGTCGACGAAAATACTAAAGACTCATATTTCCAACTGGTGAATGCAATACCCTACAACCCTTCATTGAAGCAAAAGATGGGCAAGAAGAAGAAGGCTCGATATTTCATCGTTCCATTGATGGAGTATCGTCTTGCAGCCAAACAGAATGGTGAACTTTGCCTCGCGTCTGCTATTTATGATCACAGTGACGCGGTCTTTGCCGCCTCTTTTCGTTCTGAGGCTTCAAATAAGTTTTTGATGCCGGAAGTTCGACATCACCTGTCGTTCTGGCATGAAATCGGTCTTCGCCGTCCTGAGTTCGGCCGATATAAAGGGTCTGACTATCTGGCCTGCCTACACGCCCTTCAGTGCCGGTTGACCGGTCCCGCAGACCCGCAGTTGGCGGCCGACACTCAGGTCGTTCTCTACCCTCTTTGCGCCAACGATAGCTCCTTGGACGTCTTAGATCCAACCACGTGGAGCGCCATAGCCAAGTTACATGTGTTCCCTGTCGTCATAGTGCCGGAAAACGAGCCTGGTTATCGAAGAGGCCGAACTGAAGTCTTAGCATTGCAAAAGAACACATTAAACCTGGAGGACATCGTTCGACGTGAATATGCTGCAGTGTGCTGGAGCCAGACGGCCTTCGCACTTCATGAACCATCAAGCTTGTCGATTCAAAGAAGCCGATCAAAGAGCCAGCCAAGTTGCGCGATGGTGTGGGAGCATTTAACGTTTCTTGCCGAAACCGCAGAGTCAATCGCAGAGGCTGAAATTGAAAGCTTCGTAAGCGATCTTCAGAGAACTTACGAATTCCTCCATCTCAACCAACATGAAAGCAAATATACGTTCAGCGACACAGATGCGGCCGTATGGTGGAACGCGGAGGTAACGGCCTCGAATCTGATTGGTCTTGATGTCCTTCATTCATCGTGGACCAGTCTTGAGAACCTTATATTGGACAGTCCGTGCGATGCACCGCCGCTCATGATAGTCAATCCGTTTCTGGGACGTTTTTCGAGTTTGCTAAAAGAGATTGGATGCAAATCCTTGTATTATCCATCAATCGCTCTTCCCTCCTGGAATCGATCCGAAACAGCCTTTACCGCTGTACGGCAGCTGCGTGAGAAAGAAATCCTTAATGATGTGAGATTCGAGGCTGAAGGAAGTGTAATCTCCGCTCACAAAGTCATCCTCGCTAGTCGGTCTTTATACTGCAAGAAGCAATTCCACGGACCGTGGGCCTTTGAATCCGAAAGCAATACAAAGAGCAAAATCGTCAAATTAGAAGACATGACGTACGCGACTCTCAAGATCCTGATTGAATACTGCTACGACGATCATCTTGACTGGGCCGCTGGCATGCATGTCCAAGAGGATGAGGACTTGTCAGTAATTGCTGAGAAGCTCGACGCATTACTCGATGTTCTTGTAGCTGCAGATCGATGGCTGATACCTGACCTGCATCACGACGCCCATCGACAGGTGATTCGCGGCATCCGGTTCTTCGTTCGGCCTGATAACGTTAAGCAAGTAGAGAAGATAGCTGACGAGGCGAACGCAGAGGAATTGAGGAAGTACTGCGAGGAATACAGCATCGAGAATGCAGAGGCTGTTTTATTGGCAAATCCGGAGGATGGATGAATGGAGTCAACGACAACGCACAGAATTTGTTGGAGTAGTCTTCGCTTTGGTAGCATAGATTTTCTGCAAGGGTTTCCAATGTGGTCCTACGGTTGCTCCTTAACCCAACTTCCATCACGACCGCATGCTTCCTGTTTTCAATGTTTGTGAACATGGTAACAGCAGCGACGTGAAGTGAGCGGATTGGGGAGAGAGCTCGCACGTTGATTCCGTCACCGAATAGCACGTCATTGGGGCCACTATTAATCGAAGTCCTGAAGCGATGCTTAGTCTTATGTGGGGACCTGCTACAGACGTTCGGTCACTGGGAGCTACGGCAAGGTTACCAACTCCCGACAAACAGGGTCGACGTCTGCGATCAGGACTTTACATCTCAGCCTCCTCCCTTGGATTGCCACCATTGTCGTCACTCTCCTGCTCGCCATCCGTGCTCTTGGCGATGGCGCTGTTCAACTTCTGATTCCGGAGATGCGTCCGTATGCTGAATTCGTCCTAGCAAGTCTGCGATGTCGTCTCTGAGAATCCCAAGCTGATCATCTAACTCAAACACAGTCATGACTAGTGATGATCAGTCCTCACTGTTAGAAAAGGGACATGCTTAATGACCGTATTGAAGTCTTTCGTCGTGATTGAATTGTGTATAAACCGTGTAAGCAGTCACACATAATTCTGAACGGAGGCCGAACGCATCTGATATCGAAGCAGAATGGACATGCTGTCTGTTTGTGAGGGAAGAGGTGGTAGTGACAGGAAACTCACTGCTTTTGCCTCCACTTCATAGCCTACCTAGCAGCCCTACTGCTCTGCTCATAGCCCTAAGCCCCGCTCCTTGTAAGCTATTAGTAATCTTTCTGATACTGCAAACCGTCAGCAGCCGCCCGCCTCCGCTCTCCAACCTCCATCCGCACGCTTGGCTGTATCATTAAATGACCTTTCGCTTGGGGACGTACATTGCGACGACACTGGAGGAATATCAATGCACTTATGGACTTCATACTGCTCTTTGGATCCTCATGAACTTCAGCTTTTTCGGATCTCTAGGCGTTCAATTCTGGCTCCCTTAGGACCATTTCTGGTTCCTTTCCCCCCTACCATGAGACCGGGCACAGTAACGTGAAAGATGGTGCCGTAAAAGCCGGCACCGTAAAAGCCGGCACCATGAAAGATGGTACCGTGAAAGACGGCACCGTAGAGGAATATTAGAGACAACAGAGTTAAAGAGCACCCAGTAGTATTCACCCTGTTGCACCCACGCATAGTTTTGGGGCGGCTGAGCTTTTGTAAGAGCTACAACGCAGCTGAGTACGTCGAAGCTTGGGGACTAAGTGTTTGTAGGCACGGTATGAAGTCCCCAAGCTTCGACGTACTCAGCTGCGTTGTAGCTCTTACAAAAGCTCAGCCGCCCCAAAACTATGCGTGGGTGCAACAGGGTGAATACTACTGGGTGCTCTTTGTACCTAACTCTGTTGTCTCTTATTGTAATATGAGGGTCAGAGTGAATATGTGCATATAGATATATTTGCTATGTAGTAGAGGCATATATCTTAGGATAGTAGATTGGTTTTTTGACGAAAGGAAGGAAAGGGGTGATATATATACCCCTATACTGGAGCGGAATTACTAAACCCCGAACACGTGAAACCTCGGAGTAGGTTCACATGTTCGAACATACATATGAACTACGCATACATATGCACTAAGCATACATATGTATTACGCGTTCATATGCATTAAGTACGAACGTACCATGTTTCCAACAGTCTCTAATATTGTAGACTCGCTGAATGAAATAGGCATAATGCCTCTCCCAAGCCCACACGACGCCCAGCCATACAACAGCTCTAGGGTTGTTGTTATTCGTGATATGATCCTTTGAAATATACAGCCTGAGGAGTGGAATACCGGTAGCGTACACCGTTCCGTCTCAAGGTTTGTGTCATGCGAGGCAGTAGCCACTGCCACATTCACTGTATCAGCGCTGCTGACACCATATACACGCGCGAGGGGAACACACACGTCAAAAAAGTACATGAGTTTGGTAATTCACAACATAAAATGAATACTGTGAGCAGCAACTCGTGTGACATATGCACTTGCAAAAGCCTCGGCCGATGCCTAGCGCATGTTGGTGGGTGTAATGTTGCAACTGATGTAACAAGAATCACGACCAAGACGTGAAACTCGACACATGGCCTCATTTCACGTATGCGTTCGTGAATGAGACGACGAAGCTCGGTGGCAAACACGGCCCTGGAACATCTACCCCTCATTTGATGAGCTCCGACCGTTCATCTCCGTTAAACACCTCCGTCACGGACGAGATTACGGATGCCACAGAGACGCCGGCGTCGTCTGTATGCACTGACATGTTCGACAAGCTTGACTTTCGCCTTCACGACGAATAAGAAAGTATTCAACCCTCTTCTACAGCGCTCGTTGCGGCGATATTTATTTTCCTTTTTCGCCGGTGCTTTCTGGAGCTGTAATCTCTATTTCGTCCGTCGACGAAGTCCCATCGCTCTATTTTCTGTCTCTTGACCAGTTGTGTTTGGTCATTTCATGTAGAGAGACAGAAGATCTCGAGTTAGCTCAGGTTCATACATGGATTCTTGATCAGTCGATAAATACAATCCTTTCATTTCTCGCGGATAATTAGTGCCAGGTCCGCTTGATATTTCACGTTTCATAGTATGGCCGATTAGCGAAGAACCACAATTTGAAATCCATAGCGTCGACTCGCTGCTTATTGCACATATGCTTGTTCCGTATCGTCACAATCTGAAGCTCTTTAAACATCTTGGTAAACGAGGACATGAGGGCAGATAGGCATGTAGATATATTGACTGAACTATCTAGTAGGTAGAGCATACGGATGAAGGATGAAGGAAAGAAGTGGGCGAAGGGTAAATACCCATCCACTAGCGCCGGATTAATGCGGAGATTGCTCCGCCGGATCAATGCGGAGATTCCTAACCACAGGGGTAACAGTACTGTTCCCTGTTTCCAACACTCCCTCTTAGGAATTGGAGCTCTATATGAAGCTATCCAGGCCCTCTACTGACTGTATATCCATGCTCTTTTACTCGCCGGCGCCATGCTCGGCGGGGGTAGCTTCATTCCTTGAAGCTAGTCCCATGACTGACCTGGACCTCAGGAATTTGCCTGACTCCAGGGGCTTGGTGAGGCCGTCGGCCACCATTTGATCGGTGGGTATGTATTCCAATCTTATTGCTCCCTCTTCTACCTTGTTCCGGACATAGTGATACGACGTATCAATGTGCTTGGCCCGGGGGTGATTGACGGGATTGCTACCCATTTTTATAGCCGCTTGGTTGTCAGCTAAAATGGTAGTTGGATTCGTATCCGAACCATCATATCCCACCTCTTTCAATGCTTGAACCAGGAAGGTCAATTCCTTGGCTGCATTACATTCGCCGACGTATTCAGCTTCAGCAGATGACGTGCTGACGCATTGCTGGCGTTTGGAACTCCAGCTAATTGGTCCATTCCATAGGAAAAACATATAGCCGGAGGTGGATTTTCGGGAATCCAAGCAATCCGCATGGGCTGAATCGGTATATCCAAAGAATTCAGCTCCCCCAACTCCCTCCACTTTGAAAGGTCCATATCGAAGCCCCAGCTGGGCAGTTCCGGCTAGGTAACGAATGATTTGTTTGACAGCTAGGTCATGGTCGGGGGTAGAATTCGCCGAATCGACGAAGGTGTCATTTTTGATGTGAGCATCAAGCTCACTCCTGCAAGCGAGCTCCAATTGTTCCCTATCGGGACTGACTCTAGCTTGTTCCACTGTTTGTGGAGTATCCGATTCAATTTGAACTCGGTTTGCTCTACTGGCAAAGCCCCGATTATGACCTTTGGCCCAGAGGTCGTTTAGTGCTCTGTTTGCTCTACTGGCAAAGCCCCGATTATGGCCTCTGGCCCAGGGGTCGTTTAGTGCTCTGTAGTCAACAGGTCCAGCGATGGCCCGTTTGGGACGTCCGCTCGGAGCATCAGGTGCATCAGAATCGCTTGAGCTATCTGGCTCGCTTGATTCTAGTTCTAGTGGCCTGCTCCTACTAGCTTTCTGTGGAGCGGCTGGTGTTCTTGTTTGATGATCGTCGGCAATTTCCGCGATCTCCGCAT
>JAABUI010000301.1_pt1 | contig 49264 bp, 53 predicted proteins | sample 5559111 | NCBI WGS metagenome assembly JAABUI01 (sample SAMN10711870, study PRJNA513365) | rock metagenome | isolation source: Antarctica rocks | place: Antarctica: Victoria Land, Buttleship Promontory | reverse complement strand
GGAACCGTCTGCGTAGGAATCGGTCCCCAGGCTGCGCGGGGTGGGCCAGCAGGTTTTGGCGAGGCGGGCGACGCGGTTGCTTGCACTGCTTGGAGCTCACGACCTACTTGCTGCAGGCGGCCGCTGAGTGCAACGACCTCCTGCGCCAAGCGAGCAACGGTGTCGAGCTGACCGGGGTGCGGTGTCATACCACCCATCGTGTCCGGCGTGCCTGGCGACGTCATGAGTGGTGCTACGCACTTGTGCGTGAAAAAGGCCCGCCCGCGGACACTTTTCACGCACAGGCAGCTCCGCTGCCTACTCCAGGCCGTGCTCGATGGCGTAGCGGGCAAGCTCAACCCGATTGGCCAGCTGCAGCTTGCGTAGGGTGGACTGCACATGGTTCTCCACGGTGCGGTGGCTGATCACCAGCCGCGCAGCGATTTGCTTGGCACTCAACCCCTTGGCCACCAGGCGAAGGACCTCGGTCTCCCGCTCGGACAGCTGCGGCAGCGACTCACCGCCCGTCGCGGGCTCCGGCGCGGTGGACATTCGCCGGTACTCACCGAGCACCAAACCGGCGAGTCCGGGGGTGAACACGGCCTGCCCGGCGGCGGTGGCGTTCACCGCGTCCACCAGCTCGCTCACCGACGCGCTCTTCACCAGGTAGCCCGAGGCACCCGCCTTGACCGCGTCCAGCACGTCGGACTGCTCCCCGGATGCCGAGAGCACCAGCACCTTCGACTCGGGCGAGCAAGCAAGCACACGGTTGGTCGCGTCCACCCCGGAGCCGGTGCCGAGCTGCATGTCCATCAGCACCACATCGGGCCGTACCGTGCGAGCGATGCGTTCAGCGGAGTCCACCCCGTCCGCCGTCGCGACCACATCGAAACCACGGGCACCCAGGTCGCGGGCCACCCCGTCCCGCCACATCGGGTGGTCATCCACCACCATCACCCTGAGCTGCTCAGCCACTGATTGCTCCGCCCTTTCGCTGCCAACGAGTCAACCCCGTGCGGGGGATACTTCGGCGCGGAATGCGTATCTCCCACTCGGTGCCTGCACCGGGAGACGTCTCCAATTGCGCATCGCCCTCCAGCTCGGCGACCCTGCCCTTGATGGACTGCGCCACGCCCATGCGTCCCTCGCGCTCCGCCTGCGCCAAGCGGCCAACGGGAATGCCGCAGCCGTCGTCGCGCACGCTTAGCACCACCTCGTCGCCCAAGTCTTCCAGCAACACGTAGGCCTGCGCGTCGGCCCCCGCGTGCACGGCCACGTTGGACAGCGCGGTGCCGGCCACGGCCGCGAGCTCGGCGGCGTCGGCGCCCGGCAGGGGCACGGCATGAGCGGGCACCGAGACCGACACCCGCGCGTTGGCCTGAGCCTGCAGCAGCGGACGCAGGTCCACCGACGCCCAGCTCTGCTCGTCGTCCGGGTTCGTGGGGGCGGCCGAGACCAATGCCCGCAGCGCCACCTCCTGTTCGCCGGCCATCATGGCCAAGGCTGCGGCCTCGCCACCGAGCTCCGCGCCCTGACGGCGGACGTAGGCCAGCACCTGCAGCACACTGTCGTGCACGGCGCGGGCCAAGCGGTCTCGTTCGGCGGTGGCCACCTGTACCCGCAGTGCGCGCTCCAGCTCGGCGTGCGAGCGTCGTGCGGTGCGGGCGGACACCCCGAGCACCAGCCCGGCACACATGAGTAGCACGCCGTCCCGGCTGATGTCGGTGTCGACGTAGCCGTTGACCAGCCCGGTGACCACGGAGATCAGCAGCCCGACGACGAAGCCGAGGGTGGGGCCGCCCAGCACCGCCGCGGCCACCACCGGGTTGGCCGCCCAGATGGTGGTGACCAACGGTTGCGGCGAGGCAAGCTGATCGGCGGTGAGCACCAGGCGTGAGGCGGCCAGCAGCGCGGACACCACGAGCACGTCGGCCACGATCATCGCCCGGGTACGGCCCCAGCCTTGGGTGTGGCCGAGGCCGGACACCACGGTCCACATCCCCATGGCGATGATCACCGCCCAGCTCAGGGACCGGTTGGCGTAGTGGTCGGCGAAGGAGAGCTGCACGCCGACCGCGAAGATGTAGGTGAGTACCCGGAACACCGTCGCCCCCGCCACAGGGGTGTAGCGGGATCGAGCACGGCGCGCGGAGCGGTGCCGCTGTGGCGTACCGGAAGCCGCGTGACGGGGCGGATCATCGCGTCAGTCGGAAGGGTGCGCGAGCGGTGCCGCGGCATCCGTGTCGTCATTGGTCTTCGGGGCGGCCTGGTCAGGATCGGAGCCGGTGATGTTGCCGGCATGGGGCTCCTCCTCCGGCACCGCCAAGAGCGAGCGGATTGCCGAGTTCAGCACCGCGATCGTCGGGACGGCGAGCAAGGCCCCGATGATCCCCCCGACGACCGTGCCGGCGGCAATGGCCAGCACCACGGCGACCGGGTGCAGCTGCACCGCTCGTCCCAGCAACAGCGGCTGCAGGGCGTGGGCTTCGACCTGCTGCACGAGCAGTACCACGCCCAGCACGATCAGGGCGACGACGAAGCCCTTGGTGACCAGCGCCACCAGTACCGCGACGATCCCGGTGAGCACCGCGCCGATGATGGGGATGAACGCGCCGAGGAAGACCAACGCAGCCAGCGGCAAGGCCAGCGGCACCTGCAGCGCCCCGAGGCCGATGCCGATGCCGATCGCGTCGACCCCGGCCACCGCCACCGTCGCCCGCACATAGCCCACCAGGGAGGCGAACCCGCGATGCCCGGCGACGTCCACGGCGTCCCGGGCGCGTGCGGGCACCACCTTGATGACGAACTCCCAGATCTCCCGTCCGCCGTGCAGAAAGAAGATCAACGTGAACACGGTGAGCAAGCCCGCGGTCAGCAGCTCGGTGACCGTGCTGGCCGTGCTGATCGCCCCGGCGGTTAGCTCGTTGGTGTGCGACTTGAGGCTGCCGGTGAGGTTGTTTCCGGCCTGGGTGATCTCTTCCTGGCGCAGGTGAAACGGTCCGGTGATCAGCCACTGCTGCACCTGGCTGATGCTGGCGCTCACCTTGTCCTGCAGCTCGGGCAGCCCGTTGATGAACGCCTGGATGACGAAGGTCAACACGCCCGAGACCACCGCGAGGCCGCCAACCATCGCGATCAGCGTGGCGAGTGCCCGTGGAACCCCGTGGCGTTGCAGCCACCCCACCAGCGGAGACATCAATGCCGACCCGAGCAGCGCCAGCGCTACCGGCACCGTGACCACCCCGAAGGTGCTCAGCAAGCGAAACAGCAAGTACACCGCGGCGGCGATCACCAACATGCGGACCGCCCAGGATGCGGTCACCCGGATACCCCAGCTCACGCTGTCCTTGCTGTTCCGGGACCGGGACATGTCCGAGGCGGGTACTGAGGTAGTCACGGGTAGGGAGACTAACCAGCGGGCGCCCACTACGGTGAGCGAGTGCCCACGATCGCGCAGGTCCTGCGCCGGCTGAAGGGCAGTCCGTGGCCCGGCTACACGGCGAGCATGGTGCTGGCCAACCTCGCCGGCGCACTGATCCTGATGGTCTTCATCCGGTACGTCCTGCCACTTCCCGCCGCCGATGTGCAGTACGCGCGAGCACTGAACCTGGCGTTGTTCGGGGGGTACCTGGGGCTGTCCGTGGTCATCGGGTTTCTGGTCGGGGTGCGCATCCTGCGGCCGGTGATCGCCTGGCGGCGTCGCGGCGGCTCCCCGACCGCGGTGGAGCAACGCGCGGTGCTGCGAGCGCCGTTTCGGCAGGCCATCGTGCACGCCGTGATGTGGACGGTGGGCGGAGTGTTGTTTGTCTCGCTCAACGTGGCGGCGTCGCATCGCTTGGCGGTGGTCATTGCCTTCAGCGTGGTGCTGGGGGCAGCGGCGACGTGCTCGGTCGGGTACCTGTTGGCCGAACGCTGCCTGCGGTCGGTGGCGGCCGATGCGCTGAAGGCCAACATGCCGGACAAGACCAACAGCCCTGGTGTGGCCACTCGAGTGCTGCTCACCTGGTGGCTTACCTCCGCGCTGCCCACTTCTGGGATTCTGGTGATCTGCGCCGCACAGCTCACGGGCTCCTTCCAGGCCGACGCGCGGAGCATCGCCTGGTCGGTGGTCTTCGTGGGGTCCCTGTCGTTCTTGGTGGGTCTGCTGGGCGCCAGCTTGGCGGCCAACTCGATCGCCGACCCCATCAAGCAGGTGCGCAACGCGCTCGGTGAGGTGCAGCGGGGGCGCACCGACGTCGCGTGCAAGTGTACGACAGCAGCGAGGTCGGACTGTTGCAGGAAGGTTTCAACCGCATGGTCGCGGGCGTCGCCGAGCGGGAGCGCTTGCGCGACCTGTTCGGCCGCCACGTCGGTGAGGACGTTGCCCGCCAGGCGTTGGAGACGGGGACGGAGCTGGGCGGTGAGGTCCGCGACGTCGCAGTGCTGTTCATCGACATGGTCGGCTCCACGCACCTAGCCGCCAGCCGCCCACCGGCGGAAGTGGTGCGGCTGCTCAATGAGTTCTTTCGCGTGGTGGTCGATGTGGTGGGCGAGCACGGTGGCTTGGTCAACAAGTTCGAGGGCGACGCGGCCCTGGTCGTTTTCGGCGCGCCGCTCGAGCACACCCATGCCCCCGCGGCCGCGCTGGCCTCCGCGCGGCAGCTGCGGGCGGAGCTGGGCACGATGACCGGCATTGACCTCGGCATCGGGGTGTCCGCGGGGCCTGCGGTGGCGGGCAATATCGGTGCGGCGCAGAGATTCGAGTACACCGTGATCGGCGACCCGGTCAACGAGGCGGCGCGGCTGACCGAGCTGGCCAAGTACCGGTCCTCGCGCGTGCTCGCCTCGGAGGTCGCGGTACTGGCGGCGGGCTCGCCGGAGCGTGAGCATTGGGGGATGCAGGAGGAGGTCACCCTGCGCGGACGGTTGAAGCCCACGCGCCTAGCGGTCCCGCGCTCCCCGGCGCGATGACCAGTCTTGTTCTGCGAGCGCCTCGTAACCGCGGCACACTGCAGAGAGCGGGCAGCCAGACGCTGCCGCACCGAGTTCCGCTGAGGAGGACGTGATGACCGAGCCCGCGCACCATCTGCCTGAGGACATGTCGACCGCGCAGTTGTTGGAACGACTGACTGAGCAGACGTCCTTGCTGGTGCGTCAGGAGGTGCAGCACGCGACCGCAGAGATGAAGGAGAAGGGCACCCGACTCGGCATCGGTCTCGGGCTGTCCGGTGCTGGGACAGTGGTCGCGTTGTTCGGGGTAGGTGCGCTGGTCGCCGCGGCCGTGCTGGCGTTGGACTTGGTGCTCGCCGCATGGTTGGCGGCGCTGATCGTCGGTGTCGTCATCGTCGCCGTGGGCGCCGTGCTCGCGCTGGTCGGCGTACAGCGGGCCCGGGCCGCTGTGCCGCCGATGCCGGAGGACACCATGGCCAGCGTGCAGCGCGACGTACAGACCGTGAAGGAGAACGTGAAATGAGTGTGGACAAGACCCAGCAGAGCCGCGAGGAGACCCGCGAGGAGCTGGCGGAGACCTTGGAGGCACTCGCCCACAAGGCGGACGTCAAAGGCCGGGCGAAGGACAGCGCCCAGCATGCGGTCGCGGAGGCGAAGGCAAAGGTCGACCCACGGTCCGCCGCGATAGGACTCGGCGCAGTAGCGGCAGTCGTGTTGCTGCTCGTGCTCCGGAAGAGGAGGAAGCGATGAGCGCGGTGAACAAGGTGCTGTATAGCCGCTGAGCCTGGCGGCCAGCGTGGCGGGCGGCATGCTCGCCGGCGCGGTCTTCACCAGGGTGTGGAGCCGAGTCGGCGACGGTGGCGACGCCCCCGAGGCCGCCGACCTCAAGCACGCCACCAGGGAGGTGCTTCTCCCGGCAGCAGTGCACGGCGCAGTGTTCGGCCTGGTGCGTGCGGCGGTGGATCGGGCTAGCGCAACGGGCTACCGCAAGGTGACCGGCGAGAACCCTGGCTGAGCGGCGGCTGCGTGAGTCTCAGGCTGCGGCGATCGTCGCGATGAAGCGTCCCGCGACCTCGGCCACCTCGAGCAGGGTCATCCCTGCGCCTGCGGCCACGTCCGCGATGGCGTCCACCCCTACCCGGGCCCAGCGAAACCACTCGCCCACGGCATTCTCGGTCTGAAAACGCAGGTCGGCATGCGTCACGCCGGTGCCAGGGCGGTCGATTTCCACCACGGCCAACCCGCCTGGGCGGAGCATCTCGCCCGCCCGGCGCAGCACCCGAACGGGCTCTCCGCCGATGCCGAGGTTGCCGTCGGCGAGCAGCACTCGGGACCACGCGCCGGTGCCGGGCAGCGGCGCGAACATGTCGCGTTGCACGGCCATCGCGCCGCGGGCAATGGTCATCCGCACGGCGACCGCGGACGAGTCCACTCCGAGCGCCGCGGTCCCGCGATCGGTCAAGGCAGCAGTGAATCGCCCTGGACCGCATCCGAGGTCCACAGTGGACCCGACGCACTGGGCCACCATGGCGTGGTCGGCACTGCGCTCGGCCTCGGTAGTGTCGGCGCGACCGAACCAGCGCGACATCGGCAGCTCGATGCGGCGACCCGTGCCGTCGCTGACCCAGCAGGGCAGGCCAGCCGCGGCGCGCGCGTACAGCTCATCGGTGGACAGGCTCGCCGTACCGGTTACCGCCGTCATCGGCAGGGGGCCAATGCTGCTGAAGCGGCGACAGCCGCGGAGAATCGAGTACCCGCCGCGGCCTGAGCGACCGCCACGATGTCGTCGGGGGTGTCCACGTCCTGTAGCTCCGGGAGCAGCCGCACACTCGCACCGGCGCGACGCAGCGCGGCCAGCGTCAGATCGCCCGTGTCGGCGCACGACATCGGCACCCCGGCCAGTGCCGTCGCGAGCTCCGGTCGGCGCACGCCGAGACACCACCAGCCTCCGTCCAGCGCGCGCCCGAGCACGGCATCCACCGTGGACAGTTGCGCGGCGGCGGCGCTCAGCAGCGCCGGAGTCACCTGCGGGGTGTCCATTCCGATTTGCAGCACACCTGCAGTTGCACCGGCGGCGGCGGCCGCGTCCGTGTGCGCCGCCACCAGACGAGCGGCGAAGCCGGTGCCTCGTTGCGCAACGACGACGAAGTTCTCCAACGCCTGCTGCAGCTCGTCGCGCCGCTGCGCCCGAGCCAGCTCGCCGGTGAAGGCCACGATGCGGCAGGCAGCGGGGGTGGCGGCGACGGCGGCCAAGGTGTCCAGCAGAGCTGCGGCGGCGAGGTCGGCGGCCGCCTCCGGCGAGAGCAGTGCGGTCAACCGGGTCTTCGCCTGCCCGGCGACGGGCGCCTTGGCTACCACCAGCAGTGTGGGCAGGCTCACGCGAGAGCCGCGCTGAAGTCTCGGATCGCCCGGACGGTGCCCAGCACCGAACCGGAGACCTTGGAGCGGCCTGCCGTGCGAGGTGCGTAAGTGACATCCAACTCCGTGACCCGCCAGCCAGCGGCCGCGGCACGCACCAATAGCTCCAGCGGGTACCCGGACCGTCGGTTGGTCACGCCCAACTCCAACAGCGCCACTCGGCCGACCGCGCGAATGGCCCCGATGTCATGCACCCCGAGACCGTACCGGCTGCGCAGGCGGGCGGCGACGACCGCGTTGCCCGCCCTGGCGTGCCACGGCCACCCACTCCCGGCCAGCGGTACGCGACGGCCGACCGCGAGGTCGGCGCCATCGTTGAGCGCCGCCACCAGCAGCGGTAGCTCCCCGGGATCCATTGAACCGTCCCCGTCGAGCACGCAGACCACATCAGCTGTGGCGGCCAGCACCCCGGCGTGCACGGCGGCGCCGTACCCCGCGCGAGCCTCGGACACCACCTCCGCCCCGTGGTCCGCAGCGACCCTGGCGGTGGCGTCCCGTGAACCGTTGTCCACCACGATCGCCCGGTACCCGTCCGGCAGTGCAGCGAGCACCCCAGGCACTGAGCCCTCCTCGTCCCGGCAGGGAATCACGACATCGACGGTATTCACAGCACAGATCCAAGCGGACAGCCACCGCGGGCGCCTCTCGAGAGCCCGGCGGCCCTAGGGTCGGTCAGGTGAGCACTGCTGTGACCGATCCATCGCCCACCCGCTCTCGACGGATACGCGGACTGCGCGGCGACGTGCTGAGTGGCCTGCTGGCAGTGCTCCTGCTCACAGCGGCGTTCGTCGTGCCCCGGCTGATGTCTGCCCGCGAGCAAGAGACGCTGCATGCCCTCACGGCACCGCTGTACGGGCTCTGGCAGCGTCATTGGGGGGTGGGTACTCCGTTCGCGGTGGTGATTGCGGTGGGGGTCGTCATGTGGGGACCTTCGGTGGCGCAGCGCCTGCGGTGGTCGGCGCTGCTCGGTGTGACCGGCCTGGTCGCGCTGGCCTGGGCACTGGCCCTGCTGATGGTCGACGGCTGGCAGCACGGATTCATTGACCACCTTGATGATTCGAACGAGTACCTGCCGACGGTTCACACCATCGCCGACGTACCTGCCATGCTCCGCGACTTCACCAGCCGCATCCTGGAGGGACAGCCCGGAACCTGGCCGACGCACGTCTCCGGTCATCCTCCGGGTGCGCTGCTGGCCTACGTCGGGCTGGACCGCATCGGCCTGGGCGGCGTTGAGCCTGCCGGAATGCTCGATGTACTCGCCGGTTGCTCGGCCGTGGTGGCCGTGCTGATCGCGGTGCGCGCACTCGGCGACGAGCAGGCTGCCCGACGAGCCGCCCCCTTTCTTGCGCTCGCTCCTGCGGTGATCTGGATCGCCGTGTCCGCCGACGCTTTGTTTGCTGGGGTGACTGCCTGGGGGATCGCATTGCTGGCGCTCGCCGCCAAGCGGGTGGTGCGTTGGCCCGTGCTCGCGGCGCTGGGGGCCGGCGTATTGCTGGGCTACGGCATTTACCTGTCCTACGGTTTGGTTCTGATGGGTGTGCCTGCCGTGGCCGTGCTCCTTGCCGCCCGGACGGCGCGGCCGCTGCTACCTGCCTTGGTCGGGGCGCTGGCGGTGGTGGCGTGCTTCACCGCGGCGGGCTTCTGGTGGGTGGACGGCTACCACTTGGTCGTGCAGCGCTACTACCAGGGGATTGCCTCGGAACGGCCGTTCAGCTACTGGGGATGGGCGAACTTCGCGTCGCTGCTGTGCGCGGTCGGCGTGGCCACTGCCGCGGCCCTGCATCGGGTGTTCGCCCCGAGCCGGCTGCTTGCGCGGGATGGGCTGACGATGCTGGTGGCCGGTGCCGCGCTGGCCGTGGTGATCGCCGACGTCAGCGCGCTGAGCAAGGCGGAGACCGAACGCATCTGGTTGCCGTTCGCCGTGTGGTTGCTGGCGGCGACGGCGCTGCTCCCGGTACGAGGGCATCGTTGGTGGCTGGGTGCTCAGGCGGTGCTGGCGCTGGGCATTGTGCACCTGGTGCTCACCAACTGGTAGCCGTTACTGGGTACAGGGCTCGGCCGAGGACGGCACGATGAGCACCGGTCGCGAGGTGTTGTGCAGGACGCGGCTGGACACGCTCGCGTGCAGCAGCGACCGGAGCCCGTGCAGTCCGCGCGTGCCCGTGACGATGATATCGGCCTGCAGCTCGTCGGCCGCGTCGACGATGCCCGTCCACACCGCTCCCGCGGCCGCGTGCACGCTGGGGGCGGCGTCCAGGCCTGCGGCACGCGCGATCTCGGCGCCCTCTTCCGCCACGCATTTCGCCTCGGTGACCGCGTAGTTGTCGGCTGCGCTCTCGTCGGTGGCCCAGCCCGCGGTCGTCATCCCACCCCACATCGTGGACAGCTGCGCGGTCTGGATCGCCAGCGGCGCCCACACGCTGACCACTGCGACCCGCGACGATCGCAGAAAACGGGCGACGTAGTTGATGGCGAGCTTGGCGTTGTCCGACCCGTCGTAGGCGACGAGGACAAGGTCACTCGGGTGCGTTCCCACGTCGCTTCGCTCGCTCTTCGGTGTAGCCATCGCAGTGCTCCTCCGGCTCGTACGTACTGACGGCCCTACCTCACCACATCTACGCCCCCCTTGACGCTCAGCGCAGGCTCGCGAAGATGTCGTCGAGCTGTTCGCCGGGCGCGCGGCCGGACTCCAGAAACCACTCCCGTCCCAGTACCTGGCGAAAAATGGGGTCCGGAAGCCGCAGCAGCAGCTGCAGCGTCCGTTGTCCGGAGTCAGCGGTGGCTTGGCTGGCGTGTGCAGCCATTGCCGCGCGCTTGGCCGCGATATGGGCACGAACGTCGACGCGATGGGTGATAACGGCACTGTAGGAGTTGGCAAATGCCGAGACCCGTACCTCCGGCAGTACGAAAGGCACCGCTTGCACCAGGCGGATTGCCCGCTGGATCAGGCGGCGGTCGATGGTGGCCTGCAACACCAGGGAGGTGTCGGCCAGCGCAGCGGCCGCCGCCCCCACCCGATGCACCTGCACGTGGTCGAGGTGCCCGTACCCGCCCGCCGCGTCGTAGGTGGTCAGCGCGTCCGCATCTTCCTGCCGCAACACCCGCGCAAGCCGGTCGGCCGCCGCGTCGACGGCAACGCTGCTGAACCCGCCGCTTCGGGCGCTGTCCTGCCAGCCGGAGTCCGGGTAGTCCAGCAGCACCAACCGTGCGCAGCCCAACGCGGCCGCCGACTGCTCGAGCTCAGCGACCCGCCGTCGACCGAGCGAACCATCCGCGCGGAACCCGGAGGCAGCCAGACCCGCTTCGCCGTTGGTGGCCACCACCAACACCACGCGATGCCCCTCGGCGGACGCCCTGGCCAGGGTTCCGCCGGTGAGCAGTACCTCGTCGTCCGGATGGGCATGGAAGGAAACCAAGGTGAACGCCATCGGCCCAGCATCCCAGCACGGCGGGAGCTCTCAGCAGATGCACAGCGGGTCGTTGACTGCAGTGATGACCTGGAAGCACATGCTGGCGCGCAGCATGATGCATTGCCAGCACGCAACAGCCATCGTCGCCTTGGGAGTTGCCTACCTGCTAAACCTGCGTGCGGATGCTTGGGGCCAGTGAGCGTGTCGATGACGACGGCCACTCGCCGTGCGGGCGGCAACCATCCGGTCGTGGACGGGGATGGCTGCGGCGGTCGCCACGTCGTCGGGCTCGGCGGACTCGCGAACTGCGGGCTGCAGTACCTAGCCGGGGGTCCTCCTCGCGTGGGGGCATAAGTACGGCTGCCTGTGTGCCGCCATGTCACACTATCGGCGACGTGTGCAGGCCAGATCGGGTTGGTGCACGGGGTGTGGTCAGTGGGACGAACGGGAACGGCGAACACGTGAGCAACGAGTGGGACGAAACGCAGCAGCGCTCTTCTGCACCTGATCCGGGCGCGTGGGACCCCTCCGGTTCCTGGGACCCGTTCGGCACGGGTGGACAGCCACCGCAGGCGCCCTTCCCGCAGCCCCCCGGAGCCGGGTCAGGAGCACCGCGAAGCGGTCCGTTGGTTGCCGTCGGAATGGCCTACCTGGTCATCGTGGCCATGGTGGTCGGTGTGCTCGTGGCCATCGCCACCACCACGACGAGTTCCGCGAGCTCCGCGTCCAGCCCCACAACCAGCTACAGCGGATCCCCCTCCTCCAGCACGCAGTCGACCTACGGCGCCCAACCCGTGACGTGTACAACGGCCCCCTCATTGCAGGTCAGCGGGGTGCGTGGGGACAGCAGCGGGATGGTCGTCACCATGCGTGCTGCGTCCAGCTGCAGCGGGGGTCAGACGCTGACGGGTCGGTGGCAAGTGCGGGTGCGCTCCGGAGGCACCGAGATTGCGGCCGCCTCCTTTGAGTTCGGATCAACAGGGTTCTCCATCCCCTCCAACGGTTCCGCATCGCTACAGCTCACATTTCCCCCTGGCTTCTACCGTGCCGCACCCTCCAGTCTGAGTCCGTCCACGTTGACGACGTCTGGCACGGGTAGCTCCACCGGCGGCTCGAGCAATGGGTCCACCCAAGCATCGGTGACCGCAGACAGCGCACTCCCGCCATCAGGGGGCAGTGTCGACGCAGCCTCCGCGGACGCCTTGCAGCGTCAGTCGTCCCTCGACAGCGCGACAGCCTCGCAGCTTTCCGACACCTGGTCTCCCCAACTGAGCGCCAAACGGGGCGGGATTGGTTGCTGACGGCGTCACGTACGACAACAGCGCGGTGCTGAATGACTATCTCAAGCTCAAGGCGACCTTCCCGAGCGCGCTGTTGATCTGGTCGGGGGACTGGCCGGTGTTCGACAGCGGTAACTTCTGGATCACAATGTCAGGCGTGACATTCAGTGATCCCGACTCGGCCAATAACTGGTGCATCCAGCAGAACCTCGATCGCGATCATTGCTTTGCGAAGCGGCTCAGCAAGACCGGTGGTTCAGCCGGCAGCACCAAGCTGCGACCTCGGTGAGGCGCCGAAGTCTGGCCGAGGTTGCTGTTCTCCCAGCGATCGCGGTGTGTCTGGCGGCCTGCACGAGCGCCCCCGCCGCAGCCCCACCTCCCTTGTTGGTGCCGGTCCAGTCCATGTCGCCGAAGGAACCGACGACCTCCGCTACCCCAGCCCCGGCCGCGACGGCGACGCCGCCGCTCAATCCGGCTGGCTGCGTGTCCATCAAAGGGATGCTCCCGCGTACCCAGCTCGCGCAGCTGCTGATGGTGGGAGTGGATCCGTCCGGGCCTGCCGAAGCCCGGCTGGCCGTCAGTCGTGGCGTCGGAGGAATCTTCATCGGGGGGGAGGCGACCGGTCTCCTGACCGACGGGGCACTGACCCAGCTGAACGCCGACACCCCGCTCCGGGTGATGGTGGCCGTCGACGAGGAGGGTGGCCGCGTCCAGCGCATCGACGAGCTCAACGGCCCCATCCCCTCCGCGCGGAAGATGGTGCAGTCGGGGATGACCGTTCCTGAGGTGCACGATCTGGCCCTGACGCAGGGGAAGGCCATGGGCAAGTACGGCGTCACCGTCGACTTCGCGCCCGACGCCGATGTCTCGGATCAACCCGACCGCACGGTGATCGGTGATCGTTCGTTCAGCCCCGATCCGGCGGTGGTGAGCAAGTACGCTGCCGCGTTTGCTCAGGGGCTGCGGGATGCGGGCGTCCTCCCGGTGATCAAGCATTTTCCCGGTCATGGTGAATCCAGTGGCGACTCACACAAGGGTGCGGTGAGCGTGCCGCCGTTGAGTGCGCTCAAGGGCCGCGACCTGGTGCCGTTTCGGGACCTGATCGCGTCCACACCGCCTGACAAGCTCGGAGTGATGATCGGGCATCTCGACGTTCCCGGACTGACCGAACCGGGAACACCGGCAAGCCTCAGCCCGAAGGCGATCGGATTGTTACGCAACGGGATCGGCTACACCGCGAAGCCGTTCGACGGGGTGGTGTTCAGTGATGACCTGGCGGGCATGGCGGCGATCACCGACAAGTACGACCTGCCGCACGCCGTGCTGGACACGCTCAAAGCGGGTTCGGACGTCGCGCTGTTCCTCACCGCAAGCCGGGTTCCCACCGTGCTGGACACCCTGGAGCAGGCGGTCAAGAACGGGGAGCTGCCCAGCGAGCAGGTCCAGAACTCGGTGCGCCGGGTGCTGCAGGCCAAGAACGTCCCACTCTGCGGCTAGGACGGCTGCCAGGGGTGTTGAGCGCCGGGTGCGGCTCCAACGTAGTTCGGCGGCGCCGTCGTGCCCGCCGCCCGCGACCCGCGGGGTGCGGTTGCGGCGTCAATGCCGACCGCGGCCCAGGCGGCAACGATCAGCGGCAAGACAGCGAGTGCGCCCCACTTCACGCCCAACACATCGTCCCCGCTGAGCAGCGAGTCTCCGGCCACGCTGATCACCAACGCGAGCAGCCCCGCGACCAGCACCGCCAGCAGCCCGAGCGGATTGCGCCGCCGCGCACAGATCCACGCGGCGGCCAACGCCATGCTCATCAGCACCGCGATGGCGATCCTGGCGTTGTGACTGCTGATCACGGAAGCTGCCGGGGTGGCGCCGAGAGCGACGCCGAGCAAGACCAGCGCCAACGCGGCCGCCACCCGGCCCACACTTCGGCCGACCAGCACGATGGCCACCGCCAGGGGAAGCGTCAACAAGCTGTAGACCACAGCGTCGGCGGCGGCCAACGCCCATCTGCTGTAACCGCCGCTCTCGAACAGCGCCTTGGAGATCGCACGTGACCACGGGCCGGAACTGAGCAGCAGGACCAGCAGGCGATCCACATCACCGCGTGCGCGGCGATGAGCCGAGCCACGGGGGGCGACCACGCTGGCTGCGGCGCGCCCGGGGGAGGCGGACCCCAGCCAGTATTGGCGCCACCGAACGGCGGAACTTGTGTGGACACGGTGATCCCCCTCCCAGTCCGCCTGAGTATGTCGCACACCGTGGGTCGCCGCCATGCCTTGCCGCCATGCCTTGCCTTGCCTGCTCAGACGGTCGCGAGCGCCTCCGCCTCGCGCGTGGTCGCCACCGCGGGAGGTGAACCATCCAGTGGCTTGCGCGCGGTCTCCGGGCTGAGCACCACCGCGACCAAACCGATCGCTGCTGCCACCATCAGGTAGACCGGCGCCACCAGGTTGCTCCCGGTCTGCCCCTCGAGGTATTTGATCAGCAGCGGAGCCGCTCCGCCGAACAACGCGGTCGACACGTTGTACCCGATAGCCATGCCGCCGTAGCGCATCCCGGTGGGGAACAGCGCGGGCAGGGTGGCAGGCAGCACCCCGACGAACATCAGCAACAGGCCGCCGAGGATGGCCAGTCCGAGGAAGATCGTGACGTAGCTGCCGGATTTGATCAGCCAAAACGCGGGCAGCGAGAGCACGAAGAAGCCGACGCAGCCCGCGACCAACAACGGCTTGCGCCCGATGCGGTCCGACCAGCGCCCGACGAAGCTGATGGCCACCATCATCAGGACCATCACCACCACGATGATCACCAGGCCGTGGGTCTCGTTGTAGCCCAGGGTGTCCGACAGGTAGGTCGGCATGTAGCTGAGCAGGGTGTAGTCGGTGACGTTGTAGACCAGCACCAGGCCGATGCACAGCAGCAGCGGACGCCAGTTGCCGAAGGTCTCGCGCAGCTGGTGGGCCGGCGCCTCCTGCTTGGCCGTCTTGGCCTCTTCCTCCAGGCGCTGGAACGCCGGTGTCTCCTCCAAACGCAGCCGCAGATACAACCCGATCGCACCCAGCGGCAAGGCGGCGAGGAAGGGGATGCGCCACGCCCAGCTGTCCAGCGTCGCCTGACTTGCCACCCCTTGCACGACGGTGGCCATCAGTGCCGCCACCACGTAGCCACCGAGCGTGCCGAACTCCAGGAAGCTGGCGAAGAACCCGCGGCGCTTGTCCGGCGCGTACTCGACGATGAACGTGCTGGCGCCGCCGTACTCGCCGCCGGTGGAAAAGCCTTGGACGAGGCGCAGCACCACCAACAAAACGGGCGCGAACACCCCGATGGTCGAGTAGCTCGGGATGAGGCCGATGAGGAAAGTGCTCGCGGCCATCATGAGCATGGTGGTCGCGAGCACCCGCTTGCGGCCGATGCGGTCGCCCAGCGGGCCGAAGAACATGCCGCCCAGCGGCCGGACCACGAAGGCCGCGGCAAAGGTGGCAAAGGTGAAGATCAGCTGCGCGCTGGGGCTGGAATCGGGGAAGAAGATGCGGCCGATCGCCGTCGCCAGATAGGCGTAGACGCCGAAGTCGTACCACTCCATGGCGTTGCCCAACATGGCGGCCTTGACGGCGCGCTTGACGGCGGCGTCCTCGGTGACCGTGATGTCGGCGAGCCGTAACGGACCGGTTTCTGGGTGCTCTGCGCTGGTGGTCATGGTGCGTGCTCTCCTCGCACGGTGCGCCGCGGGCCGAGGTGCACCGGATGCGCACAGCAGCGGTCCCGCGGGCGGGTGCACTGGGCGGGGAATCGGCGCGACCGGCCCTTGTGGCACGTCCAACGCCCCCGCCGGACGGCTCTGGCTCGGTGCGTGGCCCAGGACGGGCCACCAATGCAGGGTCGGTGGATCAGGATAGCGAGATCGCTGCGTCCTGTCAGTTCACCGGTACCGCGGTAAGCCAATGTTGACGTCGAATTCAACTCTGTTCTAATGGAGCGATGAGCCCAGTCGATGCGTCCGTGCCGACCGCGGTGCTGATGGACTTCGGCGGCGTCCTGACTGGGAGCCTGCTCGGGGCCTTCGCGCAGTTCGGGGCCTCACTCGGGGGAGATCCCGGGTTGCCGATGAGGCTGCTCGGCGAGGATCCCGTCTCGCGTCAACTGATCTCCGAACACGAGTGCGGCCGGATCGACGCCGACGCATTCGAGCGCGGGTTCGCCGACCGGCTGTCGGCCCACGGTGCCCGAGTGAGTGCCGACGGGCTGCTCGCCCGCATGCAGGCGGGCCTGACCAGAGATGAGGACATGGTCGCGCTGGTGGCGCAGATCCGTGCCTCGGGTCATCCGCTCGCCCTGGTGACCAACGCGTTCGGCCGGGATACCTACGCGGGGTACGACCTCAACGAGATGGCGGACCTGGTGGTGATCTCGTCAGAGGTGGGCGTGCGTAAACCGTCCCGTCGGATCTACGCCCTGGCATGCGAAGGCCTCGGCGTCCGGCCGGAGGAGGCGGTGCTGATCGACGATCTCCAGCAGAACCTCGACGGCGCGGCCCGACTCGGCATCGCGGGCATTCTGCACACCAGCGCCGCCGACACCAGACGTCAGCTCGCCGACAGGTTTGGCGTTCTCGTGCGACCGTAGGAGGTGGAGAGGAGCAGTACATGACTGCAGATGCAGGCGTTCTCGAGTCGGCGCTCGTCGAGATCCGGAAGCGGCAAGATGCTGCCTGGCCGCAGCAGGTGCCGAGGGTTGTCGAGTACCCACTCGAAGTGCACGGCGTCGTCGACTACCTCCGACACTGGGCGGTCGCCCGGCCGAGCACGGTCGCGATCGCCTTTTACGGCCGTGACGTCACTTATCGGGAGCTGGAAGAGCTGTCCGACCGCTTTGCGGGGTGGTTGCTGGCCAACGGAGCTGCGGCTGGCGACCGTATCGGGGTACACCTCGGCAACTGCCCGCAGTTCCACATCGCGATGCTCGGCATCCTGAAGATCGGTGCGGTGCACGTACCGATCAACCCGCTCTTCCGGGAGCACGAGCTCACCCACGAGCTGTGCGACGCGCAGGTGAGCATATTGCTCACCCAGGACACCTTTGTGGCCATGGTCGAATCGGTGCGCTCGGATACCCCGCTGAGGCACGTCGCGGTCACTGCTGTTTCGGACATGCTGCTCGAGTCGCCCGGTGTGCCGCTGCCGTTCGCGATGGTCGACCAGCAGCTGAGCGACTGGCACACCATCCTCGACAGCCCCAGGGCGCTGGTGATGGCCACCGACCCGGACGCGCTTGCCGCCCTCAACTACACGGGGGGAACCACCGGCATGCCCAAGGGTTGCGAGCACACCCAGCGGCACATGGTCTACACCGCTGCCACCGCCACGGTGGCCGGCGGCCACCAGGTCGGTGAGTACCCGCACGTCGTCCTCGGATACCTGCCGGTGTTCTGGATTGCCGGAGAAGACTTCGGCATCCTGTTCCCGCTGGTCAACGGGGGCACGGTGGTACTGCTGAACCGCTGGGAACCGGGTACCGCGCTGACGTCGATCGCGCGGTACGGGGTGACGTCGATGGTGGGCACCGTGGACAACTACCTCGAGCTCATGGCGGCGCCTGGGTTCGCCGAACACGACCTGTCCAGCCTCGACAACACCACCGCAGTCTCCTTCGTCGTCAAGCTGGACTCGGCGATTCGGGTCCGTTGGCGCGAGGCGACCGGCGTAACACTGCGTGAGGCCAGCTACGGGATGACCGAGACGCACACTGCCGACACCGTAACCCTCGGCTTCCAGGAGCAGGACTACGACCTGCACCGCGAGCCCGTGTTCTGTGGGTTGCCGGTGCCCGGCACTGACGTGCTCATCGTGGACGAGGATGGGCAGCCGGTTTCGGTGGGCGATGTCGGTCAGGTCATTGTCCGCAGCCCGTCGCTGCTCACCCGCTACTACCGCAACGAGGCGGCCACCGCGGAGGCACTGCGCGACGGTTGGTTGCAGACCGGTGATGTGGGCAAGCTGAACGAGCGTGGCGCGCTGCACTACCTGGGCCGCAACAAAGAGATGATCAAGACCAACGGGATGAGTGTGTTCCCATCCGAGGTGGAAGCGTTGTTGATGCTGCACCCGCAGATCCAGGCGGCCGCCGTCCTGCCCAAGCCCGACCCGGACAAGGGGCAGGTGCCCTTCGCGTTCGTTCAGCTCGTGCCGGGGGCAGCGGTCGATGCGGTTGAGCTGCGCGAGTGGGCAACACGGAACATGGCCGGCTACAAGGTGCCCATTGTCGAGGTCTTGGAGACCTTGCCGATGACGGCCACCGGCAAGGTTCGCAAGGGCGAATTGTTCACTTTGGTCGAGGAGCGCAGGTGACCTTGCTGGTCGCCAACCGCGGTGAGATCGCCCTGCGAATTCTCCGGACCGCGACCGAGCTGGGCCTGGACACGGTAGCCGTCTACGCCGCCGACGATGCGGACAGCCCGCACGTGCGCATGGCCACCGACGCCATCCCACTGCAGGGCACCGGGCCCGCTGCCTATTTGGACCAAGACGCGATCCTCGCGGCGGCGACCCGTTTTGACGCCGAGCTGATTCACCCCGGTTACGGCTTTCTCAGCGAAAACGCGAATTTCGCCCAGGCATGTGCGGAGCACGGGCGGCTATTCGTCGGCCCCGCGTCCGCCGTCCTGCAAACCTTCGGTAACAAGTCCACGGCTCGAGCCGCAGCGCTCGCCGTCGGTGTCCCCGTGCTTCCGGCGACGACCGGGCCGAGCAGCGTGGCGGAGATCCGCGAGTTCTTCGCGACCCAGCCGAACGGAGTCATGATCAAGGCGCTGGCCGGTGGTGGTGGTCGCGGTATGCGTCCGGTCCACTCGGACGGTGACATCGAGGCCGCCTACCGGTTGTGCGCCGCGGAGGCCCAGGGCGGTTTCGGCGACGACGGGCTCTTCGCCGAAGCCCTGCTCGAAGACGCTCGGCACATCGAGGTCCAGGTGGTGGCCGCGGTGGACGGAAACCGATCACGCGCACTTGCCCTGGGCGACCGGGACTGCAGCATCCAGCGCCGACACCAGAAGCTGATCGAGATCGCCCCGGCCCAAGGTCTCGACGCCGGGCTGCGGCGCGCGCTGCACGAGGCGGCAGCCACGCTGTGCGCGAGCGCGGACTACCGCGGGATCGGCACGGTGGAGTTCCTCGTCTCCGCGGGCGGTTTCGTCTTTCTCGAGGTCAACCCGCGACTCCAGGTCGAACACACCGTTACCGAGGAGGTCACGGGGGTCGACCTGGTGGCCATTCAGATCGCGATCGCCCAGGGCACGAAGTATGCGGACCTGGAACTCCCGGGTGGAATCAGTGCTCGAGCGAACATTGGTACGCACGGTGAACCGGCGCAGGCGCAGGGGATTGCCATCCAGGCCCGGGTGAACATGGAGACCATGGACGCCCAGGGCCAGGCTGTCCCGGTGGCGGGCGCGTTGACCGCGTTCTCCCCACCGGTCGGTCCTGGGATCCGGGTGGACACCTACGGACGGACCGGGTTGGTGACCAGTTCGCGCTACGACTCGTTGCTGGCCAAGGTGATCGTGCGCGTCCGCGGGCAGTCGTTCGCGGCGGCGTTACGCAAGGCCGAGACGGCGCTCGCGGAGTTCCTCATCGAGGGCGTGCCGACCAACACCGCCTTCCTGCGCGCCGTGCTCAGCGATGAGGGCTTTGGGGCCGGGCCGGTGGGCACCACGTTTCTCGCCGAGCACATGCCGCAGCTGTTGGCGCGTGTCCCCTCGCCTCAACCCCAGCGGCAGGTGTCCTCGGTGGAACTACGTGGGGATGAGGAGGCGATCAGTGCGCAGCTGGCCGGCACCGTGGTCGAGCTGCCGGCGGAGGGTGTGGAGCTGGCGGAGGGCGCCCAGCTCGCGGTGCTCGAGGCGATGAAGATGCAGCACGTACTCGTCGCCCCCAGCGGTATCCGGGTGCTGCACAGGGTGGTATCCGTAGGGGACACGGTGAACGCGGGCGAACCGCTCGTCGTCGTCACCCGCACCGGTGCCAGCAACGATTCCACTGTGGATGCATCAGTCGATTTGGATCACCAGCGGCGCGATGAGGCCGAGATCCGCGGCCGGCATGAGATCACCCGTGACGCGTCGCGCCCCACGGCGATCGCCAAGCGGCACAAGCTCGGCCGGCGTAGTGCGCGGGTGAACATCGCCGATCTGGTCGACCCCGGCAGCTTCGTCGAGTACGGCGCCTTGGTCCTGGCGGCGCAGCGCAGCCGCCGTAGCGAGCAGGACCTGATCGAGAACACCCCGGCCGACGGCATGGTCGCCGGGCTTGCCACCGTCAACGCTGAGCAGTTCGGCATGCGCGCCGCCGAGGCCGTGGTGTTGTCGTATGACTACAGCGTGCTCGCCGGCACGCAGGGCATGCGTAACCACGCCAAGACCGATCGGCTGTTCGAGCTCGCAGCCCGGCGTGCGGTGCCGCTGGTGCTGTTCGCGGAGGGCGGCGGCGGACGCCCGGGAGACACCGACGCCGGCGGCGGCGCGGGGCTGGAGCTGGGCACCTTCCGGGCGCTGGGCGCCCTCGCGGGGAAGGTGCCGACCGTCTCGATCGTCTCCGGGCGCTGCTTCGCGGGCAACGCGGCGCTCGCCGGGATCTGCGATGTCCTCATCGCCACGCCGGAGGCGAACATCGGGATGGGCGGGCCGGCGATGATCGAGGGTGGCGGTCTCGGTCGCTACCGGCCCGAGGAGATCGGTCCAATTGAGGTGCAGCGTCGCAACGGGGTGGTCGACCTGCTCGCCCGTGACGAGGAGCACGCCGTCGCTCTCGCCAAGCAGTACCTCGCGCACTTCCAGGGCTCGCTCGCCGAGTGGGCGGCCCCTGATGCGCGTCTGGCGCGGCACGTGGTGCCCGAGAACCGGTTACGGGCCTACGACGTGCACGCGGCCATTGACTCGCTCGCCGACCTCGGCTCGGTACTTGAGCTGCGCAGTGCGTACGGCGTCGGCATCGTCACCGCGCTGATCCGAGTCGAGGGGGTGTCCTACGGGCTCATCGCGAACAGTAGCCATCATCTCGGCGGTGCGATCGACGCCGAAGCGGCCGACAAGATGGCGGACTTCCTCACGCTGTGCGAATCCTTCGGCCTGCCGCTCGTCTCGCTGTGCGACACCCCGGGCTTCATGGTCGGCCCGGACGCCGAAGCGGAGGCGACGGTCCGCCGGTTCAGCGCACTGTTCATCGTCGGCGCGCGACTGACCGTGCCGTTCGGGACGATCATCCTGCGCAAGGGCTATGGCCTGGGCGCGATGGCGATGGCGGGCGGCTCCTTCCGCGCGCCCCAGTTCACCGTCGCCTGGCCCACCGGCGAGATCGGTGGCATGGGGCTCGAGGGCGCGGTACGACTGGGCTTCAGCAAGGAACTCGCCGCCCTTGACGATCCGGCCGAACGGGAGAAGCTGTTCGCGGAGTTCCTTGCCCTCGCCTACCAACACGGCAAGGCACTGACCGCGGCCACCACCTTCGAGCTGGACGATGTCATCGACCCTGCCGACTCGCGAGCATGGATCCGGCAGCTAGCGCGTTAGTCGCACTCATTCCTTCGGGCGTCCGCGCAGCCGCTTCGTATGTCCGCGTTGCACTTTGGCGTCTACTCGCCGCTGCTTCGCTCGCTTGCTCGGCGTGGTAGGCCGCCGCTTCGGCGGGTCGGGCGTGAGCGCGTCGGCCAGCAGCATGGCCATCCGCGCGCGGGCCGCTTCCCGATTGCGCAGCTGCGAGCGGGTCTCCGATGCGGCGATGGTGACCACCCCGTCCACTGCTCGCCGCTCGAGGCGGCGGAGCAGCCGGGCACGCTGAAAGTCGGTGACCGTGGACAGTGTGTTCAGATCCAACGACAACTCGACGCGCGAATCGGTGGTGTTCACCCCCTGCCCGCCCGGCCCGCCCGAGCGGGAGAAGCGCCATCCCAGCTCCGCCGCTGGAATGACCAGCCGCGGGCTCACCGACAGGTCGGAGTCGACGGGATCAGCCACGGAACGCATTCTGCTCGTGAATGAGAGTTGGCCGCTATCCGCCAACTGCCACTCACGAGTGAGTGACGTGTGCCACCATAGGCATCGACACCCGGTTTCCATCAGCGCGCACCTCACCAGGATGCGCTGCGTGTGGAGGTTGCCGCTCGAGTCGCCACAAGTGGCTCGGCGCGGACGCAGAGAACAGGAGCGAACCCATGTCTTCGAGCACGGCAAGACCAGCCCGCGCCGCGGTCCCTGTCGGCACGCGCACCGCGGTTGGTTCGGAGCCCGCCCCCGAACAGGTGATCGCCGGGCTGCGGGCCACCAGCGAGGGTGGCGCCGACCTCGTGCAGCTGCTGACGCCCGAGGGCGAGCGGGTCGGCGACGAGCGCTTTGACAGCTACGTCGAAGACATCGGGCTGGACGAGCTCAAGAGCTACTACCGGGACATGGTGCTGGTACGCCGCTTCGACCGGGAAGCCAACGCCCTGCAGCGGCAGGGGCAGCTGGGCATCTGGGTCCCGTTGCTAGGGCAGGAAGCGGCGCAGATCGGCTGCGGACGGGCCATGGCGCCCCAGGATATGGCGTTTCCGTCCTACCGCGAGCACGGCATCGCCTGGTGCCGCGGGATCGACCCCACTGAGGTGCTCGGCATCTTCCGGGGCACCGATCACGGCTCCTGGGACCCGGTCAGCGTCGGCATGCACCTGTACACCATCGTCATCGGCAACCAGTGCCTCAACGCCACCGGTTGGGCCATGGGCTCCAAGCTGGCCGGCAAGGTCGGTGACGCCGATGGTGAAGCGACGGTCTGCTTCTTCGGCGACGGCGCCACCAGTCAGGGCGACGTGCACGAGGCCTTCGTCTGGTCGGCCGTGTACGACGCACCCCTGGTGTTCTTCTGCCAGAACAATCAGTGGGCCATTTCCGAGCCGACGGAGCGCCAGAGCCGGGTGCCGTTGTACAAGCGCGCGGAGGGCTACGGCTTCCCCGGCATCCGAGTCGACGGCAACGACGTGCTGGCCACTCTGGCCGTCACCCGCTGGGCGCTGGAGCAGTGCCGCACCGGCAACGGACCGGTGCTCATCGAGGCGTTCACCTACCGGATGGACGCGCACACCACCACCGACGACGTCACCCGCTACCGCTTGGCTGATGAGGTGGAGACCTGGAAGCTGAAGGACCCGATCGAGCGGCTGCGCGTGTACTTGGTGCGCCACGAGGCGGTGGGCCAGGAGTTCTTCGACAAGATCACCGCGGAGTCGGATTCGTTCGCCGCGGCCTTGCGCGAGTTTTGTTTCGCGATGCCTGACCCGCCACCGGACCGCATCTTCGACAACGTCTACGCCGAGTCGTCTCCGGTGGTGGATGCCCAGCGTGCGGAGTACCTGGAATACCTGTCCGGGTTCGCGGGAGCTGAGCATTGATGGCGCCGCTCACGATCGGCAAGGCGCTCAACCTGGCGTTGCGCACCTCGATGGAGGCCGACGACAAGGTGCTCATCATGGGAGAAGACGTCGGCAAGCTCGGCGGCGTCTTCCGCATCACCGACGGCCTGCAGAAGGACTTCGGCGAGCATCGCGTGCTGGACACCCCGCTGGCCGAGTCCGGGATCGTCGGCACCGCAATCGGTTTGGCGATGCACGGCTTTCGCCCGGTGTGTGAGATCCAGTTCGACGGCTTCATCTTCCCGGCCTACGACCAGATCGTCAGCCAGCTGGCCAAGCTGCACTACCGCTCGCAGGGTAAGGTCCCGATGCCGGTGGTGATCCGAGTGCCCTTCGGTGGCGGGATCGGTGCGGTGGAGCACCACTCGGAGTCGCCGGAATCACTGTTCGCCCACGTCGCTGGGTTGAAGGTCGTGGCGTGCTCCAACCCGGTGGACGCGTATTGGATGCTGCAGCAGGCCATCGCCTGTGACGATCCGGTGCTGTTCTTCGAACCCAAACGCTACTACCACTCCGGCAACCTCAAGGCGGACGTCGACCTCGATGCCACCGCGCCCCCCTTGTTCACCTCGCGGGTGGTGCGGGAAGGGACTGCGGCCACGGTGGTGTCCTACGGGCCGTCCATGAAGGTGGCGCTGGACGCGGCGACCGCCGCCGCCGAGGACGGAACCTCGCTGGAGGTGATCGACCTGCGGTCACTGTCCCCTTTGGACCTGGCGCCGGTTTTCGCATCGGTGCGCAAGACAGGACATTTGATCGCGGTCAGCGAGGCACCGCTGGAGTCCTCGGTCACCTCCGAGATCGCGGCCAGGGTGCAGCAGGAGTGCTTCTACTCGTTGGAGGCTCCGGTGTTGCGGGTGAGCGGATTCGACACTCCGTACCCGCCGGCGAAGGTGGAGGAGTACTTCCTGCCCGATCTGGACCGGGTGCTACATGCCGTCGACCGCTCACTGGCCTGGTAAGGGTAACGCAGACATGCCTCAGTTCAAGCAATTCCCGCTGCCCGACACCGCCGAGGGCCTCACGGAGGCCGATATCCTGAGCTGGAACGTCGCGGTCGGTGACACAGTGACCGTGAACCAGATCGTCGTCGAGATCGAGACCGCCAAGGCCGCCGTGGAGCTGCCGTGCCCGTGGGCCGGGGTGATCACGGAGCTGCTGGTCGAGCCCGGTCAGAGCGTTCCGGTGGGCGTTCCGATCCTTACCCTTGACGTCGACCCCGCCGGAGACGCACCCGCTGCCAACGCCACCCCCCCGGCCGAGGACGAGGAAATGAAGCCGCTGGTCGGCTACGGCGCCAAGGCTGTAGCGACCACCCGGCGACCCAGGAGCGGCGCGGGGGCCATGGCTGCGGCGCAGGTGCCTGCAAAGGCGGTACGCGTGGCCCAGGTGCCCCTGGCGAAGCCGCCGGTGCGCAAGCTCGCCAAGTCGCTCGGTGTCGATCTGTCCGGACTGGCCGCCGGTCGCGCGGACGGCATCATCACGCGTGCGGAGGTCATGCAGGCCGCTGCCCCTGCAGCAGCGGCCACCGATGAGCGTCGGGTGCCAGTCAAAGGTGTGCGAAAGATGACCGCCGAGGCCATGGTGGCGAGCGCCTTCACCGCCCCCCACGTCACCGAGTTCCTGACCGTCGACGTCACCCCGATGATGGAGTTGCGCGCGAAGCTCAAGGCGCACAAGGACTTCGCTGGCCTCAAGCTCACACCGCTGGCGTTCGCGGCCAAGGCGGTGTGCCTCGCCGCCCGTCGAACGCCCGATGTCAACGCGCACTACGACGCCGACGCCGGCGAGATCGTCTACCACTCCGCGGTGAACCTGGGCATCGCCGCGGCCACACCGCGCGGCCTGATGGTGCCCAACATCCGCAACGCCGAGATGCTGAGCCTGGCCGAGCTGGCGCGGGCGTTGACCGAGCTCACGGCCACCGCGCGGGAGGGCAAGACGCCACCGTCGGCGATGACCGGCGGCACGTTCACCATCACCAACGTCGGAGTGTTCGGCGTGGACACCGGGACGCCGATCCTGAATACGGGCGAGGCGGGCATTCTCGCGCTGGGGGCGATCAAGCAGGCACCGTGGGTGGTGGACGGCGCGCTGGCCGTGCGGACGGTGTGCCAGCTGGCGCTGAGCTTCGATCACCGCGTGGTGGACGGGCAGCAGGGATCGCAGTTCCTCGCCGACGTCGGCGCGCTGCTGGCCGACCCGGGTGTGGCGATCACCTACTGAGCCCTGGGCCGATCAACGGGGCATTTCGTGACCTGAACGCCGTTTTCCGGGCGCCGGAAGGGCGTTTCGTGACGTCAATGCCCCGCTGCGGCGGTTATCCTCACCCGTGGATAACCCGCCAAACTCGGGCGTGGTCGGCAGCATCGTGCGTCATTGTCAGAGGCATGACGAGGACGTGCCGCAGGCCCAGGGTCGAGGGTGTGTTTCGGGGTAGTGAAGCGGTGGCCGCGGGCCAGGTGACTGTCAAGCAGCTGCGGGGCAGCCGCTACACCAGGCTGTTTCGTGACGCCTACATTACCGCTGGCTACCGCGTCACGCACGAGCTTCGGTGCGAGGCGGCGGCCCTGGTAGTGCCCGAAAAGGCGGTGCTGACCGGGCGATCGGCAGCGGCGATCCTGGGCGTGGACCTGACCCGCGTTGCCGATCCAGTGGAATGGCTTGTCGCGGATCAGTGTCAGCTGCGTATCCGTGGCATGACGGTCAAGCAGACGCCCATCTCGGCAGACGACTGGCGAAGCGGCGACTTCTGCCGCGTCGCTTCACCCGCACGTCTGGGGTTCGATCTCGCGCGCGGACCGGAAATTCGCAAAGCGGTGTCTTACCTGGACGCAGCAGTCCGCGGTGGACTGGTGAGCATCGGCGTACTGCGCCAATACTGCAGGTTCCGCCACGAACACGGAGTAGCCAACGTGCGTGCTGCGGTCGAGCTGGCCGACGGCCGGGCTGAGTCGCCGCCGGAATCCGAACTGCGGGTGGTCCTGGCTCAGGGTGGATTCCGGGTGACGCCGCAGGTGTTGCTCACCGACCGTAACGGCAGGCACATTGCCCGTGCCGACCTTGCTGTCGACGGGTACAAGGTGGCCGTCGAGTACGACGGTGCGTGGCACGCGCTGCGGGAGCAACTGGAGAGCGACCGGGCGCGACTTCGGCGTCTGCGGGACGGGGGTTGGGAGGTTGTGCACATCACGGCGAAGGATCTCGCCGGCGATCCGGGCGCGATCTGCGACGCGGTGCGCCGAGCCTGCGCCCGTGCTGAGCTTCGTTGAACCGGACCCATGAAGGGCGTTTCCTGACCTGAACGCCCGATCTGCGCCTCAGAAAGGGCTTCGAGTGACTCGAATGTCCCCGGGGCGGGAACCTAGCGGATGTGCACCCCGGAGATGGCGCGGGAGATCACCAGCTGCTGAATCTGCTCCGTGCCCTCGAAGATGTCGAAGATCTTCGCGTCACGGTGCATCCGCTCCACCGGGTACTCACGGGTGTAGCCCACTCCGCCGAGGATCTGGATCGCCCGCTCGGTGGACCACACGGCGACCCGGCCGGCCTTGAGCTTGCTCATCGAGCCCTCGGCCGCAGTGAATCGTGCGCCGCTCTTGGCCATCCAGGAGGCGCGCCACACCAGCAGACGCGCGGCATCGATCTCGGTCTTCATGTCCGCCAGAGTGAACGCGATCGCCTGGTTCTCGATGATCGGCCTGCCGAACACCACCCGCCCTTTCGCGTACTCAAGGGCGTAGTCGTAGGCCGCCCGGGCGATGCCGATCGCCATCGAGCCCACGGCGGGCCGGGTCAGCTCGAAGGTGGCCATCGCCGCCTGGCCGCCGCCGCGCACACCCTCGCGCGCTCGAGCCAACTTGTGGTCCAGCTTCTCCTTGCCGCCCAACAGGTTGGCCCCCGGAATGCGCACGTCATCGAGGAACACGTCGGCAGTGTTGGAGGCCCGCAGGCCGTGCTTCTTCAGCTTCTTGGCGACCTCCAGCCCCTTTGTCCCGGCCGACACCATGAACGCGGCCTGACCGCGCGAACCCAGGTTCTTGTCCACCACAGCCTGGACCAGGAAGACGTTCGCGATCCCGCCGTTGGTGGCCCACGCCTTGAGTCCATTGAGGACCCACTCGTCGGTGGCCTCGTCGTAAACCGCCCGGGTCCGCATGGCCGACACATCGGAGCCTGCCTCCGGCTCGGAGGAACAAAACGCGCCTACCTTGAGGTCGTCCGGGGTGCCGTAGCACTGCGGAATCCACTCGCCCATCTGCTCGGGCGTGCCCGCAGAGAAGATTCCGGCCGCCGTCAGGCCACTGCCCATGATGGCTAGCGCGATCCCACCATCGCCCCAGAACAACTCCTCGTTGAAGATCGGGACACTGAGGCCCGTCTCGTCCGCGCTGAGGCTGGCCAGCGTCTCAAAGCCGTACAGTCCAATCTTGGCGGCCTCCTGCATGATCGGCCACGGGGTCTCCTCCCGCTCGTCCCACTCATGAGCGGCGGGCCGAATGACGTCGGCAGCGAATCCATGCACCCACTTCTGTAGCTCGATCTGTTCCTCGGAGAGCTCGAGTGAAAACATGCGGTGCCGGGTCCTTTCGGAGAGGCGGTCGGAGAACCTACTGGCGGGTAAGGTTACGCGCCGGTAAGGTAGCGCGCAACACGCGACTGGAGGATTACATGGTGAGCGGGACCAAGCGGTTGCCGCGCGCCGTGCGGGAGCGGCAGATGCTCGATGCCGCCGTCACCGTCTTCGCGCACAACGGATTTCATGGTGCCTCGATGGACGACATCGCGCTTGCGGCTCAGATCTCCAAACCGATGTTATATCTGTACCTCGGCTCCAAGGAGCAACTGTTCGCGGCGTGCATCGACCGCGAGGCGGTGCGTTTTCTTGACGCAGTCACCTCCGCAGTGCGTCCGGAGCTACCGCCGCGCGAACAGGTGGCCAATGGCATCAACTCGGTCTTCACCTTTGCTGCCGCGCATCGGAACATCTGGCTGGTGCTCTACCGGCAGGCGCGGCTGCTGCCGCCTTTCGACCAGCAGGCAACGGCCATCCACCGCGAAGCGGTGGGTGCGGTCTCGGCATTACTGCAGCGTTCGGCGTGGGGCAAGCACCCCGCTGAGCACTTCGACAGCCTCGCGGTCGCGTTGGTCGGCGCCGGTGAAGCGCTGATCGACCGGATGCTGGACCAGTCCGATCCCGATCCGTGCGCGTCGGCAGCGCTGCTGATCGATTTCGCCTGGCACGGGCTCGGCGGACGCCGAAAGTAGAACTAGCTTCCCTGCTGAGGGTAGATGGTCTCGCCGCGGGTAAGCATCTCGACGAACTTGGCGATCTTTCGTGCGCGGGTCTCCGAGCGCTTGACGGCGTTGACCCGGTAGATCAAGGCATAACGATTGGTCGAGTTGAGCCTGCCCAGCATCATCGCGGCTGCAGGGTTGGCGGCGATCGCCGCGGCCAGGTCCTCCGGCATCGCCGCGGCCGCCTGGCCGGCGTAGGCGTTGCTCCATCGCCCGTCGGCTTTCGCCGCCTCCACCGCAGCCTGACCCACTGAATGCATTCGACCGGCAACCGTGAGCCGTTCGACGTGCGCGACGTTGCGGGCAGACCAGGCACTGCGGGAGGTGCGCGGGGTGAAACGCTGGCGGAAGCTGCCGCCGTCCCGGCTGCCCTTCTGGCCGTCGACCCAGCCGAAACACAGGGCCTCGTCCAGCGCCTCCTCGTAGGTCAAGGTCGTGACCGCGCCGCCCTTCTTGTGCAGCACGAGCCATACCCCCGGCTCGGTGTGATGCTCGGCGAGCCACTTGCGCCACGCCACCGCGTCGGCCAACAACAGCTCGGGCAGCTCGATCATGGGCCTAGAGCGTAGTGATGGTCCCGCTCAGGTGCGGGGTGTCCTTCTTGGCGTTGCGCAGACCAAGCTCCCAGCCGGTAGCGGTCTTGGCGGTGGAGAAGATCACCGAGCTCGGTAGCAGGATCGGCTTACGGAAGGCCACGGTGTAGTCCATGGCATCGGGCAGGCGCCCCTCCAGCGCGGCTAGGCACCGCGCCGCGCTCCACATCCCGTGCGCAATAGCGCGGGGGAAGCCGAAAGCCTTGGCGCTCAGCGCATGTAGGTGGATCGGGTTGCGGTCGCCGGAGACTGCGGCGTAGCGGCGACCGAGTCCGTCATCCAGCTTCCACACCGCCGCGGCGCCCTCGGGAATGTCGATCTTGGGCCCCGAGGATGCGGTCTCCGATCCGCCGCTGCCCTTGCGGAGGTACGTGCTGGTACCGGTGTAGATGCGCTCGGCGCCGACGTTGACCTCGGTGATCAGGTCCAGCTGGCGGCCTTGGCGGTGCGGACGCAGGTTGGTGGCGCGGACGGTGACGTCGAAGCTCTCCTCGGCCCCCGCCGGGCGAGTGGTCTCGATGCGGTTGGCCACATGCACCATCCCCAGCAGCGGAAACGGGAAGTCGCCTGCGGTCATCAGCTTCATGCTCATCGAGAAGGCAAGCACGTGCAGGTAGGTCGCAGGCAAGGTTTCGCCGAGGCGGAAAGCCACACACCCGCGCGTAGTCGGCCAGGTGCTCCCGATCCACGGTCAGACCCGGCAGGAACAGCTCCCGCTCAGGCAGCTGCTGCGGACGTCCGCCGGGCAGCGGTAGTGCCGCCAACGCCGCTTTGAGATAGGGCTGAGTCAACCCCGGCGCATCGGTCAGGGTCTCGGTCTGCATGCTCAGGCCCCCAGCAGACTCTGGCCGCACACGCGGACGATCTGCCCGGTGACCGCAGCCGACGCCGGGCTGGCGAAGTAGGACACCGTTTCGGCAACATCGACGGGCAACCCGCCCTGGGTCATGCTGTTCATTCGACGGCCGGCCTCGCGGATGACGAGGGGTACAGCCGCGGTCATCTTGGTCTCGATGAATCCGGGAGCGACCGCGTTGATGGTGATGTCGCGCTTGGCCAGCTCCGGGGCCAGGGCCTGCACCAGGCCGATAACGCCGGCCTTGGAGGTGCCGTAGTTGGTCTGACCGTTGTTCCCGGCGATCCCGGCGATGGAGGACACCCCGATCACCCGGCCGCCCTCGCGTAAAGCCCCGCGTTCCAGCAGTTCGGCGGTGAGGCGTTCGGGCGCCGCAAGGTTGACCCCGATGACGGCGTTCCAGCGGCCGACGTCCATGCCACCAAGGGTCTTGTCGCGGGTGATGCCTGCGTTGTGCACGATGATGTCCGCGCCACCGTGGCGCTCGAGCAGGTGGTTGGCCAGCGTGGCTCCGGCGTCAGCCGCGGTGACGTCGAGTGCCAGCGAGCTCCCACCCACAGCGTTGGCCGTCTGCGAGAGCGCCTCCCCGGCTTGCGGTACATCGGCACACACCACGTGCGCGCCGTCCCGGCTGAGGACCTCGGCGATGGACGCGCCAATACCCCGCGCCGCGCCGGTGACCACGGCGACCTTGCCCGCCAACGGCTTGTCCCAGTCGGTCGGCGCCGTGGCGTCGTGGGCGTTGATGGAAATGACCTGACCGGAGACGTAAGCCGATTTGCCGGACAGCAGGAAGCGCAGCGTCGACTCCAGTGCCGAGGGAGCCGCCTGGGGGGAGACGTAGACCAGCTGGGCGGTGGCTCCGCGCTTGGCCTCCTTGCCTACGGAGCGGGTGAAGCCCTCCAGTGCGCGCTGGGCGATGGACTCCTGGGCTGAGCCGGTGTCTGCGGGCGGCGTGCCGAGCACGATCACCCGTCCACTCGGCGCCACCTGGCGAATCACCGGATGGAAGAAAGCATGCAGCTGTTCCAGTTCATCGATGCTGGCGATCCCGGTCGCATCGAACACCAGCGCGCCGTACTTGGGGGCATCGTTCGTCGGCTCATAGTCGTTGGCGAGCAACTCACGCACCGGCTCGACCAGATGTCCTGCGCCGCCCACCAGCACGGCCAGTGCCGATTCTCCGGGCTGGTACCGGCGCAACTTCTCCGGCTTCGGCAGGCCGAGCTGCCCGGCCAGGAAGGCGCCGGGCATCGAGTGCACGAGCCGGGAGTAACGGTCAGACGGTTGGTGGGGGCTGAACTGCGCCGAAGTCACTGCTTGCACCTTCTTCAGAGAGGACTGGCCGGGTCGACAAGGAACTTACTCGTGAGTAACAATACTCATCGGTAGGTAAAGCGTCGAGTCCTGGGAGACACCGTGGCCACACAGTCTGAACGCAGCACAACCACCGCGCCAGTGGGGCACAGCAGCCGCCCGGTGGCAGTGCTGGGCGGAAATCGCATTCCGTTTGCACGCTCGAACAGTAAGTATTCTCGAGCGTCCAATCAGGACATGTTCACCGCAGCCCTGGATGGCTTGGTCAGCCGCTTCGGTCTGCAGGGCCAGCGATTGGGGGAGGTGGTCGGCGGCGCCGTGCTCAAGCACAGCCGCGACTTCAACCTCATCCGGGAGTGCGTGCTCGGCAGCGCGCTTTCGCCCGAGACCCCCGCGACGGACATGCAGCAGGCCTGCGGCACCGGATTGCAGGCAGCCATCACGGTGGCGAACAAGATTGCGCTGAACCAAATCGAGGTTGGGGTGGCCGGCGGGGTGGACACCACCAGTGACGCCCCGATCGCCGTCAACGACGAGCTGCGCCGGGTGCTGTTGGAGCTCAACCGCACGCCGAGCACGGTGGGGCGCGTCAAGCTGCTCGGTTCTCTGCGGCCCGGGCAGATCGTGCCGGAGACCCCGCGGAACGGGGAGCCCCGCACCGGGCTGTCGATGGGCGATCACGCCGCGCAGACTGCGCTGAAGTTCAACATCTCGCGGGCCGATCAGGATCAGCTCGCCGCGGAGAGCCACCAGAAGATGGCCGCCGCGTACGAGCAGGGTTTCTTCGACGACCTCCTCACGCCCTACCTCGGGCTGTCCCGTGACGAAAACCTACGTCCGGGTTCCACCGTGGAGAAGCTGTCCAAGCTGAAGCCCGTCTTCGGCAACGGGCCCAAGATGACGATGACCGCGGGTAACTCCACGCCGCTGTCCGACGGTGCGTCCGCGGTGTTGCTGGCCAGCGAGGAGTGGGCGGCCGAGCACTCGATGCCGGTGCAGGCCTGGATGACGTACTCCGAGACCGCCGCCGTTGATTATGTGCACGGGGCGGACGGCTTGCTGATGGCGCCCACGTACGCGGTGCCGCGAATGTTGGCCCGTGCCGGTTTGACCTTCGCCGACTTCGACTTCTTCGAGATCCACGAGGCATTTGCGTCGCAGGTGCTGGCCACGCTGGCTGCCTGGGAGGACGAGACGTACTGCCGTGAGCACCTGGGGCTCGACGGCGCGCTGGGTGCGATCGACCGGTCCAGACTCAACGTCAACGGGTCCTCGCTGGCCGCGGGGCACCCCTTCGCGGCTACCGGTGGGCGCATCGTCGCGAGCCTGGCCAAGCAGCTGGCGGAGAAGGGGTCCGGCCGTGGCCTCATCTCCATCTGTGCCGCTGGCGGACAGGGTGTGACGGCGATCCTGGAGCGCTGAGCTCATGTTGTGCGAAAGCCGCATTCACCCAGCAATCGCGTGCGAATGCGGCTTTCGCCCAATATGAAGGTGCCGCGGCCTACCGCTGTCTGCGCGCCTATCGGTCGGGTCCTAGAAACCTCGATACGGTCCGAGAGTGGATCCAGTACGTAACCCGTTTGCCCCCGGCGCCGGGCAGCGCCCGCCGGAACTCGCCGGCCGCGACCGTGAGCTGGCTGCGTTCGATGTCTTGATCGAGCGGGTGTCGCATGGGCGCCCGGAGCGCAGCCTGGTGCTCACCGGTCTGCGCGGAGTAGGCAAGACCGTGTTGCTCGGTGAGTTGCGCTCGCGGGCGTTGCGGCGCGGTTGGGCGACGGGAAAGGTCGAGGCGAAAGCCGATACGTCGCTGCGGCGTCCGCTCTCGGCGGCCCTGCATCGTGCGGTGCGGGATCTGGCTGTCCGCCACCGCGCACCCGACCGGGTGGACGACGTACTCGGTGTGCTGAAGGCGTTCGCGCTCAAGGCCAATCCCGAGGGCACCGGCATGCGCGACAAGTGGCAACCCGGCATCGATGTGCCGGCTACCCGCGGCCGCGCCGATTCCGGAGACATGGAGATCGACCTCGTCGAGCTGTTCACGTGCGTGGCGGAGCTGGCCGCCGATGTCGGCACCGGCCTGGTCTTGCTGCTCGACGAGATGCAAGATCTCGGTCCCGACGACGTGTCCGCGATGTGCGCCTCGTGTCATGAGCTCAGCCAGTCCGGTGCGCCATTGGTGGTGGTGGGTGCGGGGCTACCCCATGTGCCGAGCGTGCTGGCGGCGAGCAAGTCCTACTCCGAGCGGTTGTTTCGCTACCTGCGCATCGACAAGCTCGACCCGGCGGCCGCGGAGCAGGCCATCCGGACGCCGGTGCAGCGGGAGGATGCAGAGATCGATGACGACGCGTTGGCCGCGCTATACGAGACGTCGGGGGGCTACCCGTATTTCGTTCAGGCGTACGGCAAGGCAGCGTGGGACGCGGCACCGGGGGAGCGGATCACCGCGGCCGATGTTGCTATCGCCGGCCCCGAGGCGGAGGCAGAGCTGGCCGTCGGCTTCTTCGGTTCGCGGTTGGAACGCGCGACCCCCGCCGAACGGGAATACCTCTACGGGATGGCCGAGTTGGCCGACCTGGCGGGAGAGGCGGACCGTGCCGTACCGACCGCTCAGGTAGCCGAGCACCTGGGTCGCAAGGCGTCGTCGTTGTCCCCCGCGCGGGACAGCCTGCTGAAGAAGGGCCTCGTGTACGCCACCGAGCGCGGTTTCGTTGCCTACACGGTGCCTCACTTCGGCCGCTTCTTGGCCACCAGACCGACCTGATTGCTGTCCGGCACTGACCTCGACGATCTCGGTACGGCCGTCCATGCCTCTGCCGTACAGGGTTCGCCTGGCAACGGGCCGTCGATCTCCTAGGCTGCGGTCATCGATGATCTGCTCCAACAGAGGGCGTGGGCATGCCAGAGCTGTTCGAGGGCTTCAGCACCGTTGACGTGCCTGCAGCCCTACCTCCACGGTGACCGCCCTGCGCCGAGGGCATCAAAGACCGGGCAGCCCGTCGATGCTGGTCGCGTTCTTCAATGCGCGGTAGGAGCCCATGCCCTCGGGTCCCTTCTTGTCCGCGGTCAGCCGTAGCAGGTCGCGCTCTTCGACCAGGTCCATGACCGGCACGCCCCACCCGCAGGACTCGCTGACCCGCTCCACATCCACGACGACCACGGCGCGGGTGCTGGGATGGGCGGGGCGCCGGGCGACCACGTCGTCGTACGCCGCCGCACCGGGCAATGCGATGCGGCCGCGGCCGTGTAGCCGCACGATGCGGGGCCGGCGGTCGAAGGAGGCGAACATCAGACAGATGCGACCGTTCTCCCGCACGTGCGCGATTGTCTCTACACCGCTGCCTGTGTAATCGACCCAGGCCACTTGGTGCTGCCCGAGAATGGCCAAGCTGTCGTGCCCTCGGGGCAACCGTTGACATGCCCCTCGGCGGCAAGCGGGGCGGTCGCGACGAACCACAGAGGCTGCGCCGAGATCCACTGGGCCAAGCCCTCATCGATCCCCTCGAACACCTTGCCCACGACGAAAGCCTAGAGGTTTCGTGTCCACGCTGCCGACCTTATCGCTGGTCCTGTCGGCCAGGATGGAGAGATGACCGAATTGGCCCTTCTACCCCGAGATCGAGCAATACGAGGAAGGGATGCTCGACGTCGGTGATGGGCAGTCGATCCACTGGGCGGTGTGCGGCAACCCCGAGGGCAAACCTGCAGTGGTGCTGCAGGGCGGGGTCGGCCTGAGAATTGCTCATCGCCCGACACCGGCTATGCGCAACGCCGAGTTTGTGACTCGGTGCGGGCCGAGGGGTGTGGGGGATCACCGCCGTTTTGGATGCTTAGCGGCGCTAACTGAGCAATAATGAGTTGTACCAAACGATCACTCAGACAACACATGTGAGGCACCCCATGAAGGTCGCGTCCCGTATCCGCGTCTACCGCGACAACGCCCGCGCGCGCCACGCGTTCGAGCGAGCGCTGGCCGGTGCGGCGACGCCGTCCCACCGCCAGGAGCTCGTCGCGCTCAGCCGCGGCGCCGCGTTCGCGAACCTGCGCTGAGGTTGTAACAGTTTCGAGATCGGCTCCGATAGACACCACAGCTCCGCGTTGCTACCTACCCCGACTTGGCAGTAACGCGGAGCTTTTCAATGTGTGGGTGGTGCCTGGCGGGACCCCCGGCACGTTCCGGGGGCGAGAAGCGTCAGAATGAGGCTTCGTCCAGCTCCATGATCGCGTTGTCCACGTTCTCCACGATGGCCCGGCTGGCGGACAGCTCGGGCAGCACGTTCTTCGCGAAGAACGACGCCACCGCCACCTTGCCGTTGTAGAACGCGGTGTCCTTCGCGCCGACCTCGCCACCGAGGGCGCGCATGGCCACCTCGGCCTGGCGCAGCAGCTGCCAGCCGATCAGCAGGTCGCCCACGCTCATCAGCAGCCGAACGCTGGACAGCCCGACCTTGTACAGGTTGGTTGCGTCTTCCTGCGAAGCCATCAGGTCGTTGGTCATCGCCGCCAACATCGCCTGCACGTCACCTAGCGCCGTCGCCAGGTGGGTGCGCTCGACCTTGAGCCGGCCGTTGCCCGCCTCGGACTCGATGAACTTCTGCACCTCGCCGGCGATGTAACCGAGTGCGGCGCCCTTGTCGCGGATGATCTTGCGGAAGAAGAAGTCCTGCGCCTGGATCGCCGTGGTGCCCTCGTAGAGGGTGTCGATCTTGGCGTCACGAATGTATTGCTCGATCGGGTAGTCCTGCAGGTAGCCGGACCCACCCACGGTTTGCAGGCTTTGCGCGAGTTGCTCGTAGGCCCGCTCGGAACCGACGCCCTTGACTACGGGCAGTAGCAGGTCGTTCGCCTTCTCGGCCAGGCTGATGTCGCCCTCGCCGGAGATGATCTGATCTTGGAAGGACGCGGTGTACAAATACACCGCGCGAAGGCCCTCGGCGTAGGCTTTCTGCATCATCAGGCTGCGGCGGACGTCGGGGTGGTGGGTGATGGTGACGCGCGGCGCCGTCTTGTCCGTCATCTGCGTCAGGTCGGCACCCTGCACCCGCTCCTTCGCGTAGTCCAGCGCATTCAGGTAGCCGGTGGACAGGGTGGCAATCGCCTTGGTGCCCACCATCATCCGCGCGTTCTCGATGACCTTGAACATCTGCGCGATGCCGTCGTGCACGTCGCCGACCAGCCAGCCTTGCGCCGGGACGTCGGTGGCGCCGAAGGTGAGCTCGCAGGTGGTGGAAACCTTGAGGCCCATCTTGTGCTCGACGTTGGTCACGTACACGCCGTTGCGCTCGCCGAGCGCGCCGGTCTCGGCGTCGAAGTGGAACTTGGGCACGAAGAACAGCGACAGGCCCTTGGTGCCTGCCTTCGCGCCCTCCGGCCGGGCGAGTACGAGGTGAAAGATGTTGTCGAACAGGTCGTTCTCCGCCGAGGTGATGAAGCGCTTGACGCCCTCGATGTGCCACGAGCCGTCGTCCTGCTTGATCGCCTTAGTACGTCCGGCCCCCACGTCGGACCCGGCATCCGGCTCGGTGAGCACCATGGTGGCGCCCCAGCCCTGCTCCACGGCCAGCGCGGCCCATTGCTTCTGCTCGTCGGTACCGCAGTCGTAAGCGATCTGGGCGAAGCTGGGCCCGGCCATGTACATGTGCGCGGCGGGGTTTGAGCCGAGAATCAACTCGCCGATGGCCCAGACCAGGGTGCGGGTGGCCGGGATGCCCCCGATTTCCTCGGACAGTCCCATCCGGTACCACTCGCCGTCCCACAGCGCCTTGAACGACTTTTTGAACGACTCGGGCAGCGTCACCGTGTTAGTGGCCGCATCGAACACCGGAGGGTGCCGGTCGGCGTCGGCGAACGACTCGGCCAGCGGGCCTTCCGCGAGGGTCCGAACCTGGGTGAGCATATCGCGCGCGGTCTCCTCGTCGAGGTCGGCGAACTGGCCCTGGCCCAGGCGGTCACCGATGCCGAGCACCTCGAAGAGGTTGAACTCGATATCGCGAAGGTTGCTCTTGTAGTGACCCATCGTGTTGCTCTTCCACTCGTCGGTGCGCGCAGACACCACTGCCTACCCGTCGGTAACAACGAGGATATTACTGGTCGGTAACTTCGGCAAGCGCTAGAGCGGACTCATCTTTGTGGCAACCACCACGGCGTCGATGGCGGTTCGGGTGCCTTCGGGCGTCTCGACGTCGCGGTGCGGCCGTCCAGCCGTGACCGGCGTCATGAAGGCGGGCAACTCGGCCAGCACGTCATCGGGCGTGAACAGGATGCTTGGCTCAGGAGGGCCGCCGTAGCCCTCCGTGAGATTGATGAGGTCGTGGGCGACGACCACAAGGCGCCCGCCGGGAGCCAGCGCGGAGCAGACGCGGGGGATGAGTGCGCGACGATCGGCGGCAGGCAGATGCAGGTAGATGACCAGAGCAAGGTCGTACTCGTCGTCGAATTCGGCGGTAGTGACGTCCGCATGCTGCCAGTCCAGTCGTGAGATCACCGCTTGGGGCGCCCGCGCAGCCACCTCGGCGCCCTTGCCTAGGGCGACAGCGGAGTAGTCGAGAGCGGTCACCTGCCAGCCGCGGGTGGCCAACCACAGCGCGTTACGCCCCTCACCGCAGGCCAGGTCGAGAGCGCGCCCCATCGGCAGCGCGGTCGTGTGCTCCACCACGTAGCGGTTGGGCGGTGCACCCCAGACCAGCTCACTGTCGGTGTAACGGGCGTCCCAGTCGGCGGCATCCATGGTGCGACCGTAACGCGCGCGATCCTCGTGTCAGCAGAGTGTGCGCTCGGCGGAGGAGACGAAAGCCTCGGCGATCTGGTCCTGCGACAACTTCGAACCGGGCGCAAGCATGGAACCGATCTGGCTGAACTGACTGAGAATGTCCTGCCGCGACGTGCCCTTGGCCTTGGCGTCACAGGTGGCCTTCGCGAACAGGATGTAAATCCCTTCGAGGCCCGGTTGGACCGGTACCCCGGCAGCCCGCAGAGCCTGGAGGTAGTCCTGGCCCTTCGGCCCGGCGTCGGCGACCGCCTTGGCCGGGTCGCCGCCCGAGGGGAGCGGCACCGAGCCGGGCTTGGTCGCGGTGGGCTGCGCCGCGGGAGGCTTGGCCGCGGGAGGCTGGGCCGCTCCAGTCGGATTGGCCTGCGCGCCGGTCGTTTTCGCCGGAGGCGGTGGCACGGCGACACCGGAGGTGGGGATGGCGCTGGCATTCGGTGCGGTCGACAGCGCTGCCGCGGATCCGGACGGCGCGGCCGGCGCGGACGGCGCGGAGGGGGCTGTGGAATCGCTGCTCGCCGAGGCGCTCACCGAAGCCGGCGGAAGTGCCGGAGCGACCGGAGTCTTGCTGCTCGAGCTGCAGCCGAGCAGGCCGGCGCAGCCCAGAGCGGTGAGAGCAATGGCCAATTTGCGCAGTGGAGTCACAGTCTCGATGGTGCCATGGGCGAGCACACTAAGGTCCACGGACCTCAACAGCGATGTGGGTGAGTCGTTCGGTCGCTGGGTGCTCGGCGACGATGAGGCAGTACTGACCGCCGTCACCAGCGCGAACGTGGCCTGTGGCTTTCACGCCGGGGACCCCCCGACTTGTTGCGCAGTGGGTTCCGCAACGGCCATGTCGAGCACCGTGTCTGCGCGCGAGGTACGCGGCGGCTCGGTCGACACCACGATGTGTCTATGCGCGCGGCAGCGGTGCACCACAACCCCTGGGTGCAGCACACCGTACTGACCGGGTAGGGCCGGCTGGCTGGCGGCCGACATCCTATAGGGCAGCGTGATGTGCACAGGCATTGATGTGTCCGGTGCAAGCATGCGCCACTCTTCGCCTGCGGTGCGGTGGCTGAGCATCGCGTATGGGCCGCCGTGGAGCAGCGCCGCGGTCAGAAGCGCCGGGCGGATCAGCGGTCCAGAGGTGGTGGCATAGACGCCGAGGAATACCCGCTGCCGTACCCCGAGCCACAGCGGCGCAGCGACGTACGGCAGCCGACGGCACGAGCGGAGCGGATGACGGGAATCGAACCCGCGTGTTCAGCTTGGGAAGCTGATGTTCTGCCATTGAACTACATCCGCATGGCACCTCATCGGTACCGCGCCTCGTCAGCGCCGCGGCAGAGCATAACGCGACTACCACCCGCGCAGGTCCACCGCCCAGCGTTGCCGCACCTGGTCTCCGTCTACCAGCCACATCGCCTCGTGCAGCGCCACCGTCGGATCGACGTGTGCGGGCAGCACGCGGACGCGAGCCCCGACCGAAAGCGGCTCAGCAGGGGCGAAGGTGGTGTGCTCGTCGCTGCAGAACCACACCTGTGCATCGGCAATGGTGGGGTTGCCGTGGTCCATGCCCAACGACTTCAACCCCACGTCGGCGACGGCGTAGTCCGGGCTTACCGAGATGACGGTGGCCAGGATCGACAGTGCGTGGCCGAACGGGTAGCCCAGCGTCGCGTACGAGGTGTCCATCAGCGCGTAAGAGCCGGCCTGGATCTCGGTGGCCCAGGTGTTGATGGCGTAGGTGCCGGTGCCGCCGGCGCTGACCAGGTCCCCGCCGACGTCGGTGTGCGCGGCCAGCAACAGGCCCATGGCCTCTTCGGTCAGGCGTCGCTGCTCATCGGAGGGCTGCATCATCATCAGGTGGCCCTCGTAGCCCATCACTCCGCGCACCGTCAGCCCGCGGGCGCGCGCCAGCTCGGCGATGCGCCCGGCCTCGGCGGGTGGGCAGCCGCACCGGGGCAGGCCGATGTTCACGTCCACCACCACCTCGCGCACGCCGCCGTCGGCCGCTGCTGCCACGGTTTCCGGCGAGTCCACGGCGACCGTCACCCGGTGTCCCTGCTCCACCAGGGCGCCGAGCCGGTGGGCGGCGAGCACCTCGTTGGCCAGCAGCAGGTCGGTGCCGAGGCCTGCCTTTGCCATGCCTTCGACCTCCCGGATGGTCGCGCAGGTAAAGCCGTGGTGCCCGGCAGCATGCTGCACCCGGGCCAGCTCGGTGCACTTGTGCGCCTTGACGTGCGGGCGCAGACGGGTTCCTGGCAGCGCCGAAGCCATGACGTCTACATTGGACTGAAGTACCTCGCGCTCGACGAGCAGGGCTGGGGTCTGCAGCTCGTCGATCCTCATCCGAGCACCCGCGTGAGGTAGTCATTACCGAAGCGCCGCTCCGGGTCGACGGCCTCGCGCACCGCAGAGAACTCCTCGAAGCGGGGGTAGCGCCCGTGTATCGTCCCCGCGTCCTGGTAGTGCACTTTCCCCCAGTGCGGCCGGCCGTCCAGGTCGTTCATCACGTCCTCCACTGCACGAAAGTATTGCTCGTAAGGCTGTCCGCGGAACATGTGCACGGCCAGGTACGCGGTGTCCCGCCCGGACGCGGTGGACAGCGGGATGTCGTCCGCGGCGGCGAAGCGCACCTCCACCGGGAAGGAGACGGCCAGCTGGTGCCGCATGATCGCCGCTTCGATGCCGGCCAGTGCGGCGCGCACCGCGTCGGCAGGCACCGCGTATTCCATTTCCACGAAGCGAACCCGACGCGGGGAGACCAACACGCGGTGCGAGGTGTCGGAGTAGTCGCGGGCGCCGAGGAGCCGAGCGGCGGCGTTGTTGATCCGCGGAATGAGACTGGGCAGCACCGCGCCGAGCCGGCAGGTGAGCTCGAATGCGCCGTTGCTGAGCACTTCGTCCTCCAGCAGCGCACGTATCCGAGGTAGCGGCTGCGGTGCCTGCTCGACAGGCAACCGATTGTTGCGCTTGATCAGCGTACGGCTGGTGTGCGGGAACCAGTAGAACTCGAAGTGCTCGTTGGTGCCGATCAGCTCGTCCAGCTGCGCGAGCACGTCGGGCAGCGCCATCGGCTGCTCCTGCGCACGCAGCGCGAAGGCGTCCTCGACCTGCAGGGTGAGCGTGCTGAGCACACCCAGCGCGCCGAGTCCCACCCGCGCCGCGCTGAACAGCTCGGGACGCTCGGTAGCACTGGTGTTGACCACCGATCCGTCGGCGAGTACCAGCCCATGCCCCGCACCTGGGTGGCGAGACCCCCGATCCGTCCGCCGGTGCCGTGGGTGCCGGTGGAAAGGGCGCCGGCCACCGTCTGCACGTCGATGTCGCCGAGGTTGCTCAAGGCGAGCCCCAGCGCGGCGAGGGCGGGATTGAGCAGGCGGAGCGGCATGCCGGCCTGCACGGTGACCAGGTGCGAGCGCCGGTCCGCGGCGACGAGCTGCGCCATCTGCGATAGATCCACCTGGACGCCGTCGGTGACGCCGATCGCGCTGAACGAGTGTCCCGACCCGATCGCCTTCACACGTTGACGCTCAGCAGCGGCCGCCTGCACGATCGCGGCGAGCTCGTCGACGTTGCGCGGGGTGGCGACCGTACTGGGCGTCGCCCGCTGATTGCCCGCTCAGTTGGTCCATGCCACGCCGACGCCTCTTCCGTGTGAGTCAACTGTCCAAGTTTAGCGGAGGATTGCGCGGTGTCGGGCTGGGGCCACGCACGATCGTGCCCGCTACGCTCACCGGTACCAGTTCGCCGGATGAGAGGATCCCCGTGGCGCGCATCGCGGTAGCGGATCGGCGCGTGCAGTTGGTGGACGCCACGATCAGGGTGATGGCCGAGCAGGGGGTGGCTGCCGCAACCACCCGGCGCATCGCGGCTGAGGCCAATACGACCCTCGCCACCGTGCACTACTGCTTCGAGTCCAAACAGACCCTGCTGCGCGAGGTGATCACCACCATCGTGAGCCAGCTGGCGAGCGCCTCCACGCTGGAGCTGCCCGCCGATCGAGACCTGCCGAGCGTGGTGCAGGAGCTGCTGGAGGGCCTGTGGTCGGTGATCGAGAGCGAGCCCAAACGGCAGCGCCTGACCTACGAGCTCACTCAGTTCGCCCTGCGCGAGCCCGACCTCGCCGACCTGGCCCGGTGGCATACGAGCTGTACTACGCCGAGTGCGCGCGGATCCTGGACGGCGTGGCGACCGCGACCGGGTGGACCTGGACGATGCCGCTGGAGGTGTTGTCCCGGATGCTGCTCACGGCGATCGACGGCGCAGTACTTGGCTGGCTTGTCGATGGCGACGCGGCGGCGGCGCGGACGGTCCTGCTCGGCTTCGGCGAGCTGTTGTCCACGCTGGCGCATCCTGGCTCATGATCGGGCCTCGGCTACCCTCGCCGTGTGCTGCTCTCCGATCGCGACATCCGGGCCGAGATCTCCGGAGGACGTCTGGGGGTGGACCCCTTTGACGACGCGATGGTTCAACCGTCCAGTGTGGACGTTCGTCTCGACCGCTTCTTCCGGGTCTTCAACAACACCCGCTACACCCACATCGACCCGGCCGAGCAGCAGGACGAGCTGACCTCGCTGGTGGAGGCCGACGGCGACGAGCCGTTCGTGCTGCACCCGGGGGAGTTCGTGCTGGGCTCCACGCTGGAGGTCTGCTCGTTGCCCGACGACCTGGCCGGGCGGTTGGAGGGTAAGTCGTCGCTGGGGCGCCTCGGTCTGCTGACGCATTCCACCGCCGGATTCATCGACCCGGGGTTCTCCGGCCACATCACCCTGGAGCTGTCCAATGTGGCCAACTTGCCCATCACGCTATGGCCGGGGATGAAAATCGGTCAGCTCTGCCTGATCAGGCTGTCCAGTCCGGCCGAGAACCCCTACGGCAGTGCGGCGGCCGGTTCCCGGTACCAAAACCAGCGAGGCCCCACCCCGTCCAAGGCGTACCTCAACTTCCACCGGGTGAGCACCACGCGCTGACGATCAGCGGATCGAGTTGCCCAGGTCCAGCGGTAGCTGGATACCGGTGACGTGGCGGGCCTCGTCGGGGGCGAGCCAGGCCACGGCGTTAGCGATGTCCTCGGGCTGACTGATCGCCTCGGGCAGCGGGTTCATGAACATCGGCGCCAGGGTGTGGGCGTGCTCGACCATGAACGGCAGCATGTCGGTGGGCGTCATGCCGGTGGCCACCCCGTTGGGATGAATGGTGTTCACCCGGATGTTGTACTGGCCCAGCTCGTTGGCCATCGTCTTGGCCAGGCCGACCATGCCGTGCTTGCTGGCCACGTAGTGCCCGGTGAACGGCAGCCCCTTCAGGCCTGCGGTCGAGCTGGTCATGATGATGCAGCCGCCGGTGCCCTGCTCGATGAGGAGGGGGATGGCGGCCTTGGCAGTGTGGAAGGCGCCGGTGAGATTGACGTCGATGGTCTCCTGCCACTGCGCTGGCGTGATCTCCCAGGACATGTTCGCCGAGCAGATGCCGGCGTTGGCGATCACCACGTCCAGCCGGCCGAGCTCGGCGACCCCGGCGTGCAACGCCGCGGACAGGCCGTCGAAGTCGCGCACGTCGGCCTCGGCGGCGATGATGCGCCGGCCAAGGGCCTCGACCAGGCGGACCGTCTCCTCTAAGTCTTCCGGCGTCGCGCCAGGGTAGATGGTGGAGTCGAGCTTGCGGCAGATGTCGACCGCGATGATGTCGGCGCCCTCCTGGGCCAATCGGAGCGCCTCGGCCCGCCCCTGCCCGCGGGCGGCGCCGGTGATGAAAGCGACCTTACCGAGGAAACGCTCCGAGGTGGACATGCGCAATTGCCTTTCGCCGGGGGTGTCGCCGGCGAATCTACGGAGGACGACATCCCCGTGGTTGATCACCTCCCGCTGAATGAGAACCGATCTCCGTTGCGCGCGGATATGTCGGCCGACTAGACCTCGACCGCGCGCAGTTTCGCACCGACGCCGCCGGCGTTCGGAGCTATCGAACCGGTGATCTGGTGCGGCTGCGGACCGACGGGGAGCTGGAGGATCTGGGTCGCCTGGACGACCAGGTGCAGATCCGCGGCTTTCGCGTCGAGCTCGGGGAGGTCATCACGACGCTCGACCACCATCCCGCCGTCCGGTCCAGCGCGGTGGTGGCGGTCGAGGATGGCAACGGGGCCGGTGGTGCGCAGTCTCTCCGGGCGTTCGTTGTGTGGGAGGCGCACGAGGATGACGCCGGGCTGCGGGCGTACCTCTTGGCGCAACTACCACAGCACATGGTGCCTGCCGAGATCGTCACACTCACCGACCTTCCCACGATGGCCAACGGCAAGGTGGACCGGACGGCCCTGCTCGCTTGGGCGGCACCCCCTGCAGCCGGTGGCAGCGCCGCAGAACCACGCAACGACCTCGAGGTAGCCATCGCCGCAATGGTGGCGGAGCGGCTCGGGTTGCCCCAGGTGGGCATCGACGAGAATTTCTTTCTGCTCGGCGGTCACTCGATGCTGGGTGCGCAGCTGATCACCCGGATCGGTGAGCAGTACGGCATCGAGATGTCGCTGCGCGCGCTGTTCGAGCACCCGACCGTGGCCGAGATTGCCGAGGAGGTCGAACGCCTGCCGCTCGCGGAGATCTCGGCGATGGACGAGGACGAGTTGCTGGCGGCCACCGCGCAGCTCGACGACGAGGTCGAGGCGTGATGACGACTACCCGCAAACCGCTGAGCTTGTTTCATCTGCTCGACCCCGAGGTGCTGGCCGACCCATATCCGCTCTACGCGCAGCTGCGCGCGGAGTCGCCGGTGCACTGGGATCCCTATCTGCACACCTGGGTCGTCACCCGCTACGCCGACGTGGCCGAGGTGCTCACCCGCTTCCGTGCCGACCGCACACCGACGCCGGAAAAGCTGGTCGAGCTCGGCATGCAGCAGCTGACGCCGCTGGCGCAGGTCATGGTGCGTCAGATGCTGTTCCTGGACCCCCCGCAACACAGCCGTGTCCGCGCGCTGGCGGCCGCGGCGTTCACTCCCCGGCGCATCGAGCGCCTGCGTGAGCACGTCCAGGACATCACCAATACCCTGGTGGATGCTGTCGCCGCGCGCGGCCAGATGGATGTCATGCAGGAGCTGGCGGGTCCGCTGCCCGCGATCGTCACCGCCGAGCTGCTCGGTGTGCCCACCGCCGACCACGAGCAGCTCAAGGACTGGTCGCAGGATTTCGCGGAGATGCTCGGCAACTTCCAGCACAACCCGGGCCGTGTGGAAAAGGTACTGCGCAGCGTCGAGGGGATGACGAGCTACTTCCGTGATGCCCTAACCCGGCAGTCCACCGCGCCTACCGAGGGCCTGCTGAACGCGCTGGCAAACGCCGAAGTCGACGGGCGACCGGCTGACCGAGGACGAGGTGATTGCCAACGTCGTCGTGACCATGGTGGGTGGCCAGGAGACGACGACAAACCTGATTGGTAACGGGCTACTCATCCTGCTCCGCACTCCCGGCGCACTCGAGCGACTGCGCGCAGACCCGAGCGCCATCCCCACGGCCATCGAGGAGCTGCTGCGCTACGAGAGCCCGAGTCAGCACACGGCGCGCCTGGCCCCGGACGATGTGGTGCCGCTGGTCAATCCATCGGTAAGGGCCAGGCGGTGATCGCCGTGATGGGCGCGGCTAATCGCGATCCCGAGCGGTTTGCCGACCCGGACGTGCTCGACCTTGCCCGCAAGGACAACCGACTTTTGGCGTTCGGGTGGGCTGGGCACTTCTGCTTCGGTGCTCCGCTGGCCCGCATGGAAGCCCACATTGCGTTCGAGACGATGCTGCGTCCGCTACCTGAACTGGGATTTGTTTCCGAGCCGGTGTCCTGGCGGGCGAATCTGGGTCTGCGTCGGCTCGCAGCGCTACCGATCACGTGGTCGCCGTGACGTCGACGGACGCAGACCGTCTCCACCAGGCTCGCCAGGCCCTGTTGCGCCAGCGCCTGCGCGGCGCCCCGAGCCGCGACGGTGGCGCCGGTGACCCGCCGCCCCGTCACCGCGCCCGCACCACTGTCGGTGCCCCAGCGCCAGCTCTGGTACCTCAGCCAGCTCGCCCCGGAATCCCTCGCGTACAACGAGATGGTGACCGTGCGCAAGACCGGGCACCTCGACGTCGACGCCCTGCGCAGGGCGCTCACCGAAATCGTCCGCAGGCATCAGGCCTGGCGCACCAGCTTTCCCCTCATCGATGGCGAACCGCGCCAGCTCGTGCATGCACCCACGTCCGTCGCACTGCCCTTGTTGGACTTGACCGAGGTGCCGTTACCCGAGGCGCAACAACGGGCCACCGAGCTGGGGGCCGAGGACACCCGTCGGCCCTACCAGCTGACGGAAGGCCCCTTGTTGCGTCCGCGACTCGTCAGTCTCACGCCGCAGGACCACCGGCTCTATCTCGGACTGCACCACCTGATCTTCGACGGGGTCACGCTCTATCGCATCGTGCTACCCGAGCTGGTGCGGCTCTACGACGCGCGGCGGGCGCGGCCTCCCCGCTGGCCGAACCCGAGGTGGTCGTGGTGGCTGCATTGCTACACCGGCACGGACGACATCATCTTCGCCACCATGGGTGACCTTCGCCAGCGACCGGAGTTGGCTGGGATGGCCGGCTACTGCTTGGCGCCGGTCGTGATCCGCGCGGACACCGGCGATGATCCGTCACTTCTCGAGCTGCTCGCGCGGGTTCGCGACGTGGTCTTGGACGGGCTTGGCGACATCGTGCCCTTCGAAATCATCGTGCGAGAGCTGGGTGTCGTGCGGGAACCGCGAATGAACCCCGTGTTCCAGGCCACGCTGGTCTTTAGCCCCCCATGGAGTCACCCGATCCGGCTTGGTCGGTACACCAGATGGAATCCGCGATCGGCGCTGCCGTTGGCTCGGCGAAGTTCGACCTGAGCATCGAGCTGGACGAACGCCCGGACGGGAACGTCGCCGGACGGCTCATCTACAGTTCCGCCCTGTTCGAACGGTCCTCGGCCGAGCAGATGGCGCGGCACTGGACCACGATGCTCGAGGCGACTTCGACGGCACCCGCTGCGCGGCTGTCCAAGCTCGCGCTGGTCGACGCAGGCGAGCGCCATCGGCAATTGGATCGCGACCCACCGACACCCGACGCCGTGCCCGAGCGAGGGTTCGTGCGCGAACTCATCGCCGCCCAGGCCGCCCGCACGCCGGACGCGATCGCGGTCGTGGCCGGCGAGGACCAGCTCACCTACCGCGAGTTGGAGCAGCGCGCCACGGCGGCAGCCGGGCGGCTGCCGGCCGCCGGTGCCGGCCCGGGTGCCGTCGTGGCCACCGTCCTAGATCGCAACCTCGATCTGGTCGTGGGACTGCTCGGTGTGCTGAAATTCGGCGCCGCCTACCCCCCGATCAACCCCCAGCACCCGGCACGCCGCACCGAGTTCATGCTCCACGACGCTGGTGCGCGCTGGATCCTCACCTCCGCCAGTCTGCCGCCGCAACTGCCCACCACCGCGGCAACTGTGCTCACCCTCGACGGGCCGACGCCCAGCACATCCGAGGACTCGTCACCGGTCACGGATGTCGGTCCGGATGACCTTGCATACGTCATCTACACCTCCGGCTCCACCGGAACACCCAAGGGAGTGCTCGTTGCGCATCGCATCCCCACCCACCTGACGCGGACGCTGTGTGCCCGCCTGGGCATCACCGCCGCGGACACCGTCCTTACCGTCGCTGCCTACACCTTCGACATGACGATGGGAGACATCTTCGGCACCCGCGCCAGGGCCGCGGCTCGTCCTCGCCTCCACCGAACAAGCCTCGGACCCCGGGCGCTCGGTGCGTGGATCGACCACTCGGGCGCACGTACCTGTCCGCGACTCCCACGACCTGGTCGGCTCTGCTGAGCTCCGGGTGGGGCGGCGATTCGCAGCTCACGGCCCGCTCGGGCGGGGAGCCGCTACCTGAGGCGCTGGCCGAGCGTTTGCTGCAGCGCTGCGCCGGCCTGTGGAACAGCTACGGTCCCACCTAGACCACCGACGTGGCGTCCTGCGCGGACATCGTCGCCGGCGACCCGATCACGGTGGGCCGTCCCCTGCCCGGCACGTGGGTGTACGTGCTCGATCCCCAGGGACGACTGTTGCCTCCGGGTGTGCCCGGCGAGCTCGTCATCGGTGGTGCGGGAGTAGCGCGCGGCTACCTAAATCGGCCGGTCGAGACGGCTGAGTTTCCGCGCCGACCCTTTCCTCGAGCACGGCCTCGCGTACTGGACCGGCGACCGGGGACGCTTGCTCGCCGACGGCCGGATCCAACACCTCGGTCGCTACGACGAGCAGCTGAAGATACGCGGTTTCCGTATCGAACCAGCTGAGATCGAGGCGGCGCTCGGCGAGCACGCTGAAATTGCTGCCTGCGTGGTGGTCGCCCGCGAGACCGATTCCGGCGAGAAGCAACTCGTGGCCTATACCGTCGGCACGGCCCTGCCGAACACCGCTTTGCGCTCGTGGCTGCGTGGACGCCTACCCGACTACATGGTGCCCGGCGCCATCATGCACCTGACTGCACTCCCGATGACCGATAGCGGCAAGATCGCCCGCGCCGCGTTGCCGCCACCGGTAGCCGAGCACTCTGCGCAGTGTGCTGGGCGTGCTCCACGCACGCCGACTGAAGATCGACTGGCGGCCCTCTGGTCAGCGACGCTAAACACCGAAGTCACCGTCGTGGACGTGGACTTCTTCGATCTCGGTGGCCACTCATTACTCGCCGCGCGCCTGATCGGCGACACCTCAACCGGGGTCGGCCAGGACGTGCGGCTGGTCGACTTCATCGAGCGCGGCACGACGATTGCCGGACTGGCGAGGTTGCTCGACGGAAATGCGGCGACCGACGCGGGCCCTGCATCCTCCGCCAATCCGCTGTTTGAACCTCCCCCCAAACCGTGGAGGCATGGACTATGAGGAGTGGTCATGCCAGAGATGCGACGGAAGTTTGATCAGGAGTTTCGTGAGGGGGCTGTGCGGATCGTCCGGGAGACCGGAAAAGCGGTC
>JAABUI010000300.1_pt1 | contig 49267 bp, 50 predicted proteins | sample 5559111 | NCBI WGS metagenome assembly JAABUI01 (sample SAMN10711870, study PRJNA513365) | rock metagenome | isolation source: Antarctica rocks | place: Antarctica: Victoria Land, Buttleship Promontory | reverse complement strand
CCAGGTTCTGAGCTGGCCGTGGTGGCGATGATCTCGAACGTCGGCACCACCGGCACATCGCTGAGGGCGGCGTAAGACGCGGCGAGCTTCTGGGCGCGGGCGATGCTGCCCGGCAGATCCTGCTCACCGAGCACCCCCAGCGCCGCGGTACCGGGGTGCCCATACAGCGCCACCAACCGACGGCCGGGGAAAAGAACCCGTCCACCACCGGGCAGCTCCGGTGCGGGCGCTGTGGTCAGGGCGGCCGGCGCAGACGTCCCGGGGACGATCCTCGGGGCACCTGTCGGTGGCGACGAGCTCGGCCCCGGCACACCGGAGGTGGCGGCCGCGGCGGCACCCGGTGGCGGTGGGGTGGCGCAGGCAGCAGCCAGGAGCAGCAATCTGTGGGGTCGCTTTTAATAATCACCTCACCTGCGCCACGGCGGGTGGCTGTCTTCGTCGGCGGCTTGCCGTGCTTGTTCTGGCTCCCCGCGGGCGAGATGCAGCCAAAATTTACAAACGCCCTCCGTAATAAATGTAAGGCGACCCTTACTCGGTTGGGCGGCCATACGGCGGAACGCTCCACCCGTGGGCAGCGCTCCACGACCAACGTGAGGTACCGCGCGAGGGCGGCGTGTTCGGCCAGGTAACCGATGGATGCGATGGCGCGGGACCGCAATGTTGATCTGGTCGAGCCCCACCCACCGTTTCCTCTCGCCCTCCCCCGAAGTCGCCCTACCGCCACCCCGCCCACGGCGGACGATCCCACGGTGCGGGCCGTTGAGTGCGGCACGTCCAGTCAGATAGTGGGCAACCGGGGGCTGGGGCCGAGGCAACTCGTGCTACCTCCTCGGCGAGCATCGGAGCAACGTGTCTGTCCCGGTTACCGACGCCCACCCGGTGCATCCGTGCAGGCCAAGCCGAGGTGTAAGACACCGTGCAAGAGGGTGCGCAGCAACGCTGGAGGTCGGAGGATTCTCAGGTTGCTAGGGCATCGGCAGCGGTCACGCTAGCGCGATCCCGCCGTGGACGAGTAACACCAACCATCGTCTTGCAACAGGGGCGTACCGGCTGTTCCTAGATGAGTGAGCGGGTGCATCCCCCGGTGCCCCGCGCACGGCCTCCGCGGCGTCGAGGAGCCGGTAGCGGCGCAGCACCCAGCTGGGGGACACCCCGGCGTAGGTGCTGAAGCGGCGCTGCACCGGGCGGGCGGGGATGGCGGTGCGGTCTGCCAGGTCGGTCAGGCTCCGCACCGACCGGTCGGTCTCGGCGATCCGCGCGGCCCCGCCACCCACCGTGCCCCCGGTGCGCGCCGCAGGTGTACTGCCTTCGCCAGCGCTGCGGCGAGCGCCCCTACCCGCGCCGGCTCGGTGGGCTCGTTGGCTATCCGGGTGATGAGCTCCTCGGCGTCGAGGTCGTGCACCTGCCCGACCGGGGCCACGGTGTCAACCAGCGCGGATGTGGGGCCGGTGGTGAAGGCACCGAGACCCCCGGGTGTGGTCATCGCGGCGACCGCCCAGCCCGAGCCGGCGAGGGTGCGGGTTGTGACACCCCTGGCCACCCCCGATGCCACCGCCTCGAGCGCACCCCTGCCGGGTGTTGCTCGCAAGTCGGGGTGGCTGACCACGAAGTTCGCCCCAGAGTGGGTGAGCACCTGCTGGCGGTGCACCACCCCGTCGGGCAGGTCCCACCGCACGCACCAGAACCGGTCCACCAGACCGGCCAGCGAAAGGCGAACGGCGCTACGACTGGGCCCGCACCCGCATCCGCGGCGTGAACCACCCCGACTCGGTGTACTCCCTGCTGGCCCGACGCAGCCTGTCCGATCCCACCGACCTGGCCTACTACCTGTGTCACACCAGCCGCCGGGCCACCCTGATGGAGTTGGTTACCGTCGCCGGAAGTCGTTGGGCCATCGAGGAAACCTTCCAAACCGCGAAGGGCGAAACCGGGCTGGACCATTACCAGGTCAGGCAATGGACCGGCTGGTACCGACACATCACCCTGTCGATGCTCGCCCACGCCTTCCTGACCGTCACCCAGTCAAAATAGGGGGCGCACGACCCACCGACATCGCCGGCCATGACGGGCTGATCGCGCTGACCCTCCCCGAAATCCGACACCTGATCACCCGCCTGATCTGGTCGAACATTCCCGAACCCGGGGCACACCCTGCACCGCTCCAGCTGGCGACGACGACACCAACAACGCGCCAAACAATGCCACTATCGATGACGAGGACACTTACCTTAAGTGCAACTGTAATACTAGAAGAAGCCGTCTCGCCCTTGGACGATCGCCATGCCCGTGCCGCCCCTGTGGCCGAGGTCAGTGCTGATCTGTTCGGCGGTGCGCACCAGCAGCGGCACGACCTCTTCCCGGAGGTGTTCAACGTTGGAGCGGCCACTGGAGGTGGAGGAGGCGAGCGCGGCGACCACTGTTCCGGTGTGGTCGCGCACCGGGGCTGACGCGGACAACAGGCCGATCTCCAGCTCGTCCTCCACGATCGACCAGCCCCGCCGGCGAACCGTTCGGACGTCAGCGCGAAAGAGTGCAGGGTCAGTGATAGTCCGTGGCGTGTAGGCGCGCAGTCCTGTGGCTTCGATGACCTCGGTGACCAGCCGGTCGGGAGCCCAGGCCAGCAGGACACGGCCCATCGAGGTGGCGTGGATGGCGACCCTGGTGCCCACCGAGACGTTGATGCTCATGACGCGGCGCACCGGAACGCGGGCGATGTAAACCACGTCGGTGTGGTCGCGTGCGGCCAGGGACGCCGACTCCTGGGTCAGCTCCGCCAGGTGCAGCAAGTGGGGCTGAGCGACCTCGATGAGGGCGTGGGACTCGGAGTAGTGCTGCCCGATGCTGAGCACCCGCGGGGTGAGCGCCCAACACCCGCCCGCGGTGTCGACGTAGCCGAGCCGCTGGAGCGTGAGCAGGATCCGCCGCACCGCGGGTCGCGACAGCCGCGTCGCGGAGGCCAGCTCGGCCAGGGTCGGACTGGGCCGGTCGGCGTTGAAGGCCAGCAGGACCGCGAAACCCCTCTCCAGGCTCTGGATGTAGTCACGCTCGTTCTCGGCGGTCGGCACAACTGCATCCTTCCCCAAAGTGACTCTTGACTTGGCCGTGTGAGGCGGAGCACACTCGATCGTACGCAGAGCGTTCAAAGTGTACGCATAGCGGGCAGGAGGAAGCGAATGTCGCTTGATTCTCGAGAAGTGCGCAACTGCTTCGGGCGGTTCGCGACGGGCGTGACGGTGGTGACCTGCACCAATGACGACGGGGCACCGCACGGTGCCACTGTGAACGCGTTCACGGCGGTTTCGCTGGAACCCGCGCTGTGTCAGGTGACGCTGACTCGTCAGTCGAAGGCGTGCCAGTACCTCACCAACGCACCGTTCTCGGTGAACGTGCTGGCTGCCGATCAGGTCGACGCGGCGTGGCACTTCGCCGGCCGTCCCCAGAGCGCGGAGCCGGAATGGGTCGACGGCCCCACCTCGCCGGTCCTCCTCGGCAATGCGGCCACCATCTCCTGCAAGCCGTGGCGGACCTACGACGGCGGCGATCACCTCATCGTGATCGGCGAGGTGGAGCAACTTCAAGTCACCAACCAGGAGCCGCTGCTGTTTTTCTCCGGCAAGTTCCGCGGGCTGCAGGCGGAGCCGACCGGCGTGCATTGGGGCGGGTCGATCGACTGTCCCGAGAGCGGCTGGTTCAGCGCCGACACCGTCTTCACCCCGCTGCACGCGAACCACCGCGCAGCTTCCTGAGCACTTCATCCCCCGACATCCCCGACGAAAGAAGGACTCCTGATGACGATCGAGCAAGACCGCGAAACCGTCGGCCCCCGCCTCGCGAGCGCCGCTGCACCCGACCCGACCGTGCCCACGGCTTCTCGGCCGATGACCGGCGACGAGTACATGGAGAGCCTCCGTGACGACCGGGAGGTGTGGATCTACGGCGAACGGGTCAAGGACGTCACCACTCACCCCGCCTTCCGCAACCCGGTCCGGATGACCGCGCGGCTGTATGACTCCATGCACACCGGCGAGCACGTGGCCCAGGTGACCGCCCCCACTGACACCGGAAATGGCGGCATCACCCACCCGTTCTTTCGCACCGCTCACTCCGTAGACGACATGCTGGCCGATCGTGAGGCCATCGCCACCTGGGCCCGGATGACCTACGGCTGGATGGGCCGCTCCCCCGACTACAAGGCCAGCTTCCTGGGCACCCTGGGAGCCAACAGCGAGTTCTACGCGCCCTACCAGGACAACGCCAAGCGCTGGTACAAGGAGTCGCAGGAGAAGGTTCTGTACTGGAACCACGCGATCATCAACCCCCCGGTGGACCGCAACCTGCCGCCGGACGAGGTGGGCGACGTGTTCATGAAGGTGGAGAAGGAGACCGACGCCGGGCTCATCATCAGCGGCGCCAAGGTTGTCGCGACCGGCTCGGCCATCACCAACTACAACTTCATCGCCCACTACGGGTTGCCGATCAAGAAGAAGGAGTACGCGGTCATCTGCACGGTGCCGATGGACGCACCCGGTGTGAAACTCATCTGCCGGGCGTCCTACACCCAGCAGAGCGCGGTGATGGGCAGCCCCTTCGACTACCCCCTCTCGAGCCGGCTGGATGAGAACGACACCATCTTCATCTTCGACAAGGTTCTGGTGCCCTGGGAGAACGTCTTCATGTACGGCGACGTGGAGAAGATCAACAACTTCTTCCCGCAGTCCGGTTTCATCCCCCGCTTCACCTTCCACGGCTGCACCCGCCTCGCCGTCAAGCTCGACTTCATCGCCGGGCTGTTGCTCAAAGCCTTGGAGGCCACCGGCAGCAAGGACTTCCGTGGGGTGCAGACCCGGGTCGGGGAGGTCATCGGCTGGCGCAACGTGTTCTGGGCGCTGTCGGAGGCGATGGCCCGTAACCCCGATGAGTGGCAGAACGGCAGTGTGCTGCCGAAGCTGGACTACGGCCTGACCTACCGGATGTTCATGATCCAGGGCTACCCCCGGGTGAAGGAGATCATCGAACAGGACGTGGCCAGTGGCCTGATCTACCTCAACTCCCACTCCCTGGACTTCAAGAATCCTCAGGTGCGCCCGTACCTGGACAAGTACGTCCGCGGCTCCAACGGCTACACCGCCGTGGACCGGGTGAAGGTGATGAAGGCCCTCTGGGACTCCGTCGGCACCGAGTTCGGTGGACGCCACGAGCTGTACGAGCGCAACTACTCCGGCAACCACGAAAACGTGAAGGCCGAGCTGCTCTTCGCCGCCGAGGCCCAGGGCACCACCGACATGATGAAGGGCTTCGCCGACACCTGCCTGTCGGAGTATGACCTGGACGGCTGGACCGTGCCCGACCTCATCGGCAACGACGACGTCTCCTTCTTCAAAAACCGCTGACCGACACCTAACGCAAGGAGCTAAGACATGACCGTCACGCATGAATCACCGACCGCAGTGGACTCCGGGAGCTCCGCGAGCGAGGCGTTCCGGGCCAACAAGAGCCACCACGGATCCGCCGACACCTCCACCGAACGGGCCAACACCGTCATCCGCGCCGTGCTCGCCGGCATCCACGGCGCCATCCGGGAGCACAACGTCACCTACGCCGAGTTCCAGGCGGCCAAGGCCTGGCTGATGGAGGTCGGCGAGGGCGGGGAATGGCCACTGTTCCTCGACGTCTTCGTCGAGCACGTCGTCGAGGAGGTCGCCGCCAAGACCCAGGACGGCACCAAGGGCAGCATCCTCGGCCCGTACTACCTACCCGGTCAGCAGAAGTTGCCAGCGGTCGCCGAACTGCCGCGACGGGCCGACGAGGCGGGGACGCCGCTGGTGTTCACCGGACGCGTGCTCGACCTGGATGGCTCTGCGATCTCCGGCGCCGAGCTCGACCTGTGGCACGCCGACGAGCAGGGCTATTACTCCGGCTTTGCCCCGCACATCCCGGAGGGCAACCTGCGCGGGGTCATCGTCACGGACCAGGCCGGGCGCTTCGAGATCAGCACGATCCAACCCGCCCCGTACCAGATCCCCACCGACGGCCCCACCGGGAAGATGATCAGCGCGGCCGGGTGGCACCCCTGGCGCCCCGCCCATCTGCACTTCATCGTACGGGCGCCGGGGTATCGGCCGATCACCACCCAGCTCTACTTCGCCGGCGGCGACTGGTTGGACTCTGACGTTGCGGAGGCCACCAAACCCGAACTCATCCTCAGCCCGCAGGACGACGGCTCGGATGGGCGCCGTCAGGACTACGACTTCGTGCTCGAACCCGCCTGAGCGGACCCCGTCAAAGCTCGGCTCGGGGCTGGGTGTCTCACCGGCCCCGAGCCGGCTCCACCCCGGTCGAGAGTAAGGAACGGAAACCCATGAGCGACCTGCGGATCGAGCGGGTGAACACGGTCATCCTCGACGTGCCACTGCGCCGCCCCCACCGCTTCGCTCGGGTGAGCATGGACGCCCAGCCGCTGCTGCTGGTGACCGTGCACACCGTAGACGGCGTCGCCGGCGTGGGTGAGGGCGTGGTGCCCGGTGGCCCATGGTGGGGCGGGGAATCCGTGGAGACGATGCAGCTGATCATCGAGCGCTACCTTGTTCCCGTCCTCCTCGGTCGCCGCGTCGACGACATCGCCGGCATCCAGCGGGATTGCACCGATATGGTGGCCGGCAATCTCTACGCCAAGGCCGCCGTCGAGGTGGCCCTACACGACGCGTGGGCGCGCAGCCTGGACGTTCCCGTGCACACGCTGTTGGGCGGCACCTCGCGCACCTCCCTACCAGTCACCTGGGCGCTGGGCACCGAATCAGCCGAGGAAGTGGTGGAGGAGGCGCTGGGCAAACTCGACGCCGGTGAGCACCACAGCTTCAAGCTAAAAATGGGCGCACAAGACCCGGCTGAGGACGTGCGTCGCATCTGCGCAGTGGCCGACAAGCTCGCCGGGGTGGCGAGCGTCCGGGTGGACATCAACGCCCGCTGGGACCTGCTCACCTCGATGACCTACCTGCCACGGTTGGTCGACGCCGGGGTGGACCTGATCGAGCAACCCGTCCCGGGAGCGGAGTTCGAGGCCCTCGCCGAGATCAACCGTGCGCTGCCCATCCCGGTGATGGCCGATGAGAGTCTGCGCACACCCACCGACGCCCTGCGCCTGGCCCGGCTCCGCGCCGCCGACGTGTACTCGCTGAAAACCACCAAGTCCGGCGGCCTGCGGCTGACCAAGGCGATCGCCGAGGTCGCCGCGGCCGCAGGTATCCCCTGTTACGCCGGTACGGCGATCGAGGGCCCCATAGGCACCGCAGCGTCCCTGCACCTGGCGTGTGCGGTGCCCGGCGTCACGTGGGGTAGCGAACTCTTCGGGCCGCTGCTGTTCGCCGAGGAGCTGTTGGTGACCCCCTTGCGCTACGCGGGTGGCGAGTTGCATCTACCTGAGGGGTCAGGCCTCGGTGTCGAACTCAACCCGGACGCCGTACGAGCATGGACGAGGAGCTGAACCGCAATGCTGTTCATGGCACAGATGACCGTCTCGCTCCCGCGGGACATCGACCCCGACGTGCTGACCCGACTGATCAGCACCGAAAAGGCTCGCGCACTCGAGCTGCAGCGGGCAGGCACCTGGGTGCACCTGTGGCGGGTGGTCGGGCAGTACAGCAACGTCAGCGTGTTCGACGTGTCCTCGGGTGACGAGCTGCACGACATCCTCTGGAACCTACCGCTGTTTCCGTTCATGCAGATCCAGGTCACCGCGTTGGCCCAGCACCCGTCAGACCTGGCGGCCCAGCCGTGACGGCGACCTGCCCGGACGCACCCCATATCGAATGCAACCAATCCATTACTTGTTTGCTCAAAGACCGGGAAAGCAAACCGCATGGGACCGAGTTTCGGCACCCGAGCCCAGCGGCCGTCTGAGTCACTCCTATACGTCAGCGGCGGACACCAATAGCCGCTAGAGCGCACACCACACCGGTCCTCGCCGGCACTCCGGCGGTGGGCGCCAGGCCCCCGAGCGCCGAGGCTGCGCTCAAGCCGACCAGCCCGATCAGGAAGACGCGCTTGCGCCGATGAGGTCGCCCATGCGACCGCCGAGCAGCAGCAGCCCGCCGAAGGCGGCGGTGTAGGCGGTGACCACCCACCCGCGGGTGGCTTCGGACAGGCCGAGCTCGCCCTGCGCCCTGGGCAGGGCGAGGCTGACGATGGAGGTGTCCAGCACCACCATCAGCGTCGCGGCGGCGAGCACGGTCAGCGCCAGCCAGCGCCGCGAGTCCGCCTCCACGGATAGGGAACCAGCGCCCATCCCCGCACCGGTGCCCGGCTGGTCCGAGACGCCCACCTCGGGCCCGGCGCTCACGCGCTCACGCGCTCACGCGCTCACCGATCCTCGCCGCACCAGGGCGATGACGGTGTCGGTAACGGTGGCGCGCTGGCCGTCGGGCCCGTCGGCCTCACGGTCGCGGTCCTCGGCCGCGACCACCTGCCAACCGCGCAGGTCCAGCCCGATGCCGTCCAGGGTCTGTCGGGGGGTGGGGAAGACGCTATCGGGGTCTTTCCAGGACCATGGGGGCACCGACGCGTGGTCGACCACCAGCAGCATCCCGCCCGGCAGCACCGCGGCCGCGGCACGGCGCAGGGCGGCGGCGCGGTCCATCTCCACGGGTGAGTGGAGGTACTGTGCGTTGACCAGGTCGAAGCCGCCCTCGGGGAAGGTGGCCGACAGGTCGTGCTTCTCGGTGAACACGCGCTCGCGCAGGCCCACCTGGGAGGCCCGGGCGGCCACGCGCCCGAGCGCGGTGGACGAGACGTCAACGCTGGTCACGGCCCAACCCCGCTGCGCCAGCCAGAACGCGTCGCCTCCCTGCCCGCACCCCATGTCCAACGCCTTGCCCGGCGCCACGCCGGCGATGACGTCGACGAGCACGGGGTTCGGCCCCGGCAGGGGCCCGTCGGTGCCGGTCGCCATCGAGGCGTAGTGCGGCTCCCAGAACGCCTCGGCGTCCTTCGCCGCCGCCGCGCGCGCGGCCGCGGCAAGGGCACCAGGACTTTGCCCGCCCAGCGGCGGGCTCACCATGCGGGCCTCGCGATGGTCCCAGTAGGACGCGGTCCCTGCCTCGCGCCCGCTCGTCGATCTGCCCCCCACGGCGGCGGGCCGGCGGTGAGCGGCCACTGCGATCGCGACGTCCTCGGTGACCATGTCCATGTGCATCATCGAGCCCGCCGCAGCACCGGCCGCCGCGGAGCCGATCACCTGCGCCATGGGCGCGGCCACGTTGCCCGCCGCCCACACCCCCGGGGTGGCCGTGGCACCGGTCGGGTCGGCGGCCAGATAGCGGCCTAGCACAGCACCCCCCATGTCCAGGTCGGACATCTCCAGGCCCAGGTCGGCCACCAGGTCCTCGCGCCCGGCCAAGAAAGTGGCGATGCCGACGGCCTCGCGGGACACCAGGCGCCCGTCGCCCATCCGCACCCCGCTCAAGGCGCCGTCGGTGGTCTCCACGCCGGCGACTCGTCCGACCACGCGCTCCACGCGCAGCGCCGCCAGCTGCTCGGCCTGCTCCTCGCTCGGGTCCGGGGCGGTGTGCTGGAAGTACGTCACGTCCTCGCTCAGCTGGCGGAACATCAGCACCTGATGGATCGACATCGGGCTGGAGCCCAGCACGCCGATCGCCCGGCCCCGCACTTCCCAGCCGTGGCAGAACGGGCAGTGCAGCACGTCGATCCCCCACCGCTCGCGCGTCCCGTCGATGTCGGGGAGCACGTCGACCAGGCCGGTGGCCAGCAGCACCCGGCGGGCACCCACCGTGGTCACCGCGCCGTCACCGGCGCGCAGGTCGACGCTGAACCGCGGGGTGCCCGGCTCGGAGTCGGCCAGGATCTTCGCCCCGACGGCGGAGCCGGCCATGACGTCCACGCCGTAGGCCGCCGCCTCGGTGCGCCCGGTCTCGGCCAGCGAGGAAGGTGGGGCCCCCTCGGCGTAGAGGTAGTTATGCACCCCCTGCGCGGGGGCGTTGCGCGGCGCCCCGGCGTCGACGACCAGCACCCGCCGACGCATCCGGGCGAGGATCTTCGCCCCGCTCATTCCCGCGGCACCGCCGCCGACCACGATCACGTCATAGGTGTTGTCCATGACGAGCACGATGCGCCCGACGCGCCCAGGGCACCAACCTTTCTTGCGGTTTCTGCACACTGGTGCCATGAGGGAGGAGCGCGCCGGCCAGGGTGGAGCCGTGGAGGTGGACGAAGCGATGGACCCGGCGCACGCCGCCGTGCTCGAAGGCCTCGGCGCACGGCTGCGCCGGCTACGGCGCGAGCGCGCGATGACGCTGGCCGACCTCGCGTCGGCCGCCAGGGTCTCGGCCAGCCTGCTCTCCCGCCTGGAGTCCGGGCTGCGCCGCCCCACCCTGGACGTGCTGCTGGCCCTGGCACGGGTGCACCGCGTCACCCTCGACGACCTGGTCGGCGCCCCGCCCACCGGCGACCCGCGCATCCACCTGCGCGCCTCGGTGCGCTACGGGATGACGTGGCTGCCCCTGACAGGGCGCCCGGGAGGCATCCAGGCCTACAAGATGGTCATGCCCGCCGGCTTCGGCGGAGATCAGCCTGAGCAGCGCAGCCACGACGGCTACGAGTGGCTCTACGTGCTCGCTGGCCACCTGCGCCTGCTGCTGGGCGAGCACGACCTGGTGCTGGCCGCCGGAGAGGTTGCCGAGTTCCACACCCGCACTCCGCACGCCTTCATCAACCCCGCCGACGCGCCGGCCGAGGTGCTCATGCTCGTGGGCCCCCAGGGCCAGCGCGCCCACGTCCGAGCCCGCCCCATCGCAGGCGGATCAGCAGGAACCTCGCGCGCCTGAACCACCCACGCAGAACGGCAACCAGAAGAAGGTCTCGACCCCAGACGAGCGTTCCCAGGGGTGGCAACGCATTCGTGCACGCATCTGTGTGGAGGTTTGTACCTCAGACGCACAAGCTGGATGCATCTGCAGAGGGCAGCCCGCTCTGATGGTCACCGCGCCTTAAGAGTCGACCCGGCCGGCCGGCCGGCGCCGCCGCGGTGCCGACGTCGCAGGACGCGGCGACGCGGGTGGGGACCGCGGGTGGGGACCGCGGGGTCTCTTCCGGGGGCGCGTGCTCGTCGAGGACGTCCCCGGGCCCCGGGTCCGGCTCGTGCGGGCCCTGGCCGCTCCCGGGTCCCGGTCCTCCCTGCCGGTCCCTGCCCGCCGCGTCGCCCGCAGGTGTCCTCCGGCCTCGCCGGCGGCCTTGCGGTAAGACGGCGGCTTGGACAGGACAGCCGGAAGGGCCGGGCCGGTCCGAAGGCGCCTCAGGCGACGGGGCCCCGGCCGCGGCCGGCCGTGTCGCCCGCGTGCCGGAGCGTCCCGAGGAAGTCCTCGAACGCCCGGCCCGTCCGGGCCGTGTCGCCGGTCGCTTCGAGGTCCAGCAACAGGCCCCGGACGACGGCCAGGACCAGCGTCGCGTGCCCGGGCGTCCGCCGCTGCTCCCCAGCCCTGCCTCCAGCGGCGCGAGCCAGTCGGTCGTGGCCTCGCGCCGGAAGTCGGGCCACAGGTGCTGCTCGGTGCTCTCGCGGAGCTGGCCGAACATCCTTGCCGCTCGACGTCGTCGGCAGGGAGTCGACGAAGTGGACTGCGCGCGGCACCTTGTAGGCCGACAGGCGTGCCTTGCAGTGCGCAATGAGCTCGTCAGCGTTGCCGTCGTGGCCACGAGCCAGAACGACATACGCGTGGGCGACCTCGCCCTTCACTTCATCCGGCTCACGACCGATTGCGACCAGAGCCACTGAGGGGTGGTCGATCATGACCCGCTCGATCTCTGCCGGATAGACGTTGTAGCCAGCGGTAACGATCATGTCCTTGAGACGGTCGACGATGAAAAAGTGACCCCCGCCGTCATGGGTCGCAACGTCGCCGGTGTGGAGCCAGCCCTGCGCGTCGATCGCTTCCGCGGTTGCCTCGGGGTTGTTGTAGTAGCCCATCGTCACGATGGGGCCGCGGACCAGGACCTCGCCATCCTGATGGGGTCCGCACTCCTTCGTCGGGTCCTCGGGGTCAGCGATCCTGGCCTCCACTCCGGGCAGCGCGACTCCGATGGATCCGTGGACATTGGGAGCGTGAAGGGCGTGTGTCGTGGCATAACGGACCCGCCAGGAATGCACCGTCGGCAAACTCACCCCCACCCGGCGGCCGACCTCGGCGCTACTGGTGCCCTCCGCGGCCAGCAACACGATCCGGGCCCGCCGGGCCAACCCCGCCGGGATCGTCGAGGACCGCGTCCACTCCCGCAGCCTCTGCTCATCCCCGGCCCGCAACACCAACGGCTCCACGCGTGACAAGAGACAATGTCTCAACCCCAGACAGCAAAGTCACTTGCAACACGCGACACTAGCGTCGATTCGAGGTCGCCTGGCCGCGGATGCCCGCCATCAGCGTGTCCATCCCGAAGCCGAGCCACTGCTCGGACGCGGCGCAGTCGGTGAGCGAGGCGGCCGAATCGATGACGTGGGGGAACCGCTTGGGCGAGAGCGCCTGGAGCGCGGCCCACCTCGTGCGGACCCCCTGCTCGCGCTCCTCCTCGGTCGCACCGATCGCCAGACCGGGCTCGTCGGTGACGAGGCTGGTCATGGTCAGCAGCGCAAAGGACCCCAGCTGCGAGGACTGCTCCGGCGAGAAACCGCCCCGACGCAGCAGTTTGAGCACCCGTTCGGTGATCTCGCGCCCGGGGTCGCTCAGCAGGATTCGCTTCTTCGCCAAGCCCGCGACGGCGGGGTGCGCGGCAAGGCCGGCGAGAAAGGCCTCCAGGACCTCGTGCAGGCGGAGGTCCCACGCCACGTCGTCCTCGTCGGCGGGCAGATGCACCTCTGCGAGCAGCTGCTTGGCAACCCCGTCGAGCAGGGCTTCCTTGTCCGTGAAGTGCCAGTAGAGAGCCATGGGGGTGACGCCGAGGCCCGTCGCGAGACGCCGGATCGTGAGCGCGTCGAGACCGTCGGCGTCAGCGAGCACGATCGCGGCGCGAGCCACGGCGTCGCGGCTCAGGCGCTCCTTCATCGGGGCGGTCGTCGTCGTCATGTTGACAACTGTACCCCGTACAGGGATCCTCTTCGGGGTAGATATACGACGTACAGGTACGTCGTCGATGCAGGGTCCGGAAGGAGACAACACATGCGGAGAAGTCCGTGGGCGCCGCTGGTCGTGCTGGCGCTCGCACAGTTCATGGTGGTTCTCGACGTCACGATCGTGAACGTCGCGCTGCCCGCCATGCAGGTCGACCTCGGGTTCAGCCCCGACAACCTGCAGTGGGTGATCAGCTCCTACACCCTGGCCTTCGGCGGGTTCCTGCTGCTCGGCGGTCGCCTGGGTGACCTGCTCGGACGGCGCAGCGTCTTCGGTCTCGGGCTGGTGCTCTTCACCGTCGCGTCGCTGGCCGGTGGGCTGGCGACCTCGCAGTGGTTCCTGATCGTCGTCCGCGGCGTCCAGGGCTTCGGTGGTGCGCTGATGTCTGCGGCGGCATTGTCAATCCTCACGGTCACCTACACCGCCGGGCGCGAGCGCAACCTCGCGCTGGGCATCTGGGGCGGCCTGGCCGGTCTCGGCGGCACTCTCGGCGTGGTCGCCGGCGGCGTGCTGGTCGACGCGGCCGGCTGGGAGTGGGTCTTCTTCGTCAACGTGCCGATCGGCACCGCCCTGCTCGCGCTCACTCCCTCCACGATTGCCGACAGCCGGGTGACCGCTGACGGCCCGCGCTCGTTCGACCTCGCCGGTTCAGTGCTCGGGACCGGCGCGATCCTCGCGCTGATCTACGGGGTCATCCGGGTCGAGCCCAGCGGGTGGGGCTCGAGCGAGGTCGTCGGATCGTTCGTCATGGGAGCTGCGCTGCTCGCGTTCTTCATCCTCGTCGAGGCGCGATCAAGCGCCCCGCTGGTGCCGCTGCGGCTGTTCCACTCGCGGCCGCTGAGCCAGTCGACGCTGGTGCTGGCCCTGAACGGCGGGGCGTTCCTCGCGATGTTCTTTCTCAGCGCGATCTTCCTGCAGCAGGGCAAGGGCCTGTCCGCGCTCGAGACCGGCCTGCAGTTCCTGCCGCTGGGTGTCGCCGCGATCGTCGGAGCGATGGTCTCCACGCAGCTGCTCCCCCGTTTCGGCACACGGCCCGTCCAGGTCGTCGCTGCGGTCATCGGCGTCGTGGGCCTGCTCCTGCTCACCCAGGCGTCGGCGGACGGTGCGTACGTCACCGAGCTGCTGCCGGGCTTCCTGCTGTACGGCGTGGGGATCACGGGCGTCGGCGTGCCGGCCCAGATCAGCGCCCTGTCCGAGATCGAGCACGTCGACGCCGGAGCAGCCTCCGGCATCATCAACACCGGGTACCAGGTCGGTGGCGCGCTCGGACTCGCCGTCATCTCGACCCTGGCAACAGGGGCGACCACGGCCTCGCTGAGCAACGGCGCCACGCCGACGGCCGCACTGCTGGACGGCTTCCAGCGCGGGCTGCTGCTGACCGCAGCGCTGAGCCTGGTGATCCTGATCCTGGCTGCCGTCTCCCGCCAGCTGGTCCCGAGTGCGGAGGAGGTGGCCTAGCTCGCGGCCACGTGACGGGAAGCAGTGCGCCACTGACCGCCAAGGGCTCAGCGACCGTCCTCGGGAGACGTGCCCTGCAGGATCCGCAGAGGTGGGAGTCAGCGTGCCGACGAGCTCATCTACGTGCGCGAGTCACGCGTCCTCGGCCTCCACCGTCAGCTCGATGGTGGCTAGACCAGGATGCCGGGTCTCCTGTTCGGCGCTGCTTGTCGTGCACGAAGCCCCCCCAATACTTGACCCAGAGGTACAGACCCGAATCCGCGAGTAACGCCCCGGGGGTGTGAGTGTGTCAACCCGACTTGGCCCCGGGGTGGCGGGGCGACGTTCACTGGAATCTGCTCTCCCATTCTCATGTGTGTGTTGATCTTGGTGGTGGGGGTCGTTCTGCGCTCGTCTCGCGGTGTGGGCGTGGCTGGGCCCCCGGGTGTTGCCTCCACCGAAGTGGGGGAACCTCAGGCACCTGCTGGCCCGACAAGGACGCGCCCCCGAACAACGCCAGCGCACCGACCCGATGACCGACCCCAGCCTGCGAGCTCCACTACCGCGACCCGCAACCGTCGACTTCTGAGCCACGACAAGCGTGCTACATCCACGCTAAGCGACATAGGGCTCTCGTTCGAGCACGGCCTGCAGAAGCCTGCTCCTCTTCTGTTCGCGCGCACCCTGGCTGCGCTGGGGACGCAGGCCCACGAGACGCTGATGGTCGGCGACCGCGCCGGGCCCGACGGGCCCGCCGTGGAGCAGGGCATCCCGACGCTGCTCCTACCGCCGTTGAAGCACCCAGAACAACGCCGTCTGCACCACGTGCTCGCCATGACCGGCCTACCGTCCAGCCGCGCGAGCTGACCGTTGCGTCCGGTTGACGATCGTCTACGGGACGATGGCGTCGGCTTCGATCTCCACGAGCAGCGCAGGGTCGATCAGCTTGCTGACCTCAACCATGGAGGTCGCCGGCCGGATCTCCGCGAAGATCTCGCCGTGCGCACGCCCGACCTCCTCCCACCGGCTGATGTCGGTCACGAACATGCGGGTCCGAACGACGTCCTCCAGCCGCGCACCTGCCTGCTCGAGTGCGAGCTGGATGCGGCGCAGCGCCTCGCGCGCCTGCTCCCCGATGTTGTCTCCCCCGACCGCGCCGCCGCCCTCCGCTGCTGCTGTCGTACGGCGACCGACACCCACTGGCCGACGCGCACCGCCCGCGAGTAGCCGACGAGTGACTCCCAGCGCGCTCCCGAGGAGACCGTCTCCCGCTTCGTCACTGCTCCATCATGCGTGGCCGAGACCGGGACTGTGTCAATTGCGCCGGAGCCGACCCGGCCTGTCCCGGAGCCGGATCGTCAACCGGGGCGGTCAGGCTCGGCCGGCACCACCTCCGTCCTCCCTGCCGAGGCATAGTTGCGGCGTGCTCGTCGTCATTGCAGGTCTGCCGGGAACAGGGAAGACGACCTTGTCGCGTCGGCTGGCGGCCGAGATGTCGGCAGCAGTCGTACGCCTGGACGCAGTGGAGGCCGCCATCGTCCGCAGCGGCGAGTTGAAGCCCCCACTCGGTCCGGTTGGCTACCTCATTGCTCAGGCCGTCGTCACGGGTTGCCTCGCAGTGGGGACACCTGTTGTGGTCGACGCGGTCAGCCCGGGCGCCGAGGCACGTGCAGGCTGGCGTACTGCGGCGGCGGCGGCCGGTGCACCGGTGCACGTGTTCGAGGTCGTGCTCGACGACCTCGGTGAACACCAGCGGCGGGTCGAGCAGCGGCGCAGCGATCTCGAGGGCCTCGTGGTGCCGACGTGGGACTCTCATACTGGTAGTGCCCCGGGGGTGGGGCCGGGTCTGACTAGACGTGGGATCGGCTTCGTGCCTTGCCCTGGATTCGTCGGCCTGGTACCTGCCCCCGGGGCGCACCATCCGGTCGGACGGGCGTGACCTGATAGCGCCTCTGTGTGTCAAGTGGAGGAGTGCCTGGCTTTTGTCGACGACGTTCACCGGGCACCTGTCGGTGGAGTATCGAGGCGTCAACACGAGATCTCGGGTGATTGATCATTGGAAGTCCCGGCGGCGACCGTTGTCGGTCCTGTGTTGCTCGCGATGGCTGTGCGTTGGTCGGCGACGAGGTGTTTGTAGACCACGTTGGACAGTTGCCGTTTCAGGCTGCGCCTGGCTTCTGCGGGGGTCTTGGCCTCGGCGAGTTTGCGGCGATAGTGGTCGCGGCCGGGTCCGGGATCGCGGGCTTGGCAAACGGCGATCACGTGCATCGCCGAGTTGAGCTGACGGTTGCCGGCGCGGGAGAGTCGATGACGGCGTAGGTCACCGCTGGAGGCCTCGATGGGGGCGGTTCCGCAGTAGCTGGCGTAGTGGTGCCGGCTGGGGAAGCGGTGCACATCCCCGCTGTGGGCGAGGATCTTCGCCGCCAGGACGAGACCGAGCCCGTGCACCTCGGTGAGGGTGCCGTGATGCTCCTCGAGAACGGTGCCGATAGCTTTCGTCCCGGCCTTGATGGCGGTGTCGAGTCGGCGCACGTCGGCGAGGAGGTCGCGGGCCAGTGCTTTGCGTTGGGCATCGACCGGGGTGAGCGGTCGGATCGTCCGCAGCAACGCGGCCGCCTGCACCGTGGACAGATCCGTTTCGCGCCGCCAGGGTGCAGGTCACGCAGCAACACGTGCAGCCGATTGAGGGTCCGGGTCCGCTCGGCGACCAGGTCATCACGCCGGTCGGAGAGCAACCGCAGGATGACGGTGTCGTCCTCGGCGCGCACCTGGTGCAGGCGCTTGTTGCGTTGCGCGACCGCGGCCACGGACGCGGCGTCGGTGACGTCGGTCTTGCGGGCGCTGCCCGAGCCAAGGAGTCGGGCTCGGGCCGCGAGCTTGGCAGGTACGTCCAGGACCGTCGGCTCGGTGGCGGCGAGCAGCTGGGCGACGCTGCGGCCCAGTCCGCTGGCGCCCTCCACCGCCCACTGCCGTTCGGGCCAGGCTTTCGCCCACTCCACCAGCTCAATGCCGACGGTCTTGGTGACCGCCAGGCGGAGTTGGCCGAGCGGGACGCCGGTCGGGCTGAGCGCGACCGCAGTGAGCGAGCTCTTATGGGGGTCGATACCGATCGTGATCAATGGGGGCCTTTCCCTCGCAGCGATGGGACCCCGCGAGGGGCAGCCTGACTTCAGGAGAAGATCACGCCTCTGTTGAGCCACATCGCGGCGGGCGCCAGACGGGCGCGGCACGCTATCAGCGAGCCAACCCGAAGGTGGCAAGGAGCACTGCGAGCCAGCCCGGCCGGCACCCTAGGACGCTAGAGGCTGCAGACCCCGCGACCTATGCACATTCAACAAGTCAGGAGCCTTGTCCAGCATCGTGAGAGTCCTGTCCGCTGTCGCGGCCGGTGGTGCTGTCCCACTGGATGAGGAGGAGGGCAGCTATCAATATGCCAAGGACGAGTCGGGCGGTCATCGGCGGAGTCGATACTCACAAAGACGTTCACGTGGCCGCGGCGCTCGACGATCACGGCGTGTTGCTGGCCGCGACCAGCTTCCCCACGACGAGCGCCGGCTATGAAAACCTGCGTCGGTGGATGGCCGGCTTCGGCCCGCTCCAGAGGGTAGGGGTCGAGGGGACCGGCAGCTATGGCGCGGGGTTGACCCGGCACCTGCGCGCGGCCGGTATCGACGTGGTCGAGATCAACCGTCCCAATCGCCAGCTACGTCGTCGCCGTGGCAAGTCAGACACCGTAGACGCCGAGGCCGCCGCCCGCTCAGTATTAGCCGGCCAGGCTGCAGGAATCCCGAAGAGCTCGACAGGCCCCGTCGAGGGACTGCGGGCACTGCGGGTGGCCAGGCGCTCAGCTGTCAAGGCCCGAACCCAGGCCGGCAACCAGATCCGCGACGTGATCATCAGCGCGCCGCAGGAACTGCGCGAGCAACTCGGGCGGCTCAGCCTCGGTGCCCAGGTTGCCCGGGCCGCAACGTGGCGACCCGGGCCTGCCAGCGACCTACTGCAGGCGACGAAGCGTTCCCTTCGCCACCTCGCCCGCCGCCACCGGGCCCTATCGACGGAGATCACCGAACTCGACCGTGACATTGCCGGCTTGTGCGCCCAAACGAACCCGGCGTTGCTGGCAACCGACGGGGTCGGGCCGGAGGTCGCCTCGACGCTGCTGGTTGCCGCTGGCGACAACCCCGATCGTATGCACTCCGAGGCCGCGTTCGCCGCCCTGCGCGGTGCCAGTCCGGTTGAGGCGTCCTCCGGTAAGACCATCCGTCACCGACTCAACCGCGGCGGCAATCGCGAGGCCAACAACGCCCTGTGGCGCATCGCCATGGTCCGCCTGGCCCACCACCATCCGCCGACCGCGACCTACGTGCGCCGCCGGCGCGAACAAGGCAAAACCGACCGCGAGATCCTGCGATGCCTGAAACGCTACATCGCTCGCGAGATCTTCAATGTCCTCACCAATCCGAACAAGGTTCCTCGCGCCACCGAGCTGCACCAACATCGGCTCGCCGCAGGGATCTCGCTCACGGCAGCCGCCAACCAACTCGGCACCACCGCGATCCGGCTCTCGCGCCTCGAACGCGGCATCCTGCACGCCGCCGAACTCGCCACCACCTACCAGAACTGGCTCAACGCTCAGCCACCACACGCAGCTTGACACTGATAGGAGCATCCAGGTCCGTGCTCGGGACTACCAGCCGTGGGACGTCCAGCGCGACGGCGACCGGACGATCATCGACTGCAGCGACACCGAAGTCGCCCTGGCGCCATCCGCGTGCGACTCAGTCAGCCAGCGACCGCGGAGGACCGGTAGCCGAGCGGCTACCGGGACGCCGTCCCCGACTCGAGGGCGATTACGCGAGGTGGCCCGGCTGACCTTCCTCCCTCGGAACCGCGACCGGTGTTTCAGGTCGGGCGGGTGGGATGACGGCGGACCTTCCCTTGCCACCGCATGACCGGGCTCTACCGTGGCGCCGGTGGCGTTCGTGAGAAGTTGGCAGCTGCGATGCTCGACGGCCAGCGGGTGCGCTTGGAGCCGTTGCGGGTCGAGCACGCCGATGAGCTCATGCCGGTGCTGGACGACTCGTTACTGCACACCTTCGTGGGTGGCGAGCCGGCCGACCTCGTTCAACTGCGCGCCCGTTACAGGCGCCAGGTGGTGGGTCGATCGCCAGACGGTTCGCAGCGTTGGCTCAACTGGCTGGTGCGCGGCGAGGACGCAGAAGTGGTCGGCACGGTCAGGCCACGGTCAGCGAGGAGGACGAGCTGATTGCCGAGATCGCTTGGGTGATCGGCACAGCGCACCAGGGCAAGGGCTACGCCCGGGAAGCAGCAGGCGTGCTGGTGACGTGGCTGCGACAACAGGGCGTCCGGACCCTGATCGCCCATGTGCACCCCCAGCACGAGGCGTCGATGGCAGTCGCCCGGGCTGCTGGGCTCTCGCCGGCTGCAACCGTTCTCGACGGAGAGGTCCGCTGGGAGGCGTGACCGCAGCCGTCGCGCTGCTCCGCTTGCCGATCGTCTACTGACCAGGGCATCTCGCTCACATCAGGGTCCGCACGTCCGCGACGTCGTACTCCGCCACAGAGGCGGCGAGCATGGCTGCTCCCTACTCGTCGCTGGGGCCGCTGCCGCGGAACGTCTCGACGGCCGCCTGCGACTCCCACCGTTCGAAGATGTCGATGCGGCCGGGATCGACCAGATCCGCGGTGATGGCGAAGTCGAGGCAACCACACGATGAGCGCGCCTGCTCGACGACGCGGACGCAGCCGTGGAGGTAGTGCTCCCGCTCCTCAGGCCTCACGAGCAGGTGCCCGGCAACGATGATCATGCGCTCTCCCTTGTTCGACCGACTGTCGAGGGAGAAGACCACCTGCCGGCACGCAACTCATCGGACGTGCTCGACGTCGCAGCCTGCGACCACGTGCTGAGCCCGCCATCGCCCTGCGGGACTCCGACTTCTCCGAACCGGGGACTGCCGCGTCCTGTTGGGTCAGGCGATGGCCTCGAAGTGCAGCCGGAGTCCGAGGGCGTGCGACACCTTGACGACGGTGGCGAGGCTGGGGTTGCCGTCGGCGGACAGTGCCTTGTAAAGCCCTTCGCGGCTCATGCCAGCCTGCCGCGCGATCTGGCTGAAGTTCCGCGAGCGAGCTATCGACCCCAGCGCTCGGGCGATGGCCGTGGGGTCATCGTCGGCCTCGTCGATGACCGCCTCCAGGTAGGCAGCGACGTCCTCGACGGTGTTCAGGTAGTTCGCCGCGTCGAACGGGGTGAAGGTCTCGGTGTCGGTGCTCATTCGTGTGCTCCTTGTGTGCGGTTCCAGGTCCGAGCGACGCTGTGGGCAGTCCTGATGTCCGCGTCCTGGGTTGACTTGTCTCCTCCGGTCAGCAGCAGGATCAGTCGGTCGCCGTCGCGTAGGAAGTAGACCCGGTATCCAGGGCCGTACTCGATGCGCAGCTCAGAGACACCCTGGCCGACCGGCTTGACGTCTCCGGGGTTACCGGCGGCCAACCGGTCGATCCGGACGAGGACTCGCGCCACCGCGCGACGATCTTTGAGCTTGTGTAACCACCGATCGAATGTCGCTGACGTGACGACCTCAACCACATGTCAACTGTAGTTCACAGTGCGGGGTGTGGCAACCTCCGGGCCTGTAGCTCCCGCTGACAGCAACGCCCCTCCTCGCACTGTGTCTACGACCGCAACACTGGACGGCTCAGCAGTGTCCGCAAGGGGAACGTGCCGCGAACCTCCACCGGGAGCACCCCAGGTCAGCGAGTGGCGACTTGCTCGAGTCGCCGTATGACCCGCCCGGAGAGAATTTCGGTGATGGGGGCTATGTGACGAAGGTCGATGGGGGTTGGGGTACACCCCAGACGCACACCCCGGGTCGACTTCGGATCGCGTGCGAATGGGCCTGTCGTCGGATACACTTGTTGCGTATCCCCATCACGCGCTTCGGTGCGTGAGTGCAGGGCCTGCTTCGGCGGGCCCTTGCGTTTTCCGGGCTGCTACCAGCCCCCCGCGGGTGATCACCCGTCCTTGGGCGTCGCTCAGTGTGTCGGGCAGCTGGCTGCGGGCCAGCGCCGAGGGGCGGATCTGCTTGAAGAAGGTGGCCGTCAACGCCCGGCTGCGCCGGCGGGCGGGGTGGGGGTTGATCACCCCGGTGGTCAGCCCGAGCTCGACGCGCACGACGCGGATCGGCTCGCGCAGATCGGAGTCGTTGGTGATGATCACCGCGGTCTGACAGCGTCCTTGGGCGGCGTCCAGGACCAGGTACGTGGCCATGGCCACGTCGGATCCCTTCTCCTCGGTCTTGACCACCTGCACCGTTGCCGGCCCTCCAGGCGGCGGGGAGGCCAGTGGCATGCGAGGGCGGCTGACGTAGAACTCGCCCTCGTGCACGGTGGTCTTGGGCAGCGTCGCCAGCGCCCGCAGGTAGGCGTCTTGGTGAGCCGGGCCGGGGTCTGAGCCTGAGCGGTCGGAGATGCGGGCGGTGAAGTAGCGCACCTGGTTGATCTCGTCCTTGGGCAGCAGCACCCCGCACAGCGCCTCGAGCGGTACGGCGAGCCCTTCAAGCAGCCGTAGTACAGGTTGAAGCCGTCGATGTAGACGTTGGTGCCCATCGCCGCAACGCTAGGAGGTAGCGGTGTCGGTGCAGGTAGCGGTGTCGGTGCAGGTAGCGGTGTCGGTGCAGGTAGCGGTGTCGGTGCAGGTAGCGGTGTCGGTGGTCGCTCCCCCGCCATAAGCATGTCCGAGACATCCCGGTTATGCCTCCCATCATTGGGAATCCTCTCGGACAGGCCTTACGGGACGTTTCCCCGTTGGATCGACCTCGGTAAACCGTGATTGCCGGAAGTCGGCTGCACTGTGCCGGTGGACGATCGGCGGATCCAAGCGGTCAACGCAACAGGAGCGGTCCGATCTGTTCGATCGGCTTCTTGAACGCTAGTCGTTTTCGGGGTCTGTCGTTGAGCTCGGCGGCGACCCAGTCCAGGTCGGCTTCGCTGTGCACCGATAGGTCGGTGCCCTTGGGGAAATACTGCCGCAGCAGCCCATTGGACGCTCACAGTCTGTCAAGCGGTGCTGTGGGTCTTGAGGATTTAGTAGAGCTCGCGGGCGATGTAGCGCTTGAGGCAGCGGTTGATGTCGCAGGGGCTGAGTCCAGGGCCCCGGCAAGGTCGGCCTGTAGGCCCTGTGAACTGCGACTTCGTTGTGGTGTGACCGGTGTGTCGCGTGGGGCGGGTGTGGCCCTGGGGGCTTGGGTAGTGGTTCTCACACGAACTTCTCACGCTGAGGACCACACCCGCCGATGTCATCGTCTCCTACTGCCCCGCCCCGTGCACCCCGCACCTTGGTTCGGGCCTGGTGGCCCTGTTGGGGCGGACCACCGCCCGCACCAGCGATCTGACCAACCCAAGCCGAAAACGGCGCTATCAAGGACCATGTGGAATCACCCGGCAGCGAGGCCGGGCTATCACCCGCGCCCACGTGCCGATGGCCCTCCGTCAGCGACCCGCCAACTCAAAACCTGCCCATCGGTGGATCGAGGCTGAGACGGTGGCCGCCAGTGCCGGGGACGGTCACCACGGTTGCAACGGGACCAGGCGCGTGGACCTGCCCTCCTTGTTGAGCACGTGGCCGTGCACCTTCTCCAGGCGCAGCACCACCCGCCGGTCCATGACCTGCACCTGGCGGTGGCGGGCGACCAGTCGTGCACCGATTGCCTCCAGCTCGTCAGGATCGCGCAGGTTTACCACGAGCACGAGGGTGGCCGTGGCGACGACCGGTGCGCAGAATCGCACCTCTGGCCAGCCGCCGACGTCGCGCCCGACCTGGTCCACCAGCGCGTCGGGAACGGCGACCCACAGCATCGCCGCCCACGGCCACCCGGCCAGCGGCCGGGCGACGTCGGCCCTAAGGTCCAAGCTGCCGTGACGGCGCACCTGGCCCAGCCGTCGCCCCACCGAGCTCGCGGACATACCCATCTCACCGCCGAGGTCTGCGAGGGAACGGCGCCCGTCGGCGGACAGGGCGGTAAAGACCGCGGTCTCGAAGGGGCTCGGGGGCCGGGCGCGCGACGGCCGGGGGGCGGGCTCGCGCACCGCATCGACCTGGGTGCGGCTGAGCACACCCAGCGTCCAGCGCGGCCCCCCGAAGACACGGGGGTAGACCCAAGCGCGGTGGCCGGCCAACGGCAGGCGTCCCACCTGGTCCAAACAGGCCACGAGCCTCTGGGGGGTGGGTGAGAGGGTGAGCGCGAACAGATCGTATTTCCCGGCTGTGCGGCCCACGGTGTAGACGTCAGGGTGCTCGCACAACGCCTCGATGACGGCGTCGGATCGGCCGGGTGCGCAGCGCGCCTCCACCACGGCCCCTCGGAAACGTTCGGGCGCGAGCGTCGCGCCCGTCCAGGCCACGCCGGCGTCCTGCAGCGCGGCCCACCGCCTGGCCGCGGTGGCCGCCGAGACCTCCAGGGTCGCGCTAATCGTCGCCCACGACGCCCTCGGCTCGACCTGCACCGCGTGCACTATCTCCAGGTCCACCTCGCTGATCGTCTCCATGGGCACGGATCATGCACCAACGACCTCTTTGTGGACGTAAATAGCCATCGTTACCGCTCCTGACGGCGATATCGATCGTCTTTGCCCTTTTTCCGACGGCTGTTGTTTGACTTTCCCTATGGACGCGCTTCCGATGACGCGCTGCCGCAGGACGAGGAAAGGACACTGGCCATGACGGTCACCAACGGTGCCACAAGCACCCTCCTAGGCGGAGCACCGTCGCCGGTGGTCGTGCGCGGTGCACGGTTGGTCGACGGCTCAGGAGCCCCTTCCCGCGCGGCCGACGTCGCGCTGGCCGGGGGACGCGTGGTCGAGATCGCCGAGCCCGGACGGCTGATCTTCGACGACCAGGCGCGCGTGGTCGACGCCGACGGCCTCGTGCTGACCCCGGGCTTCATCGACGCCCACTCCCACGCCGACGCCGCGCCCTTGCTGGGGCACGACGATGCCTCGAAGATTAGCCAGGGCGTGACCACCGAGGTCGTCGGCAACTGCGGATTTTCCCTCGCGCCGGCGCCCGAACCGATACGAGACGACGTCGCGGCCATGCTCGGGCGCCTCTTCCCGGCGCTGCCCTTCGACTGGAGCACCCAGGCCGAGCTCAACGACCGCCTCGGGCGCGCCGGGTACGTCGTGAACGCCGCCCCGCTGATCGGTCAGCACACGGTGCGCGCAGCGGCCATGGGGATGTCGGACCGCCCCCCGACCCCCGCCGAGCTGGAGCAGATGCGCCGGTACGTGCGCGACGGTCTCGCCGAGGGCGCCTTCGGTCTGTCCTCGGGCCTGATCTACCCGCCCGGCATGTACGCCGACGTCGACGAGATCGCCGTGCTCGCCACCCTGCTGGACGAGCGGCACGTCTACAGCACGCACCTGCGCAACGAGAGCACCGGTGTCGTCCAGGCGGCCCAGGAGGCACTCGCCGTTGCCCGCGCCGCCGGGTGCCGCCTGCAGGTCTCCCACCTCAAGGCCGCCGGGCGGCAGGCGCGGGGGCGTGTGAGCGACGTGCTCGCGCTGCTGGACGAGGCCACTGAGGCCGGCGTGACCGTGCACCACGACGTCTACCCCTACGAGGCGAACAGCACCATGCTCATCGCCTGCCTGCCGCCCTGGTTCCAGGACGGCGGGCACGAGGCCACCATGGCGCGCCTGCGCGACCCCTCGGCTCTGGCCCGCGCCGAGACGGAGGTGGCCGCCGACGACGGCGGCTGGGAGAACTGGGTCGCCGCGTGCGGCTGGTCCTCGGTGCTGGTGGCCTCCACGGCCACCCACCGTGACGAGGGCTTGACCATGGACCGCGTCGCTGCTGTGCGGGGCTGCGGCGAGTTCGCAGCTCTGGTGACGATCCTGCTGGAGAACGATCTGCGCGCCACCATGAGCGTGTTCGCGATGAGCCCAGACGATGTGGCCACCGTCATGGCCCATCCCCGCGCCATGATCGGCTCCGACGGCCTGCCGCCCGGCACCGGGGGCAGGCCTCACCCGCGCGCCCACGGCACGTTCACCCGTGTCCTGGGCCGCTACGTCCGCGACGTCGGCCTGTTTAGCCTGGAAGAGGCGGTGGCGAGGATGACCTCGCTGCCCGCGCGCACCTTCGGTTTGGCCGGTCGCGGGCTGCTGCGCGTCGGGGCGGTCGCGGACGCCGTGCTGCTGGACCCTGAGCGCGTCGCCGACCGGGCCACCTTCGAGGAACCGACGCTGCTCTCAGACGGCATCCACCTGGTCCTGCTCGGCGGCCGCGTCGGCTTCGAGCACGGGCGGGTGATCAGCCGGTCGGGAGCCCGGCTCACCACGCCGGCCCGCCCCTGACCCGCACCCCTGCTGTGCACCACCCGCCACCCCTGAGAGGACCGATCCTGTGGACGTCAGCATCAAGCACCGCACGGCCGCCATCCAGAAGAGCATCGAGACCGGTGAGCGCGCTCCGCTGGCCTGGTTCGACTCCCGGCGCTACGTGCAGCACAACCTCGCGCTGGGCGACGGCTTCGGGGCCCTGCTGCAGTTCCTGGACTCGCTGCCCCCCGGCTCGAGCCGCGTGGAAGCCGTGCGCACCTTCGAGGACGGCGAGATCAGCTTCGCCCACCTGACCTACTACCTGGCCCCGATGGGCGAGGTGGTGGGTTTCGAGGTGCACCGGTGGGAGGACGGCCACGTCGTCGAGCACTGGGACAACCTCCAGCCGCTGCCCGACACGGAGAACGCCGGCGGACGGACAATGACCGACGGCCCCGTCGAGGCGGTCGACCTCGAGCGCACCGAGGCCAACAAGGAGCTGGTGAGGCAGTACGTCGGCCAGGTCCTGGTCGCCGGTGACCTCACGGGGCTGCGACGCTGGGTCTCCGACGCGCTGGTCGAGCACTCCCCGCTCCGGGGGGACGGCGCGGCCGCGCTCGGGGCCGCCCTCGCCGAGCAGCGGGAGAGCGGGTCGGTGCGCTACCGCACGCTCCACCGCGTGCTGGGCGAGGGCAGCTTCGTCCTGGCGATGTGCGAGGGCGAGCTCGACGGGGCCCCGGCCGCGTTCTACGACCTCTACCGCATCGACGAGGGTCTGGTCGTCGAGCACTGGGACGTGGTGGAGACCATCCCCGAGCGCTCGGCCTGGGCCAACGACAACGGCAAGTTCTGAGGTGACCGAGGAAGGCCCGGGGGTCCTCCCGCGGCTGGTGGTCGACGTCGACGTCGTCGACCACAACATCGCGGTCCTGCACGGATGGGCCGCCTCGCGCGGCGCGGCGCTGGCACCCCACGTCAAGACCACCATGACGCGCGGGATCGTCGAGCGCCAGCGCGCGGGCGGGGCGCAAGCGGTGACGGTGGCCACCGTCGAGCAGGCCGCCGTCGTGCTCGGCTGGGGGTGGCGACGGATCGTCATCGCCAACGAGGTGGTCGGCCATCCCGCGCTGGGAGCCCTGGCACGGTGGGCGCAAGAGGGTGACGGGCCAGGTGCGCCCATCACGGTCTTCGTCGACTCCACCGAAGGTGTCGCTCGCGCGAGCGCCGCGTTCGCCGGTGGCCCGGCCACCCTGCCGGTCGTCATCGACGTCGGCCTGCCCGGGGCCCGCGCGGGCGTGCGCGACCCAGTGGCTGGTCGCCGGTTGGCCGAGACCGCGGCGGCGGCTCCCGGCGTGCGTCTGGTCGGCGTCGGCGGGTACGAGGGTGTGGCCGGCACCAACCGTGAGAGCGCCACGCTGCGCGCGGTGGACGAGCACTGCCAGCGCACCACCGCGGTCTTCGAGGCTTGCCTGCCGCTGCTCGAGACGGACGTGCCCCTATACACGATGGGCGGCTCGATGTTCTTGGACCGGGTGGTCGACCACGCACCGCACGCACCGGCCGGCGAGCGGCTGGAGCTGCTGCTGCGTCCCGGCTGCTACGTGGTCCACGACCACGGTGCCTATGCCGCAGCCGCCCCCGTGGAGCACCTGGAGCCCGCCGCGCACGTCGAGGCGATGGTCATCTCCGCCCCCGAGCGTGGCCTGGCGGTCATCGGTGCCGGCCGCCGCGACCTCCCCTACGACGCGGGGATGCCCGTGGTGGCCGGCGTCGTCCCCGCCCGCGGGTCACGGAGCGCTCCGCCGTGGCGGGTCGACCGGCTCTTCGACCACCACGCCGTCATCGCGCAGGAGACCGACCTGCGGGTCGGCGACGTCGTAAGGCTGACGATCTCCCACCCGTGCTCGGCCTTCGACCGCTACACCGGAGTGCTCGCCACCAGCGCCTCGCACGCGGCGCGGTGGTGGCCGACGAGCTTTGGCCGCCTGCCCGACCTGCCGTGAGCCCTCCGGCCACGAGCCGAGGCCCCGCGAGCCGAGCCCCACGAGGAGAGAGATGACCACGGAGACGACCACGCAGACCATCACGACCCGGCACGGCCCGGTCCGCGGTGCTGTGCGCACCGACCACCGGTACTTCGCCGGGATCCCCTACGCCGCCACTCCCAGGGGGGTGGCCCGCTTCGAGGCTCCGCGCCCAACCGAGGCGTGGGAGCAGGTGCGCGACGTCGCTCGGCCCGCCCCCACACCACCGCAGCCAGACCTGGCCGCTGCGTTCGCGCCGCTGGACATGCGCGCCTACTTCGGGCCCGGCTGGGTGCGCGGGCAGGACCACCTCACCGTCACCGTCTGGGCACCGCTGCGGGCCGAGGGCGCCCCGGTGATGGTCCTGGTCCCCGGGGGCGGCCTGGCCGCCGGGTCGGCCGGCGCGGAGGTCTACGCGGGCCAGACCTTCGCCCGCGACGGCGTCGTCCTCGTGGCGGTCAACCACCGCTTGGGCGTGGCCGGCTTCCTCGACGTGCCCGGAGCCCCCCGCAACCGCGGGCTGCTCGACGTGCTGGCGGCGCTGGGGTGGGTGAGGGACAACATCGAGGCCTTCGGTGGGGACCCGGGGAGCATCACCCTGTTCGGGGAGTCCGCCGGGGCGATCGTCACCGCCGGTGTCGTCGCCGACGAGCGCGCGCAGGGACTGCTCGCCCGCGCGATCGTCCAGAGCGGCAGCGGCACCGCCGCCTTCCACCCCGACCAGGCGGCCCTGGTGACCGCCGCCGCAGCGACGGCGCTCGGGGTGGAGCCGACCCTCGCCGGCTTCGCCTCCTCCAGCGACGACGCCCTCGTCGGGGCGCTGCCCGCGCTATCGGCCCCCGACCTGCGAATCGGCGACCTGCTCGACCCGCTCGTCGGGCTGAACCCGCTGAGCCTGGTCCTCGACGAGCAGCCGACGGCGCGCCTGGCCGCCGGGGTCGGCGCGGGCGTCGACCTGATCGTGGGCACCAACGCCGAGGAAGGCCGCCTCTACCTCGCTCCCTCCGGGGCTCTGACGGCCACGACGCGCGACGATCTCGACGCTCTCGCGGCGCAGGTCCACCCCGACCCGACCCGCTTGGTCGACGCCTACGCCCAGGCCCACCCGGGGGCGACCCCCGGAGACCTGCGGGCGCTGGTGCTCGGCGATGCGCTGTTCACCACAGGCAGCAGGGCGATCGTGCGGGCGCGCGCCGGGCAGAGCAGGGCACGGACATGGGTCTACGAGTTCCGCTGGCGGCCCTCGGCGCTGGACGGCGCCCTCGGCGCGGCGCACACCGTCGAGCTGCCGTTCGTCTTCGACACCGCCGACGCCCTGTCGCTCACCGGGCCGGCCGGGTTGCTTGGTCCCCGCGGCGGCCCGCAGCACTTGGCCGAGGCCATGCACGGTGCGTGGGTGCGCTTCGCCACGACCGGCGACCCCGGGTGGCCCGCCCACGGCGGGGCCGGGCGGCCGGTACAGGTCTTCGACCAGAAGTGCGGGGTCGAGCCCGACCCGCGCGGCGCGCTGCTCGAGGTGTGGGACTGAGCCGCGTGGTGTGGTCGGGGTGGTGGCCTCTTGACGTGAGCGGTGCCACTGCGGCAGGCAAGACGTCGTCGGGCCTCCACAGCTCACTGGCTGGCGGCCCGCTCCGGCCCGGTCGTCGCGCGTCACCATCATCGGGTTGGCGCTGACCGGGGTGCTGACGGTCGCGCTGGTGTTGCTCGGCAGGCGCTGGATGGGCGAGCTCCAGCGACGCGCGGAGGCTGCTTACCCGGATGTCGCTGAACCGGTTGGAGTCTGACGCGGCTTCCGGACACGATGCAGCGTCGTCAGGTAGGGCTCGTGTGGCGCTGCCCCGTTCGGCTCGTCGCCACAGCAGCAGTGGTACGCCGAGCGCGGCGAGGAAGGCCAGGTTGAACAGCGCGTGCTGCCACTCGCCGACGACGAGGGAGAAGCCGGTGTCGAGCGCGAACCACACGTTGACCGACACTGTCAACGCCCGCCACGCCGAGGGGGTCCCGGTCGCCGATATTCCGGTGGTAACCGCGGCGATCAGGACCATCCACCCGACGATCACTGCCCCGAGGACGCTGTAGAGGAACAGCACGTAGCTGCGGGCCGGACCGCCGGTGACGCCGGCGTCGCGCATCCCGAACCCGAGGGCCTCGAAGAGTCCACCGGCGAGCGGCGGGCCGAGCACCATGCTGACGCGTAACCCGCCACTGCCACCGAGACAACGGGCGTCCACCGCTGCCCCCGCATGTGTAGCCGTGGCTACATGTGTAGCACGGGCTACGGTATTCAGCCATGGGGTACCGCCACGACAGGGAGGACGTACTCGAGGCCGCGGTAGCGGTGGCCGGTGACCTGGGGCTGGGGGCGCTGACGTTCCGGGCTATCGGGCGGCGTCTCGGTATCGCGGATCGCACCGTCGTCTATTACTTCCCGACCAAGACCGACCTCGAAGCAGCAGTGCTGAGGCGATCGACCGTGCGGCTGGTCGCGATGCTCGCCCCGGCCGTCGGCGACGGGCAGGTCACCGACCGGGAGCTGCTGGCGGCGTCGTGGGCAGCGCTGCAGCAGCCCGAGGCTGACCCGTGGCTGCGGTTGTACGTAGAGACCCTGGGTCTCGCCGTACGCGGGACCGAGCCCTACGCCTCGATCGCGGCCGAGCTAGCCCGGACCTGGATTCCCTGGTTTGCGGCCCGCCTCCTCCCGGGCACCACTGGAGAGCCGGCCGACGACCGTGCGGCCGGGCTGCTCGCCAGCCTCGACGGACTGCTCCTGCTGCACACAGCGATCGGACCCGACGTCACGCTCCGCGCAGCCCGCGGACTCGGTGTACCGCCGGTCTGAGCGCACCCGCGTTGTCGCAAGCCGATTCCTGGGTCCTTGCGGTGGTCGCAACACTCGAGTTCACGAGGGTGTCGATGATGCGGTTCTCGCAGAAGCTCGTCGCTGAGTTGTTCCAGCCGTTCTGGGCGGCGTGGCAGGCGGGTGAGTTCATGACTGACGCGGCCGCGGTGGCGGGGAACTACCGCCAGCGTGGGTTGGCCTGGGTACGTGAGTTCGGCGGGGTTCGTCCCCGCAGCGGCCGATATCTGGCCGGGTGGTACTTGTCCTTCGCCGAGCGGGAGGAGATCGCCCTGGGACGGGCCCGTGGGGAGTCGGTTCGCTGTTCCCCCTGCGGGAACGCCGGTTTGCAAAGCGAACGCTGGGGTCGGTCTCGTGGTTGGTGCCGGTGGGGGGTGTTATCGGTCGAGCTTGTAGCCGAGTCCGCGGACGGTGAGTAGGTGCTTGGGGTGGGCGGGGTCGGGCTCGAGATTGGCGCGCAGCCGCTTGATGTGGACGTTAAGGGTCTTGGTGTCCCCGATGTAGTCCGCGCCCCATACCTGGTCGATGAGCTGCCAGCGGGTGAGGACCCGCCCGGAGTTGCGCAGCAGGTACTCCAGCAGGTCGAATTCCTTGAGCGGGAGCGCCACGGTTCGGCCGTCGACGGTGACGTGTGGCGCTCGACGTCCATGCGTACCGGCCCCGCCTCGAGGACCGGCATCTCGAGGGGCTCGTCGTCAGCCTCGGTGCTGCGGCGCAGCGCGGCGCGGATCCGGGCGATCAGCTCGCGCGCGAGTACGGCTCGCAAGAACCCAGGGATCCGCTTGCGGGAACGAGCCGACGGGAGGTTATCCATCGCGCCGCGCGTTGAGCGTACGTCGCACCGCTGGGCTATGGCGCGCGGCAATGACGGCCCCTCGCCGCGGCCCTGCTGCGACCTACTTTCTGCCACCGACGGTCAGGACCGGCCCAGCGCCCTCCCCCCCCGAAGCATTGACGCAACTCCAGTTGCGCTGATATAACAGGACGCGATAAATGTTGCGCACGTCACACGGGGCTGAAGGAGACGGTCATGACGATCGACACAGCATCACCGCCGCCGCTGGTTTCCCTGCGATCGGTCAGCAAGAAATTCGGTGACAACACCGTGCTCGAAGACATCGACCTGGACATCGCCGCGGGAGAGGTTCTGGTCATTATCGGCCCCTCCGGTTCCGGCAAGTCCACGTTGTGCCGCACGATCAATCGGCTCGAGATCGCGTCGGGCGGGACCATCGAGTTCGAGGGTCAGGCGTTGCCGGTCGAGGGTAAGGGACTCGCGGACGCGCGGGCCGACATCGGCATGGTCTTCCAGTCTTTCAACCTGTTCCCGCACATGACGGTGCTCGACAACATCACCTTCGCGCCCCAGCGCGTGCGCCGCCAACGCAAGGCAGACGCTCGTACGGCGGGCATGGCGCTGCTCGACCGGGTCGGGCTCGCCGAGAAGGCTGATGCCTATCCCCCGCAACTCTCCGGAGGTCAGCAGCAGCGTGTCGCCATTGCTCGTGGACTGGCCATGACACCCAAGGTCATGTTGTTCGACGAGCCGACGAGCGCCCTCGATCCCGAGATGGTGCGCGAAGTGCTCGACGTCATGCGCGACCTCGCCGCCGAGGGGATGACTATGGTCGTCGTCACCCACGAGATGGGGTTCGCCCGCGCGTCCGCCGACCGCGTGGTGTTCCTCGACCAGGGCCGCATCGCCGAGATAGCCGCGCCCTCGGAGTTCTTCACCCACCCGCAAAGTGACCGCGCGAAGGACTTCCTGTCCCGCGTGCTCGACCACTGAGAACCGACACGAAGGAGTCAACCCCATGAAACGTCGACCACGCCTCGTCGTCACGGCGCTCTCCGCCGTCCTGCTGGCCATGCTCGCGGCATGCAGTTCGGGCGCCAGCACCTCCAGCAGCAGCGCCGACCCCACCGTCAACAAGGACGTCACGTTCGCGGCCGGCTCCACCATGGCCGCCCTCCACGAGAAGGGGACGATCCGCATCGGCACCAAGTTCGACCAGCCGCTATTCGGGCTCAAGAACCCCACGACCGGAAAGCCGCAAGGCTTCGACGTGGAGATCGGCAAGATCATCGCGGCCGACCTCGGCATCCCAGCCGACAATATCGAGTGGGTCGAGACGGTGTCCGCCAACCGCGAGCCCTTCCTCCAGCAGGGTCGGGTCGACCTCGTGCTGGCGACGTACACGATCAACGACGCACGCAAGAAGGTCGCCGACTTCGGCGGGCCCTACTACATCGCTGGACAGAGTCTGTTGGTCACCGCCGGCAACCCGGACGGCATCGCGGGCCCCGACGACCTCGCTGGCAAGATGGTCTGCTCCGTCGAGGGGTCGGCCTCCTCAACCAACATCCGCAAGCTCGTGCCCACCACCAAGGTTGTGCTGTTCGACTCCTACAGCAAGTGCGCCGACGCCCTCAAGAACGGGCAGGTCGCCGCGGTGACGACCGACAACACGATCCTCGCCGGCTTGCGCAGCCTCGATCCGAAGGCGTTCGACCTCGTCGACACGACGTTCACCAAGGAGCCCTACGGGGTCGGAATTCCGAAGGGCCAGGACGACATGGTCACCTTCGTCGACGAAGCGCTGACCAAGGCCGCGAACGACGGTGACTACGCGAAGGCCTGGGACTCCACGGCTGGCAAGGTGCTCGGCAAGGCGCCCGCCCTGCCCGATCTCGACAGCCACTGAGCCCGGCGCGAGGCACGGCAAGGAGCACCCGATGTCCGTCATCTTCGACTTCATCAACTTGCTGGCAGGAGCTTTCCGGACGACTTTGCTGCTCAGTCTGAGCGCCGGGGCTGTGGCCGTGGTCGTCGGCGTGCTCCTCGGAGTAGCTCGGCTCTCGCCGCTGCCGGTCCTGCGCGTCGTGGGTAGCGCATACGTCGAGACCGTCCGCAACACCCCGCTCACGGTGGTGTTCTTCCTCATCGTGTTCGGCCTGCCGCAAGTCGACCTCGCGCTTCCGGGCTACATCGTCAGCGCAGTCGTCGCCCTGGGGCTCTACTCCGCTGCCTTCGTCTGCGAGGCCGTGCGTGCCGGCGTCAACACGGTGGGCCGTGGTCAGGCCGAGGCGTACCGAGCGCTGGGAGTCGGCTTCACCACCGGGATGCGTCGGGTCGTCGTACCGCAGGCCCTGCGTGCCGTGGTGCCCCCGATGGCCAACGTGTGGATCGCCCTGGTCAAGAACTCGTCCATCGCAGCCGGCTTCGGCGTCCTCGAGCTGACCGCCGCGGGGCAGCGCATCAACTTCCTCGTCCCAGGCCAGGTCCTGCCTGCGCTCGGCTGGATCGCCATGGCGTACCTCGTAATCACCCTCGGTTCGGCCGGCGGTTTCCGACTCCTCGAACGGAGGCTCGCCCACTCATGAGCAACTCATTCCTGTACGACCCCCTTGGACCACGAGGCCGGCGGCGGGCGAGACTCGCCTCACTCGTAGTGATCGCGGTGTCGGCGATCGTGGTCGCCTTCCTCCTCCAGCGCCTCGGATCGCGAGGACAGCTGGAGTCGGAACGGCGGGCCATCCTGCTGGACCCGGCCACGGGTGTCCCCCAGACCTTGGGTCTCGCTGCGCTCGCGACGCTCAAGGCCGCGGGCATCGCGATGGCAGGCGCCCTGATCGTCGGGCTCTTCCTCGCCCTGGGCCGCCTCTCCCAGCATCGCGGGACACGATGGCTGTGCGGCATCACGGTCGAAGGTTTCAGGGGCGTCCCCCTGTTGCTCCTGATGCTGTTCGGCGAGCTCGGTCTACCGAGGATCGGCATCGAGCTCAGCCTCCTCACGATCGTCGTCCTGGCCCTGGTGGCGTACAACTCGGCCGTGCTCTGCGAGATCATCCGCGGCGGTGTGCTCGCTCTCGATGCAGGTCAGACCGAGGCGTCGCAGGCCATGGGCGTGTCACCGGGGATGACGCTGCGCAAGGTGCTGCTGCCCCAGGCCATCCCGCAGATGCTGCCGGTGATCATCAGCCAGGTGGTGATCCTGCTGAAAGACACCTCGCTCGGCTACATCATCGGCTACAGCGAGCTGCTGCGGAGCGGTCGGTCGGTCGTCGAGTTCTACGGCAACCTCTACGCCCTCCAGATCTATGTCGCGGTCGCCGTCATCTACATCGGCGTCAACGTCGCCATCTCGACACTGGCGCGCGCTACCGGGCGGCGCACCAGGCGCATGTCGAGCAGCGCGACCAAGGCCGGCCCGTCGTTGGCGGCGGCGCCGGCGGCCCCCTAAACCCCTCCTGCAGAAGGAAGAGAATTGTCCTCCGTCCAGCCCTCCGTCCAGTCCTCCCTCGAAGGTCAGATCCTGACCATCACCCTCAACCGACCCGGGCGCTTGAACGCCGTCAGCAGCGGCCTGTATGAGGGCATCATCGACGCGTTCGACCAGTCGTCGACCGACCCGGGCGTCCGCGCGGTCGTGATGACCGGCAGCGGGCGTGCGTTCTGCGTAGGCGCTGACCTGAAGGCGCACGGAGACGGTAACCGCACACCAGAGCAGATCGCGGCCTACGTCCAGCTCGGCCAAGACGTGTGCGAACGGATCCAGACCGCGTCCGTGCCGGTCATCGCCGCGGTTCACGGTTACGCCCTTGGCGCCGGGGCCGAGATGGCGACCAGCGCCGACTTCCTCGTCATGGCGGAGGACGCGCAGATGGGATTCCCCGAGGTCAGCATCGGGACGTTCATCGGCGGCGGGGTCACCCACCGCCTCCCGCGGCTCGTCGGGCTCCGTCGAGCCTCCGAGCTGCTCATCCAGGGTGACCGGTTCACGGGACGCCAGGCCGCCGAGTGGGGACTGGCCAACTTCAGCGTCCCGAGCGGTGAGGCTCTCACCGCCGCGCTCTCGCTGGCACAGCGGCTCGTCTCCAACGCGCCGCGCTCAATGGGGCTCGTCAAGGAGGCGTTGAATCGTGACGACTCGCTGGCCACGGCGCTGACGTCTGAGGCCGCCAACCTGCTGGCTGTGATGCAGACGCAGGACTGGGCCGAGGGCGTGGCTGCCTTCGCCGAGCGTCGCGCCCCGACCTTCGTGGGCCGGTGACGAACGGTGAACCATGCAGCGGCAGAGCTCCTGGTCCGCCCCGCGTTGGACCGTGTGTTCTCCCCACACTCGATCGCCGTGATCGGGGCGTCGTCCGACCCCTCTAAGCGTGGGAACCAAGCCATCCGCGCGCTTCGGGACTCCGGTTACGAATTCCCGGTGCACGGTGTAAACCCGCGGGGTGGCTCAGCACACGGGGTCGTCTTCGCGCTCGCCGTCGAAGAGCTGCCCTACGGCATCGACCTAGCCCTGGTGTCCCTGCCGGCGCGGCTCGTCCCCGATGTGCTGCGGCAGCTCGCCGAGCGCCAGGTCGCGGGCGCAGTTGTCCTGGCGAACGGCTTCGGGGAGCTGGGCACGGCCGAGGCTCGCGAGATCGACCACCAGCTGCGCGTTGCTATCGGCGACACTGGCATCCGCGTGATCGGCCCCAACACCTCAGGCATGCTCAACGTCCCGATGGGTGCCAACCTGGTGGGAGTCCCCGGTGTCCCGTCGGGCCCAATCAGTGTCGTGACGCAGAGCGGCAACATGCTGCTGTCCCTGATCGCGGACAACGCCGAACACCATGGGCCGGGCTTCGCGTCTTACGTTGGCCTCGGCAATCAGGCCGACCTGCGGTACGACGAGTGCCTCGAATACCTCTCCGGGGACCCCGCCACGGGGGCGATCGCCCTTCACAGTGAGGGTCTGCTTGAGGGCCGCAGGTTCCTCCAAGCAGCCGTCCGGGCATCGGCAAAGCGACCCGTCGTAATGCTGCGCGGCGGTCGCTCCGAGGTAGGACAACGGTCGGCGCTGTCACACACCGGCTCCATCGCCGGTGCCGACGACGTCGCCGTGGCGGTGCTCGCGCAGGCCGGCGTCGAGCTCGTCGACCGGTCGGACGAGCTCGCCGTCGTCACCGGGGTGCTGGCCACGACACCCCCCGTCCCGTACGGGACGGGCGTCGCGATCCTCTCCGACGGTGGCGGGCACGCGACGCTCGCTGCTGACTCCCTGACTGCACGTGGGGTACCCCTCGCAACACTGACCGTCGCGACGACAGCGCAACTGACCGACGCGCTCGGCGAGGCGGCAAGCGTCCAGAACCCGGTCGACGTCGCCGGCGCCACCGATGCCGACCCGACCAAGTTCGCCGACGCCGTCGAGGCGTTGCTCAGCGACGAGGGCGTGGGGTTGGTGCTCGTCATCGGTCTGTTCGGTGGCTACCACATCCGCTTCGACCCCGGGCTCGTTGAGCCCGAGAACCGGACGGCTGAGCGGCTCCTCGCCTCGGTTGAGACCCGCGGCAAGGCGCTGCTCGTGCAGAGCTGCTACGCGGGCCACCTCGTGGATAACCATGACATCCTCCGCACCGGTGGGGTCCAGGTTCTGTCGTCGATCGACCACGCGGCGCGCTCGGTCGAGAGCCTCGTGCGCCGCGGACGTCGATTGGCCACTGCGGACGCTCGGTCCGATCTGATGCTGCCACCCCCCCTTTCGATGCCGGAGAACGTTCCCGTCGGATTGCTCGACGAGCCATCGGCTCGGCGGCTAATCGAGTCGCACGGCATCGATCTCGGGCCGTGGTCGTTCGTAGTGGATGCCACCGGTCTCGACGAGGCCCTGGTCACCTACGGTGCTCCCTGCGCCGTCAAGGTCGTGTCGGCCCAGGTCGTCCACAAGTCCGACGCCGGTGGAGTGCTGCTCGGGGTGACGGCCGGACTGGGCGAGGGGCAGCGGACCTGGACCGACCTCGCCGGCGCTGTCACGTCCGCGGTGCCCACCGCGGTGATCGACGGCACTGTCGTCACCCCGATGGCGCAGACCGGGGCCGAGCTCCTGGTAGGTGCCACGCACGACCCGATCTTCGGACCGGTGGTCGCGTTCGGCAGCGGTGGCCTCATGGTCGAGGCGCTGCGTGACGTCTCGTTCCGCGCAGCACCGTTCACCGCCCTCGAAGCGGCCGAGATGATCGAGGAGACGATCGCTTCGCGGCTCCTCGACGGCTATCGCAGCATCCTCGCGGTCGACCGCGAGGCCCTCGTGCAGTTCCTTGTCGCGGTCGGCGACCTTATGGCGTCCTGTCCGGAGATCAGCGAGCTCGACCTGAACCCGGTGATCGCACGCGGCGCGCGCATCACACCCGTCGACGTCCGTGTGGTCCTCGCCCACGGACCGACCACGTCAAAGGAAGAATGAGCATGCCCAGCACCGGGACCAGCAACACCGCCGGCGGCGCCCTACTCGTCGAGCGAGACGGTCACGTCGTCACCTGGACGATCAACCGACCCGCCCTGCGTAACCCCATCTCCGAACCCGACGTGATCGAGGAACTGGAGGCGGCCGTCGCGGCCGTCAACGCAGACCCCACCGTGCACTGCGCGATCCTGACCGGACGCGGAACGGAGTTCTCGTCGGGCGGCAATGTCAAGCACATGCGCGACCGTGTCGGCATGTCCGGCGGATCGCCGGCTGAGCTGCGCCGGGGCTACCGTCACGGCATCCAGCGGATCCCGCGTGCGCTCTACCACTGCGAGATTCCGGTCCTCGCCGCCGTCAACGGACCCGCGATCGGCGTCGGCTGCGATCTGGCACTGATGTGCGACATCCGCCTCGCCTCCGCCTCCGCCACCGCGGCCTTCGCCGAGAGCTTCGTCAAGGTCGGAATCGTCCCCGGCGACGGTCTGGCCTGGCCGCTCCCGCAAGCGATCGGAGCCTCGCGTGCCGCGCAGATGGTCTACACCGGCGCTGCGACCGATGCAGGGACCGCACTGCAATGGGGACTGGTGTCCGAGGTCATCGAGCCTGAGGTACTGCTCGACGCGGCCCACGTGCTCGCCCGACAGATCGCGGCGAACTCACCCCAGATCGTCCGCATGACCAAGAGACTGCTGCGAGAGGGCCAGCACAAGACCCTCGAGTCACACCTCGAGCTCTCAGCCGCGATGCAGACGATCGCGCACCACACCGCCGACCACTACGAGGCCGTGGACGCTTTGCTGGACAAGCGGACACCCAAGTTCGGAGGATCATGAGCACGCCCGCTGGACCGGCGACTTACGGGATCGCCGTGGTCGGCGGCGGGACGATGGGCGCGGGAATCGCTGAGATCGCTGCTCGACGGGGGTTCGACGTGGTCGTGGTCGATCCTGAGGCTGAGGGTGCCGCGCGCCGCGTCGAGCGATCGGTCGCCCGCGCCTCCCACGTGGGAAAGTTGTCTTTCGACGACGCCGAGAGCGCCCTCCGGCGCATCACCTTCGAGACCGACATTGGCGTGCTGGGCACGCAACGACTCATCGTGGAGGCAGCACCGGAGATCGAGGACCTCAAGGTGGAGGTCTTCAGGCAGCTCGACGAGGTCGCACGCCCTGACGCGGTCCTGGCCACCAACACCTCCTCCATCCCCGTGGTCAAGCTGGCCTCCGTGACGAAGCGTCCGGGACAGGTCATCGGGATCCACTTCTTCAATCCGGTCCCAGTCTTGCCTCTCGTCGAGATCATTGAAACTCTGTTGACCAGCGCCGAGACGACACAGCTGGCGGTGGACTTCGCGCGCGAGGGCCTCGGCAAGCGCGTTATCCACGCCAAGGACCGCGCCGGTTTCGTCGTCAACTCGCTGCTCATCCCATACCTTCTGTCGGCAGTCCGCATGCACGAGTCGGGCTTTGCCTCGGCGGGAGACATCGACCGGGGAATGGTCGACGGTTGCGCACACCCGATGGGTCCGCTGGCGCTGTGCGACCTCATTGGGCTGGACACGACGGTCGCCGTCGCGCGGTCGCTGTACGAGGAGTTCAAGGAACCGCTCTTCGCGCCGCCGCCGCTACTGCTGCGCATGGTCGATGCCGGCCTGCTGGGCCGTAAGTCCGGCCGCGGATTCTTCTCGTACGGCGGGTAGGCCGGCCGGGGGCGAATGCGCGGACGCAAGTAGAGTTGCGTCATGACCAGGGGAGGACGGCCTGTGGTTGACAGCGCACCGCAGAGCTTTACTGAGCTTCAGCACGCCCTGCGGCAGGGCCTGGACACCTGGGCGCCCGGGCAGCGCCGGGTCGCTGAGCTGGTCCTCAAGGACCCCCAAGGCACCGCCTTCAGAAGCATCGCCGAGACCGGTCGGCTCGCTGGCGTTCACCAGTCGTCGGTCGTCCGCTTCGCGGCGGGTCTCGGGCTAAAGGGCTATCCGGCACTCGTCGCGTTGTGCCGTGACCACCTCGCGGAAGAAGCGCTGCTCATCGATCGGTTCAGCCACTCGCAGGAGCGGTCACACTCGGGCGACTTGCTGGCGGAGACATTGCGGCATGACGAGCAGAACCTCCGCAAGACGTTGTCGCGCATCGATCAGGACACCTGGGAGCGCGCCGTCGAAATGGTCGCCGGTGCGGAACGGGTCCATGTCACGGGTCTGCGCAAGTGTCTCCCGGTTGCACAGCTCCTGGCCTATCTCCTCCGCATGGTACGTCCCGGTGTCCACCAGGTCGCGCCGGTTGTGGGCGGACTCGTGGACGACCTCCGCGACCTCGTGGCGGGTGATGTATTTATCGCTATCTCGATCAGTCGGTACACTGCAGAAACGGTGCGGGCCTTCGACGTGGCCCGTGCCCGAGGACTGAGGACCATCGCGTTCACCGACAACGGCGGTTCGCCCTTGGCGCGCTCGGCGGACATCATGTTCACCGTCGACTGCGACGGTGTGACGATTTTTCGCTCAGTGGCGGCCTTCGTCTCACTCAGCCAGGCGCTTGCCACGGCGGCGGCGGTACGCGCCGGGAAACGTTCGCGCGACGAGCTTGAGAGTGACGAGAGGCTCCTGCGTGACTTCGAGGTCTATGTGCGCTGACGTCGGGCTCGTTTGGACGAGGGTGGCAGCTAGGTGAACAGCGGCTCGGGCTTCCTCGGAGGTGCTGGGTCGGTTGCGAGTCGGATTGCTTTGTCGTGACGCTGCGTCTGGCCCACGTAGAGGCGCTCGACCATGTTAGCCACCAGGTGCGCCGAGCCGGGTGAGGTCGATGTGGAGTCGGCGAGCACGAAGCGCCATTTCGGATTGTCCCGCAACTGGTTGGGGACCGCGTGGACAATGGAGGTACCTTGCTCGGTGGCCTTCTCAAGGACCACGGGACACGATGCAGCCTCGACCGCGAGCACCGATGAGCTGTAGGACCCGCTGGGATCGGGATTGCGGCCGTAGGCCTTGCGCCAAGCCGTGGCGAGGTGATCAGCGGCGGTCGGCCGACCAGCGTGCCGGGCGGTGGCCTCAGCCTCCCGACGTGCTTCGACCGCCGACCTGTCAACGCGCCGATACAGGCCTCGCAACCCCGTATCGACCATCCAGGCCGAGCCGTTGTCGCTGAGCATTTCCTCCAAGGCGATCAACCGACTTTTCCACCACATCGTCGTCTCCGAGGGGAGAGGAGGGACAGCGCTCGGCCAGCCGTAGTGCAGCTCGACGAGGGCGTCGACGAGATCGAGCGGGTCCACTGGAGCGACCTGGACGCGGAGCACCTCAGGGATGCCGCTCGCGAACTCGACGATGTGCAGCCGTAGGTGTGGGATGACGTGGTCGCCAACCGGTGGTGCGTGAGCACGCGCTGCGCGAGCTTTTCGCGGCGTTGGGCCTCGGCGGTGAACCGACCACCCATCGGATAGTCGATCACCAAGACGGTGAACAGCCACTCTCCGAGCGGCCGCACCATCCACTCCGGAACGTTTTCGTAGAGGGTGTGGTCGATCTCAGCGCCAGCCTCACGTTCAGTGAGGCTCTGGCGTCGAGCGGGTGATCGCTCGCCGAATGCAGTCACGCGAAATAAGGTTACGGGCAAGCACCGACGGTCTGGCCGATTCTTCATGGCTCCGAGATATTGGAGCGCCAGGTAACGAGCGAACCAACAGACGCGATCCGGGCACCCACACAGATCATTCGCTTCCCGACGAACGCTTGCGCGCGCTGACGGACGCGTTCGGCAACCCAGGGCTAGCGAAACTCATCGGAGTCAGCGCCTCCACCCCAGGACGGTGGATCAGCGGACGACACCGACCGCGCCCACAATCGATGGCTCAACTCATAGCCCTCGACCGAACTTTCACGCGGGCAAGCCTCATCTGGACACCACCCGCAGTGCAAGAGTGGCTGCAAGGAAACAACTCCAATCTCGCAGGCGCTCGCCCCGTTGACGCCCTGCGGTACGGGAGGACATCAGCGGTCCTCGCTGCCCTCGACACCGAAATGTGGGGCGGCGTGAGCTAAACCGAAAGCCAGATATGGATACTGCCTGCACCACTTCGACGACAACAGACTGATCTGACTCGCCCGCCAAGTTGTAGTTTCGACTGATACGCTCGAACAAGCGAGCGAATGAATAGTGGAGGAACGCAATGGCACGGTTTGAGATGAATAAGGACTGGGAACGCCAGATGGAGAAGGTGCGGGTCGAGGTGCCTGCGGATGCGTCCAGGGAGCAGCGTGCGGAGACACTCGCGAAGGAAATGAAGCGGAAAGGGCTCATCAAGTAGCAACACGAACTTCAGGTTTTGAGGCCACGTTGGCTGGCCGACTCCGAGGCATGCTTGCCCCGCGGGACCGCAACGTTGATCTGGTCGAGCTCCATCCGCCGTTTCCTATCGGTTCCCGCCGAAGGCGCCGTACGGCCGTACCGCCATCCCGCCCACGGCCGACGTCCTAAGGTGCGGGCCGCTGAGTGCGGCACGTCCGTTCAGAAAATGGGCATTGACCACGGTCGCCGAGACGGCTGATTTGGGTCGATCTCGGCGACCGTGGCTGTCGGTTGCATCCACGGGGGCTGGCTCACTTGCGCTGTGCGCGGCGCCTACTGCTCATCTCCTGATGCATGTCGTTGACCTGTTCGACCAGAATGTCGCCGTGACCTGCGTGCCGGGCGAATTCTTCGATCATGGCGAGCAGGGTCCATCGCATACTGACTTTTCCCTCACGAGGATTGTTCTTGGTGTCATCGAGGTCGAATCGGGAGGCGATCACACGTGAGCGTTGGCTTGCACGCTCGAACTCGACGATCACGTCGGCCAGGGACTCGTCATCTGCGACGGTGAAGGTGTCCTCATCTCGGTTCGAGTATCCGTCGCATTCGGATTCGTCGAGTCCCGCCCAGAACCGTTGGAACCAGATCCGTTCCGCGGCGGCGGCATGCTTGAGCAGTGAGATCGGTGTCGTCAACGACGCGACGAGTCGTCGGCGGGCGTCTTCGTCCGACAACCCGCGCACGGTGTCGATGAGCGCAGCCCTGCTGCGGTCGAGCATGTTCTCCAACAGCGGCCGCTCTGGGCCGTCGGTGATCCGGTCAGGGATGCTCATGTGGGTCTTCTTCCGTTGTCGATTGCTGTGTCGGGGGTGTCGAGACGCGATTTCGCGATCGCTCGCCGGCCGGGAACGCGGGGTCGGGGGAGTTCGCAGCGAACGCGCGAGCGTTGCTGGCTTCGGGGGATTGAGCGAGATGCTCTACAGAGGACCGGCGTTACGTCAGCCGGGTGATTGCCCCGCAAGCTACCACTCGACCCCGGACTTGACCGCGCTTGTGCAGAGGGCAACGCTTCAGACCGCCGAAGTGCCCCGCCCGCGGTAGGCGGTGGTTCGGTCGGTCAGCGCCCAGCCAATCGACCGCCCCCACCGAGCCGGCGGCGGCTTGGGAGGGGTGCTACCTGTGGTGCTGTTGGCTGGGTGTTGGGGGTGGTGGGCGGCTCGTTGAGGGGGTCAGCTCGTCCAGCACGGCGAACAGTGCGTCGATGCGTTGACCTAGTGCCGTTCGGAGTTGGTCGGCTAGTCGGTCCCAGTCCTGCGGTGTCGGGGCTTGTTTCGGGGGTAGCGCACTGAGGGCCTGGCGGATCTCGGCGAGGCTGAGGCCAACCTTCTGTGCGGCTCGGATCATCGCGACGCGGCACAGGACGTCGGCGAAGAAGCGCCGTTGGTTGCCGGCGACCCGCTCGCAGGGCAGCAAGCCTTGGTCGGCGTACCAGCGCACCGCCGACGCCGCGATGTGCATGCGGTCGGCGACTTGGCCGACGGTGAGCCCGTCTCAGAGATCGTCGCCGGCCACGCCGTGGCCCTCGGCGCGGAGATCGCTGACCAGCTGGTCTCGGTCCAGGGACTGCGAGCGGGCCCGGGGGAGACCGTGTGGGCCCTGGACACTGGGGCGGTCGGCGGCCTGGACACGGCGGACCCCGCCCGGGCGGCGCTGTGGCAGATCGACCTCGCGAACATGTCGGTGCACCGCCGCTACGGCCTGCAGGAGGCGATGGGATCAACGAGTTACCCCAACGATCTCGCCGTCGACACGAACACCGGCACGGCCTACATCATCGATGCCGGAGGTGAACCTGCTAACGCAATGATCGTGCTCGATCTCCACACCGGAACGGCCCGTCGCGTCCTCGCCGGTCACGACACCATGAAAGCCGCTCGCGCCTCCTCGCCGGAGGCGATGAGCGCGGCCGGGCAGCCGTTGACCACGCAACCGAGCACAGGTGAGGCCGTCCCCGTCGAGGTCGGCGCATCAGGGATCACGGTCTCGCCCGACGGTGACACGGTGTTCTGGAACAGGAACGACGAACTGTTCTCGATCCCGGCCCACCTGCTGCGCACCCGCGCCGGCGAGCCCAGCACCGAGGACCGCGGCGCCATCGACGCGGCGATCACCCGGTGGCCGGTTCGACCGTTCATTTCCGACGGCCTTGACACCGACAACGAGGGAAACGTCGTGTTCACTGACCTCACGCACAGCGGCGCGCAACGCCTCGACCCCCGCACCGGCGGCTACCAGCAGATCGCCGCACACCCCGCGATCAGCTGGCCCGACGGCGTCGCCGCCGCCCCCGACGGGGCCATCTACCTCACCTCAAGCCAATTCCACCTCGGACCCATGTTCCACGACCACGACGACAGGCATGCCCCGTTCGGGATCTTTCGACTCACCCCACCCAAACCGTCACAGGACAGGAACAAGGAATCGTGACCGTTCCGACAACAACCCGAGCCCACGGTGACCCAGACCACGCACTACGCAGCTGTGGCTACTTGGCCGCCAGCCAGCCCTGGACGACGCGCCGAATAAGGGTCCGCCCCTCGTCGATCGTCATGGAGTGCCGTGGCGCACTCCCCTTGTGACGCGCATGCCTGGCCGCCTGGCCGCTGACATCTGGGTTATTCGCGGACGCGCCAAACGCGCTGATCTCATTTTTTGTGGCGAACGCGCCGAGTCCACCGGCATCTGCCTCGACGACCTCCTTCACCTTGAATAGCGCGAACCAGTCTGGGTGGTCGTCGGACAGCATCTGCAAGACCTCGCGCGCCGCCGGATGGCGATCGGCGGTGTCCAGGTAGGCCGGGGCCTTCGTCGGCGTCGGCGTCGGCGGCACGACCGTCCCTTGCGCGTCCCGGATGACAACGGTGCCGGTATTCATGCGGCTGCGCGCCCCTGCCGTCCCACTCGCCAATACGGCGTGGACGCCGGTGCCGTCGGAAAAGCGGTCCTGCAGCTCGACCGCGCGGAAGGATCCGTCGATTAGCTTCGCGGCGCCGTTCACCTCGCCGAGGAGCTTCCTGGCGACCGTCTGCACGGCAGACGCGTCCGGTAGTTGGTCGAAGGAAGGCGACGCCAACCAGAACTCATCGCCGGAGCGCATTACCCGTGCACGGCCACGGTCGAACTGCTCGACGAGCAGTTCAGGATCGAACGAGTGTCCCTTAAGAAACGCGCGCCAGGTCACGGGTGGAACGGTAGCGGACACTGACGCCGATACCTGCTCGCGTCCGTCGGCGGCCAGCTCCGTTTGGGCATCCCCATGCGACACAGCTGCCGATGCCCTAGCAACCTGAGAATCCTCCGACCTCCCGCGTGCCCGCGCACCCTCTTGCACGGTGTCTTACACGCCGGTTTGGCCTGCACGGATGCCACGGGCGGGCGTTGGTCACTGGGACAGAGGAGTTGCTCCGATGCTCGCCGAGGAAGTACCGCGAGTGCCTCTCCGGCCCCAGGACGCGGCCGCCCACTATCTGAACGGACGTGCCGCGCTGGACGGCCCGCACGGTGGGACCGTCGGCCGTGGGCGTGGTGGCGGTACGGCGACTTCGGGGGAGAGCGAGAGTAAACGGCGGAGCTCGACCAGATCACCGTTGCGGTCCCGCGCCAGCGCCTCCATCGGTTACCTGGCCGAACACGCCGCCCTCGCCCGGAACCTCGCGTTGGTCGTGAATAAGCTGCTCACGGCAGGAGCGCTGCTACCAAATGGCCGTGCAACCGAGTTAGGGTGGCCTTATATTAAATACAAGGGCTCATTGGCTCATTTTGGCTGCATCTCGACACTTGTAATTTTGTAATCTTGTAATCTTTGCCGGTGACCGGCCGATCACAGAGAAATCTGCAGTACCTCAGCAGGCACCATCGCTGGGCGGCCAGCTCGATCGACAACGCCCGACGCTCCGGCATAGGTACCCTCGCCGCGGTTCAGTACGAACTCCAGCCCAGTGATGTCATTGACGAGGTGATGTCGAGGCACTGAAGTCTGCGCGGCCGCGAGGGCGTGATCCTGCACATCCGTGCCAGTTCGTGCCGTGTGTGCCAACTTCACTCAAAATTGATTGACCGGAGGTTCCCGCGCCGAATCTCTTTGAGCACCTCGTCGAACGGTCGGCCTGACCCCATCGCAACCATGGCGGCTCACCGGCACCCGACGCCCGCCGAGGGTGACCGACCCGTCGCCGATGAGGAAGGTGCGGATGCGCCAGCCCTGCTGGCGCATGACTCTGCGTGCAGCTGAGCGATACTCCGCGACAGTGCACGAGAGTGTGGTCGCCCATACCTGGTGATCGCCCCGCCTACGGAGAGCGTTGACGAGTTCGTCCTCCTCGTGCTTGTTCATGTTGGTCATCTTGCCGCCCGGCGCTTCACCGTTGTCGACAACTTATTGAGCAACGCGCAGCCGCTTGTCCAGGCCGCCGCTGGACAGGGCGGGGCGTGTGGACGTGGCTTCTCCAGTCAATGAGCTGATGCAAGGTGGCCGACGCGACCAAACGACCCACTGCCGGTCGACACGCATTGGTCCTCGCATTTTCGCAGGCCGTAGCCCTGTGCAAGGGCTCGTGCAAGGGGGTGTGGTTGGCGAACACGGCGCCGTGATGAGAGTCCGTTCCGGCAACAGCACGGGTGTGCTGGCACCCGCAGTGCGTGGACGGCGCGCATCCCTCAACATCTGTTTGCGCCGTGCTCATCAGTTTGCTGACGGGATCTGCACGCCCGACACTTGCCATGGGGCGGTTTGAGCTGTCCGGTTCATCGTCACGAACACCAGGGCCGTTCCCATCGGCACAGTCCAGCTGTCAGGGCTGTGGCCGGTAGTGGTGACCGTCCAGGACCGCACCGCGGCGGCGGCGGTGTCTGGGGGGCGGCCTTGATCGTGGTTCTCGGCCAGGGTGGTGGTGGTGTAGCCGTGGTGGTCGGCCAGGGTGTTCCACCGGTCGCCGCCGGGCAGGGTTCCCGCCGCCCGCAGCTGCGCCGCGTAGGCCGGGGTCGCGAACGGGATGGAGCGGCCCTGCGCGTTGGCTGGGGACACGTCGATGGCCGTGTCGTAGCTGAAGCTGGTGATGACGAAGGCTTCACCGACCGCGGTGGCGTCGGTGAGGTTGACGGTGCTCACGGTGGGCGGGGCCCCGCGGGGAACACCGGTTTGCCCTGCAGCGCCTGGCGCCGGCGCTGCGGTAGGAGCGGCCGATGGCTGAGCTGTGGTGACGCTTCGCGGCACGGCTGAGCCAGTGGCCGGGGCCGCTGAAGCAATGGAGGGAGCTTCGGACGTGGCGGGTGGGAGCCCAGTCGGGTTTGGAGCCGCAGCAGGGGGGGATTTGCCGCCGAAGTGGCCCAGTATCAGCACGCCCAGAACAGCGCAGAGAACACCCAGCGCCACCAGTCGGCGGGTGGTGAACAGGTACGTGACCGTGCTCTGCGTGGGTGGTGGGCTGTCGGGGGGGTGGCCCATGACTGGCTCCTGACCTATTTCAGTGGACGCGTGGCCGCGAAGAAATCAGAGTGGTAGATCGCTTTGATGTTCAGGGGCTCGCCGAAGGTCGACGCTTGGATGAGCTGGCCACCGCCGATGGCAATCGCCACGTGATGAATGTTGCCCGGGCTTCCGTAGAAGATGAGGTCCCCGGGTTGGTAGTCGGCGGGGGTGAATCCACCCGGCAGCATCGTGTTCGCCGTGGCCGCGTATTGGGTCTCGGCGGTTCTCGGTAGATCGATACCCACCTGATGGAAGGCATAAGAGGTGAGGCCGGAGCAGTCGAAACCACCACCGGTGGGACCGTTGTACCCACCCCCGCCCCAGATGTAGGGCAAACCCAACTGCGCTTTGGAAATCGCTACCACCTTCTGTTGAGCCGGTCCCCCGCCCCCACTTCCCCCGGCTGTCGGTGACGGTGGGGGTGTGAAACCAAGTGTCTTGTCCAGCCAGGCCAGGGTGGGGACGGTTTGCTGGGCGGCGTAGGCGGTGGCGTGCCCGGTTCCGGGCACGACCACCGCCTCATGCGGCACCCCCAGCCGTTGCAGGGTGGCCGCCATCTCCGTCTGCTGCGCCAGGGGCACAAGCTCGTTGGCAGAGTTCGCGAGGTACACCGGCGGTGTGGTGGGTGTCGCTGTCAGAGCCGGGGACACAGCGGTGTAGCTAGCGGGGCAGAAGATCGCCAAGCACCCCAAATAGATAGCGGGGTCAGCCACCGCACCGGCCCGCTGGTAATCCGAGGCACCGGCCCCGAGGTTGCTGGGCAGCGCCGCCAGATCGTAGGGCCCCGACCACCCGACCGCGGCCTGCAGCCCGGAATGGTCACCAGACGCTGCCACATCGACAGCAAGGTTGGCGCCGGCCGAGTCCCCCCAGGTGGCCATTTTCGCCGGGTCGCCACCCCACTGAGCGGCCTGCGAGCGGGCCCAGCGGATCGCTGCCTTCACGTCGTCGGGTTCCTTCGGCCACCGCGGGGCACTCATGTCATACTCGATGTTGACCACCACGTAGCCGTGCATCGCCGCGTCCCGACTGGGACCGTCCAGCTCATGGCGGTCACCGGAGAACCAACCACCACCGTGGACCATGACGATCATCGGCCGCAGCGGGGTTGTCCCCCCACCACCACCCGGGGGCAGATACACATCCGCTGCCTGCTGCGCCCCCGTCGAACTGGGGTAGGTCAGGGCCAGAACCCGCACCTGCACCGGGCTGCCACCGCACCCCAGGGGTGCTGAAGCATCTGCTGCGCCCGAGGCAGGTGCCGCAGCGGCTGCTCCCGGGGGGGTAGGAGCGGCCGCGGCCGCGTCGACGGTCCCGGCCTGGGAAAACTCCCCCCTAGTGTCGCGTGTTTGAAGTTGTTTTACGGTGTGCTTTCTTGAGGATGTCGTCGGCTGTTTTGGTCCAGATGAACGGGGTGCAGCGGTCGTTCCAGCCGTCGATGAAGTTTTCGATGGCGGTGATG
>JAABUI010000299.1_pt1 | contig 49377 bp, 40 predicted proteins | sample 5559111 | NCBI WGS metagenome assembly JAABUI01 (sample SAMN10711870, study PRJNA513365) | rock metagenome | isolation source: Antarctica rocks | place: Antarctica: Victoria Land, Buttleship Promontory | reverse complement strand
AGGTTGTGCAACCCGGCGAGGCGGGTGTTGGAACGGATCAGGGTGTTGATGGCGGCGTCGTCGACGCCGATGACCACCAACCGGTAGCGGGCCAGCACCCCCTTCTCGGCGGCGGCGGCGAACGACAACTCGTGCAGCCGGGGACCGAACAGGGCGTCGTCGTCCATGGACACCACATCGTCGGCGGCTTTGCCGCGGGTGAGGCGATGCAGCCGTGGGGTGGCGGTGAGGAACAGGCGCCGTAGGGCGGGGACCCGGGTGTCGTCCAACACGGTGGAGAACAACCCTGCTGTGGGGCCTGCAGTGCGGTGAGCTTCGTCGCACACGATCATCGACCACCCACCCAGCTCAGGGTGCGCGCGGTGCATGGCGGCCAGCTTGTCCGAGGACTGGTAGGTGGCGAACACCACCCGACGGCCGGGGGTGTTCGCCAACCAGTCGGCGAGCACATCGGGGTCGGTGGTGTTGGAGATGCCGAACTCGGTGGGGTCCAGCTGGATTTCGTCGCTGTCCCGGGCCTTGCCGCGACCCACCTGTTTCTCCGAGCACACCGCCAGGGCGGTGAACCCGGCTTCCCGGTAGGTCGCCCACGCTTGGGCGTTCTGCGCCAGCAACCCCAGGTTCGGGAACAGGACCAGCACGGTGTCGGTGTCGGACCCGGCGAGGGCTTCGGCGATGCGTTGGGCGACCAGGGTTTTCCCGGTGCCGCACGCCATGATCACCTGCCCTCGTGCGGTGTGTGCGAGACCGTTCACCGCGTCACCCACCGCCGGGACCTGATGGTCGAGCAGGGGGCGGGGTGTGGCCGGTGCTTGCGAGGGTGGGGTTGTCGGGCAACTGGTCGCCGGGGTGTGGATCGTTGTCGTCATGAATGGTATGTGTGCGGCCGGACGCCCGACGCCCGCGATCGGTCTGGTGCGGCCGCGAGGAGCGCTACGAACTCGCCGGGAAGAGTCGATCACGCAGTACGCGGGTCCCACACCATCCCGAGTGCGTCCAGCTCGGCGATCCTCGCCGTCGAGAGCCGTCCGACCTTGTGATCATGCCGGCGGTTGACTACCCATGCTCCGAGCTTGAATCCGTCGTCGGATACGTGGCTTGCGGGCATACTCGCGTGGCCTTCTGCTGCTGTGTAGACCCGGAGATGGTCCACTCCGATCCGGTAGCCGGCATCGTGAATACCCCACACCATCCCGAGCGTGTTCAGCTCGGCGATCCTCGCCGTCGAGAGGGTGCCTGCCTTGCGATCACGCCGGCGGGTGCTCACCCAGCTCCCGAGCTTGAATCCGTCGTCGGTCACGTGGCTGTTGGGCACGTTAGCGTGGCCTTGTGCTGCTGTGTAGGCCCGGAGGTGGTCCACTCCGATCCAGTAGCCGGCGTCGAGGAAGTCCCACACCATCCCAAGGGCGTTCAGCTCGGCGAGCCTCTTCGCTGAGAGCCGTCCGACCGTGCGATCACGCCGGCGGCTGTTCACCCACACCCCGAGCTTGAACCCGTCGTCGGTCACGGACTTCTGGGGTACGTTGGCGTGCCCCTCCCGGGCGATGTAAACCCGGAGGTGTTCCACCCCGATCCGGTAACCGGTGTCGCGGGAGTAGCCCCACACCATTCCGAGCGTGTTCAGTTCGGAGATCCTCACCGTCGAGAGCCGCCCTTCTCCCCGCTCCTGCCGGCGGTTGGCTACCCATGTTCCGAGGCCGAACCCGTCGTCGGTCACGTACTTCCCGGGCACATTGGCGTGGCCTTCTGCTGCCGAGTAGGCAAGAAGGTGTGCCACCCCGATCTGGTAGCCGGCCTCGAGGGAGTCCCACACCATCCCGAGGGCGCTCAGATCGGCGATCCTCTTCGCTGAGAGGGTGCCTGCCCTGCGCTCCTGCCGGCGGGTGTTCACCCAGTTTCCGAGCTTGAATCCATCGTCGGTCACGTACTTCTGGGGTACGTTGGCGTGCCCCTCCCGGGCGATGTAGGCCCGGAGGTGGTCCACCCCCCGTGCGGTGTTTGCGAGACCGGCCACTGCGTCGGCCACCGCCGGCATCTGGTGGTCGAGCAGCGGGCGGTGTGTGGCCAGTGTCTTCGAGGATGCGGCCTGTGAGGGTGAGGTCTGTGCAGGTGAGGGGGTCGGACACCCGGTCGCAGGGGTGTGGATCGTGGTCGTCATGGCAAGGATGTGTGCGGCCGGACGCTCGTCGCCCACGATCGGTCCGGTGTGGCCGCGAGGAGCGCCACGAACTCGTCCTGCCCGGCGGCAGCGGAGGCATCGTCGAGAGGAACGATTTCCCAACCGTCACTGATAACTGATATGCTTGCAGCATGGACGGATGGATTATGCGGGAGTCGCGTCGGGCGAGCGGGTTGACGGCAAAGCAGGTCGCCCGTGCCACCGGCACGTCGGAGACCAATGTCGCCGCCTACGAGCGCGGCGACAAAGTGCCCAACGGCACAACCCGATCGCGCATGGAAGCTGCCACCAGCGCAGGTGCCGCAAGTCCGGTCTTCGTTCACAACTTGCTGACGGTGCCCTCGGCCGCTGCCGCGATACGCAAAGGGCTACGGCAAGGCTGGAGGACCAGCGACTTGTTGCGAGTGATTCGGGAGTCGAGGTCCAATGCGAAGTGGGTGGAAGACCGCAAAGACCTCGCGGTCTTCCTCTCCCCACCATCGACGACCGGAGACCGACGCTGGGACGCACTCATCGCCGGATCGACCGAAGATCTGTCTTTCAAGTACGAACGGCCGGCGCCGGAATGGACTGTGGGGCACGGGCTTCAGACTTTTTGGTTCGTCGGATCGAACAGGGCGTACGACGCATACGCCCTCGCTCACTCGCCGGCTTCACTGAAAATCCGCGGCGTGATGATGGACCCATCCGACCTGGAATCGGTGTGAGTGCCGATGGTGGACTGCTCGGCCGGGAAGGCATCGAATCCCTCCTGGCCGAGCTCGGCCGGCGATGCGCCAACAAGGGCATCGCCGCCGAGATGTTTATGGTGGGAGGTGGGGCGATGGCGCTGGCGTACAGCCGAGAACGCGTAACTCGCGATCTCGATGCCATCTTCGTACCGAAGATGCTGGTGTACGCGGAAGCCAGACAGATGGCCGACGAGCTCAATTTGCCACCTGACTGGCTGAACGACGGGGTCAAAGGGCTGATGCCCGATCGTCGGGATGATGCTTCTCGTGTGCAATTCGTGTCCGATGGCCTGACCGTGATGGTCGCGTCGCCGGAGTACATGTTCGCGATGAAGGCGCTGTCGGCAAGACAAGAAAGTGACACCGAAGACCTCCTCGTGCTGGCGAAAGAGCTGGGAGTGACACGAGCCGAGCAAGCATTCGCCATCGCCGAGAAGTACTACGCGCCACACCGGCTAAGCGCCAAGTCGGCATTTTTCATCGAACAGACCTTCGCCGAACCAGCTCCGGGTACAGCAGAACCAGAGGTTCCCGACTCTGCCGATCTCAACTTGACGGACCTCTCGACTCCGCAGCATCGTCCCGCAGGCGGCGGTAGAGGATCCAACCAATATCAGCGAAAGCCGAAGCGTTGACAGCTGCGTTAGACGCTCACCGCCAACCCCAGTCCTGATGGCACGGATCGCATTCGGTGAACCACGGTGCGCACGGAGACCCGCAGCTCACGCAGACCCCCGGCCTCTGATGACCATGCCTGTTTTTCCTCCTGCCGCGGGCGGTGTTGCCCTGGGCCACCAGGGCGGACAGGGTCGCGGTGACCTCGGTGAGATGCTCGGTGAGCATGTCGGTGCTCACTCCACCGAAACCGTCCCCGAACGCGACCACCGCCGCCTGAATGTCGCGGAGCGCCTTGGCCCGCGCACCGGCCCCGGGCAGGTCCCGCTGATAACCGGCCCCGACCCTGGCGCGCAACGATTTGCGGTACAGCGCCGCCGCCACGATGCCGGTGAAGCTGGGGGCCCCGGCGTCGACCGGCAACATCATCAGCGACCACACCGCCGCCGGGTCCATCCCCCAGCTGCTGGTGAGGTCCGTGGTGGACTTCCCGCAGACCTGCGCCACCCGCTGCCACTTCTCGACCAGGGTGTCCACCTGCATCGGGATGAGCACCGGGCTGGCGCTGGCCTGCGCGGCGGCGAGGTGGCGCCATTGGAGCAGGGCGACCCCGAGTTCGGCGGCGTCGGTGACCCCGAGCCCGGACAGTTTCGGCCCGAACGGGACACGAGGAATGGACAGTCCGTCGTGGCGTGCCCCAGATGCGGCCGCCACCCCCGCCCGCACCGTGCCCTCATCCGCGTCCAGACCGGGCATCGCCGAGACGTAGATGCCCGCCGTGCCGTCGTTGCCGGGACCGCGACCGGCGCGCCCGGCGATCTGCGCCATTTCCCAGAGGTGCAGCGTCCTCCGGCGGGTGCCGTCGAACTTGGTGGTCTCCGCGAACCACACCGCGTCGACCGGCAGGTTCACCCCGTGGCCGATGACGTCGGTGGTGACGATGACATCGAGCTCTCCGGCGATCAGCTTGGTCACCTGCTCGCGGCGGGTGCCCGGGGGCAGCGCCCCGTACAGCATGCCGACCTGGTGGCCGTGCTCGCGCAGCTCGCCGGCGATGGCCTGCACCGCTTTCTCACTGAACGCGATCACGGCACTGCGCTTCGGGATGAACGCCGGAGCTTTGCGTCCCGCGTAGGTGAGCCGGGACAGCCGCGTGCAGTCGTGCACCGAGCACGTCCCGGCGTTGGCGTACACAGCTTCCAGCACCGGACGCACAGCGCGGGAGCCCGCGATGTGCACCTCGCGGTAGTCGCCCTGCAGCAGCGCCGTCCACGCCGGTCCGCGCTCGGGGTCGCCCACCCAGTGGGCTTCGTCGAGGACCAGCAGGTCACCGGTGTCCGGGGCCGACTCGGCGGTGCAGCACAGGATGGGGGCGTTTTCGTTGATGCGTTCCTCCCCGGTGATCATGCCTACCTGCTCGGCGCCGAGCCTGGCCACGAGCTTGGTGTGCGCTTCCCACGCCAACATCCGCAGCGGCCCGGCGTACACCCCGGAGTCCCGCTCCGCCAGCGTGTCCAGCGCCGAGGAGGTCTTGCCCGAGTTGGTGGGACCGAGGTGCAACGTCACCGCATCCGGTGCCCTACCCGGCGCCCGGACCATCGCCTGGACCCGGGACCGAACCTCCTGTGCTGCTGCCTCCGCCTCCGCGACTGCCGTGGCGGTGCGGCTCTCCGCTGCAGCATGTTCCCGCAAGACTTGGGTCGCCTTGCTCTCCCTCCGCGCGGTGGTGCCGACAATCGCGTCGGCCACCTCCCGCTCCGCCTCCGCGGCCCACACCCGATGTGAATACCAGGTGCGCATGGGTGCCGCGGTGGCATACACCGGATTTTTCAGCACCACGTCCGGTTCGCCGAGAACCTTGGCGACAAGTCCCCCTGTCCATCCCCGTTTCTTGAGCGTGGACAAGGTGACCAGGACCGCGCCGTTGATTTCGATGGCCGCCCTGTCTTCCATCGCGTCGAGGTGGTCGAGATGTTCTTGGCGTGGCCGGGAGACGCCACCGGTGTCGCCCTGGGACCGCATCCACGCCTGGGCGGCCTTCACCTCCACGCCGTAACGCTGGGCCATCTCCGCGAAGGTCGCAGCGGGCGGCGCGGGGGTGGTCGTCGGAGTAGGAACAGACTGCACGACCGGTGACGGCGGCCCGAGCGCGCTCACCGCCGCACGGAAGTCTTTCGGGGCCGGGTTGCCCGCCACCAGTGCAACCAGCTCGGTGAGACGGTGACGAGCGTCGGCGTTGAGCAGACTGCGAACCTTCGGCGTCCGCAGCGATTCGACGGGGATGCCGGTCAGCTCGGAGACACCGGCCCAGGTAGTTCGGGCGGCGTCCTTCACGGCGGTTGCGAGCCCGGCGGTGGAACAAGACTGGGGTGCAGGTGGAGTGGACCGGCGGGTGCCTGTGCGAGCGGCAGAGTCGACCTGCCCGGTGGTCTCCGCCCGCAGAATCGGGCACCGGTCGTAGCTCTTGAGGCCCGCCAGATCACCGGTCTCCATCCGGGCCGCAAGGTCGAGGAACCGTTGGCGGTGCTCGGACGGAACCTCCTCGAAGGTTCGCGCCGAGCTGAACATCCGAGTCGACAGACCGACCAGCGCGCAGAACTCGTCAATCCCGAGACCTGTTTTCCCGACGAGGGCGCCGGGGTTCATGGCCGGCCGGTTGTTGGCCATCAGGAAACTCGCCGAGTCCTGTCGACGATGTCATCGGCACCTTCCCACCCCGGCGGGTACAGGGTGAGAAGCTGGGCGAGCTTGGCCTGCACCGGCCAGGCGGACATGCTGGCGGACTTCATACTGAGGCGGATGGGGAGTGTGCCGTGCCCGTACCAGCCGTCGCCCTCCCACACCCTGGCGTCGAGGCCGTGGTGTTCCGCGTAGGCGAGCATCTTCGGCGGAATCTCATCCACATAAGGGTGGGTGAGGATGAACGGGTATACCATCCCGTCGGTCTGTGTCCAGACGGAGGTGTGGTCCAGCCCGATGTTGTCCCCGCAGACCGCCGGACAGGAGCCCATCGCGTAGAGCCCGTGGGCACACCTGGCAACCCCGCCCACGAGCATCACCCTCCGGTCGACCGCCCATTCCTGGCAGTGCGACTCCTCGTCGCCGTACACGTGAAACTCGGTGGACAGCGGGTGAATGAGCCGGATCGTCGGGTCGACCATCCCGGAGGACACATCCCACACGCTCCACTTATCGTTCTCGGACATCACGATCTCCTTTCTCGTTGGTCTCATCTGGGAAAGCCGGGTCACTGCTCGGTTGAGCGCAACTTGCTCGTCACCGACGCCCCGAACCGAGCAGAGCCTCGGTGATCATCGCGTCGGCCTCTTTCCAGTTCAGGGCACGAGGCCCGGCGATCCCCCGGTTGTAGGGCTGGTCGAACACGATCGTCGGGCACCCCACGGCGCGCAGCGCCGCGATGTTGTGCGGAGCGTCGTCGATGTAGAGGTCCGCCCCGATCTGGGCCTTGTTTCCGGCGAAGCACAGATCGGAATAGGGGATGCGGTGCTGGTCCAACCAGGTCACCGTGTCCGACACCGTCCGCCGGTGCCCGCCTCCGGTGATCAGGCGGTGGGTGATGACCCGAATGTGCACGCCCGCATCGGACAGCCGCCACAGTGCCTCACTGGCTCCGGCGATGGGCGTCATCGTCGCGAACAGCCCGGTGGCCACCGCCTCGGCGTGGACCCGGAAGAACTCCGACTCCGAATCGAACCAGCCCGAGGTCACCAGCGACCAATACTGCGGCTCGGGCAGCTCGGCGCGGCAGTGGTCGGGGTCGAGCCCGCGGCTGGCGGCCACGTGGGCGCGCAGCGCGGCGCTGTAGTCGGCGCACACCCCGTCGAGGTCCAACCCCAGCACCGGTCTGCCAGCCATCAGCCGACCGTCTTGTCGGTGAGGGCGGCGGCGAGCTGGTCGATGCTGCACTCCGCGGCCGTCTTTTCGTCGGTGCGAACCCGCACGATGCGGGGCTGGAACAGCACCGGGTGCGCCGCGTTGGTGACGTACAGGAACGCGACTTCGAGCACGTCGCCGACCGCGATGGGCTCGCCGTTGGTAGCGCTCTTCCCGATGGTCGAAACTTGGCCGATGGTGACCTGCTCGCCGTCGTGGTCGTAGACCGCGAGGACCGCGTTGGCCTTTCCGCCTTTGCCGACCTGAACGACCTCGGCGTCCACCTCCTTGAGGAACTTCCATTTGAGCAAGCCCTCCGAGCGGTTGCCCGGCTCGTAGGGGCTGGTGATGTGCCGGAAGATGACACCCTCCTTGCCGTCGATCTCCGCGCGGTCCAGCAGGTTGCGCTTCGCGTCGGAATCCTCGGAGTAGTTGAGCACCCGCACCGCCGGGTCGGAGGGGTCCACCAAGGCGTCCACGATGGTGACCAGGTTCGCGTGGCGGGTGGTGAAACCGGACCGCTCGGTGACGAACCGACCGGCGGCGGCCAGGTCGAACAGGTGCACGGTGCGACCGATGATTTCCCCGTCGAAGACCCAGCGGCCCTCGGTGAGTGCCCGGAACGGGGCGAGCATGGCTTCGGAAACATTCTTGGCCTTGGGCTGACCCGCCCGGTTCAGCACCGACACGGCACCGTCGGTGACCTCGATGAGCACCCGCTCGCCGTCCAGCTTGGGTTGGGCAACCCACATACCGTCCTCCATCAACCGATCGACGGTGGTGAGGGTGGCCAACCGGGCCAGCATGGGGATACTCGCCGGGTGGTTGGTGTCCACCGGGAGGGTCGCAGCGTTGGAAGCGTCGAGGGCTGCGAGCACCCGAGCGAAGGTGGCTGCGTGCGCGTCGTCGGTGGGGGCCGAGTTGGCGGCGGCGACCGCTGCGGAGGGCTCACGCTGGGCGGGCATCGCCACGGTGGACTCACCTCGTGGCATCAGGTTCGCCGCGGTGTCCAGCTCGTTGTCGGTGGGGTCGTGGTCGAAGGTGATACCGCCCGAGCGCACCGGCTGGTAGCCCTTCGCCATCTTGGCGGCCACCTGCTTGTCGGCTGCCTTGGCGGCAGCGGCGGCGTCGTCGAACTCCTTGCTGGAAATCGACCCGAACGTCCCGTTGCGGCCGTACTGGACGACCATCGTCGTACCAAGGGTGAACACCCGGTAAAACTTGTCCGAGGTGCCCTGGACAAAATCGAGTTCGCGGACTGTGGCTTCAATGTGGTTGCTCATGCCGACTATGTGTGCGGCCTTCGGGGTGTCCACCGTGAAGGCCTTTACTCGCCGACGACGGCGTGCAACATCCACTCGGCGCAGTGCGCACACCAACGAACCCCCGGCACATCCGCCACTATTGACCGGGCCATCTCGACGACGAACGGGCCACCGAGGATGTCGTCCAGGAAGCTGCCCACGGGGGCGAGCACCTCCTGCACGGGCTCGGGTGCGGCCACGGCGACGGTGCGTTCGATGATTCCTGCGTTGCTGTTCATACCCGTGATGTGTCCGGCGGAGCAGGTGTCACCCCTGCCGGATCAGGCAGCCGCCCAGATACCGTGCTGCACCACCGGAACCGCAAGGGTGATGTCCCCGCCGGCCCGCAGCCACTCCACCAGCGACACCGGCGCACCACACTGGGACAGCTCTGGGCATGGGCCGGTCAGCAACCCGCAGACGCTCAGTGGGTGCATCCCCACGGACACCAGCCGGATGATCCGGTCCATGCCCGGGATCAGGCCGTCCTCGTCGAACTGGAGAGCGGGCAGCAGCCATCTGCCGTTGTCCTTGATCGCCCACAGGGTGTGCTCGTCGATGCGCTTGCGCACTGCCGCAGGAGTGACGTGCAGCTTGCTTCCCACCTGTTCCGTGGTGAGCCCGCTCTCAATCAGGCGCGCGTAGTCGGCGACGTTCGCCAGCACCTGCCAGCGGTAGGCGTCATCGCACTCGAGGAATCCGGCTTCGTCGTACATTTTCGCCTCCCTCTCGGGAAGCGGGTGCCTGTTGTTCATAACCCTTATGTATGCGGCCACCGCGGCGTCACCCCTGAGTCGAGTCGCACGCAGTTCAGCGGGGCCGTATCCGAACGCCCAGACCGGCAGCACCGACCGCAACATCCCGCCCGGACCGGATGGCGGCGGCCGCGTCCCGAGCCCGCAGATCACACACCTCGTTCAGCACGTCCCCGGAGTGGCCTTTCACTTTGCGGAACGACACCTCGCGCCCGGTCAGCAGCTCGTCGACGGCACGGATCAGCGCGACGTTCTTGACCTGTCCTCCGGTCTTCGTCCGCCAACCGTTGCGCTTCCACCCGGCGACCCAGCTGCTGAGGCAGCTGATCGAGTACGCCGAGTCCGTCTCGATCACCAGCAGTGCGTCGGTGGGTGCGAAGATCAGGGCTTGGTGGATCGCCTGGAGCTCCATCGCATTGTTCGTGGTGTGCACGGCCCCACCGGCACCCCACACCTGCGGGCTCACCGCCCACGCCCAGCCACCGGCGCCCGGATTGCCTAGACACGAGCCGTCGGTGGCCACGACCAGCGGGCTCATGCGGCGCTCGCCGTTCGCCCGGTGCGCAGGAACTCCAACGCCTCATCCAGATCGGCGGTTTTGCGGGCGAACCGGTGCAACGCGCTCATATAGGTGTCCCGGCTGCGGGCGGCGTAACTGAACGATCCCGTCTTCAGCAGCCGGGGGTCCAGCACCGCGACCATCCCGGAGTCACCCACCGACCTGATCAGCCTTCCCGCGGCCTGCTCCAGCAGCAGCGCCGCGTCGCTGGCGTAGACGAGGCTGTCCGCAAGCCAGCGGTCGCCCACCGCCCGGGTCAACGCCTCGACCCGGGCGTCATCGACCGGGTTGCCGGCGGCGCGGGGCACCCGGTCGATGACCACCAACGAACAGGTCTCCCCCGGTGCGTCGACCCCCGTCATCAAGCTTCGGGTGCCGACGAGCACCGACCCCACATCCTCACGCCACGCGGCGGTGACCTGCCGCAGCGCACCACCATCCCATTGGGAATGAATATGCGGCCCAGTGCCGCCGGCGCGGAGCTGTTCGGCGCGGAGCTGTTCGGCGTAGGCCTGGCCGGCGGCCGCGGTGGCCGCCAAGATCAGGGCGGAACCGTTGTTGGCCTGGACGAGCGCCGCGATCACGGGCGCCGCCCAGGCGGTGTGCCGGGTGGTGTCCAAACGGACCTTGCCTCCGGGCCACCCACCGTTGAGCGCTTCCACGTCCTCGGGTGCGCTCGCCCGTGGCACGAACAGCAGGGAACGCCCGTAGGCGGTGTCGAAGGGGGACTCATAGCTGCGGGTCGGGCGGTGCAGGCCGGCGTCCCGCCCGAAACCGTTGGGCAGGGTCGCGGACATGGCACTGACCGACAGCGCGTAGCGCGGTGCCCCCAGCGCTCCGCCGGCCGAGGAAGTGATCTCCTCCTCCTCCGTCCGGGCTTCCTGTTCCGGCAGCGCCTCGGCGGCCGCGGACTGTGCTGTCGTGGACAACCAGTCGGTCTCCGGCACGACCGGATGCCCCACCAGCGCGCCCGGCACCTCCGCGGAGTACACGTTGTACGCCAACAACCCGCCCACCTCCACCGGGGTGGACTTCGCCGACGCGGGGGTGCCCCGGGCGAAACGGCTGGACGGTTCGCTGCCCTTCTCCACCCAACGAGCAACCCCGTTGCGGTGCTCGCGCACCGCGGTGAGATCCGCTTTCAAGCTGGTGACGGCGCTGGTGACCCGCATCTTCTTGATCTGTGTCTTCTGGTCGAAGACGGGGACGGTCCCCACCATCGTGTTCACCCGACCCAACCATCCGGTGAGCAGGTCCCCGGTGCTGGCCAGCGGGTCCATACCTTCGCTGCACCGCAGCACGGACTCCTTTTTCGGTGTTGTCGCGGCCTGCTCGGCCAAGCTCTGGTCCACCGCATCCTTGATGACGTCCCCGTCGGTGAGCAGGGCCTTCACCAGTGGGTCGTTGCTGTCGAGGAGGGCGGACAGACCACGCTGAATCCTGGTCACTCGTCGTCCCGATACTGCGGCGGCACCTTGCTCCCGGACCACACCGGGCAGTCGGTGCGCCTCGTCCACGATGAGGTGTCGGAACAGCCCGAGACGTTGGGAGCCGATGACGACCGGCGCCGCGTTCGCGGCTTGCACGCCCAGCATCGAATGGTTGGTGACCACGATGTCCGCTGCTGCTGCTGTAGTGCGGGCGGCGTCCGGGCGGCACACGTCGCCGAACGGGCACTGGTCTGCCCCGACGCATTCGGTGGTGGACACGCTGACCGTCGACCAGGATGCTTCGCTGACGGTGCCGGTGTAGGAGTTCTTGTCACCGGAACCGTTGATCGCTGCTTCGGTGAGGGCCCACCGAAGCAGCGGGATGGCCTCGGCGCGGGGGATCACCGCACCGTCGATGTCCACGGTGTCGGCGTCGGTGGCTTTCGCGCGCGCCGCGGGGCGCTTCTTCTTCTTACTTTCAGGGGGCGGAGCGGGGAGTTCCCGGGCCAGCTCGGTCAGTGCCGCGACGGGGTCGGGTGGTGTGGTGTCGTCGTCCGGTTTCTCCAGCAGGGTGCGGGCACTGTGCGTGGCCCGAAGAAAACACGCGTAATTGCCCCAGCCCTTGAGGACCGCCACCCGCGGGGCGGACCCAAGCACGGCGGCGGTGGCGACGCCCACGGTAGGTGCGTCCTTGTCGATGATCTGGCTTTGCAGGGCGAGGGACTCGGTGGAGATCACGGTGCGCTCCCCGGTGGCCACAGCCATCACGGCGGCCGGAACCAGATGCGAGAAGCTCTTGCCCACACCGGTGGGAGCTTGGGCCACCACACGGTCCCGGCGGGTCATCGCATCGAGTACATCGTGGGCCAACGCGCGTTGACCGGGACGAGGCTCCGCCGTGGCCAGGCCGGTGGCCAGGTGCACCGCGGCCTCCAACACCCGGTCCACGGTGTCCGCGTCCGCCCCAGGCCTTGCCGGTGGCGGTCCGGCTGGTTTCAGCTGCCTAGCGAGAGGTGCAGGTGTGGAGGTGATGCGTTCAGTGACGGCCCATGCACTCCGTTTGCGTCCCGCGAACAACCGGCCCGCCGCCGCTGTGGACCTCTCAGGCCTTACCTCCGGGACGCCTGCGCAGCGAGCCGCGCAGCGGATGGGACATCGGGTGTGACACCAGGGCGGTGAGAGAGCGCAAGGCTGGTCCCACGAGTGGTGTGCGGTGCGTGTCCGGGCGTTCCACCACCCAGAACTGGTGCAGTGCCCACGTGGTGGCGACCAGTGCCGCCGGCAGGAACAGCGTCGGGTTGACGATGTTCACGATCAGCCAGATCACCAACCACCGCCAGGAACGGCGCCGAGACGAGGGCAGGTAGAGGGTGGTGATGATCGCGGGGGTGATGAACAGGACGATCAGCGCCACCTGACCGGCGGAGCTCACCAACTTGAGCACCACCACATACGCCCAGGCGGCGAGCAGGCACCGCAGCCACGGGAACAGCCACCGACCGAACCCGGCCTTCGTGGTCGCCGGCGGTGCTGCGGTGCTGACCTCGGGGGCGCCCCGTCCGTCACGATGACGCTGCGGGCGATCGGGTCGACGTTGCTTGCGCACCACCGGGCGTGTGGGCCAGGCTGCGCCGGTGGGCCACCTCCCACCAGGGGTGTCCGAGCTCAGCTGCGGATCCTGTTCGGCGGGAGGTGGAGATGTGGGGGTAGTGCGTTTGGAGACGGCCATGGAACTCCTTTGCGTCTCACCAGTAACCGGCCCGCCAGATCCGAGACCTAGCCGCGGGCGTCCCGCTTGACCTTGGCTGCCACCTTCGCTTCGACGTCGAGACGAACCTGGTCGATGCCCTGGCCCCGCTTGTGCGCCAGCGCCGCGAAGATCGTGTCCTGGGTGTCGAGGTGGGCGTCGTACCCGTAGGTGCGGTGGCTGGCGATGATGTCGACCAACTCGATCTGGGCGGTGCGCTCCGTCTTGATGGCACCCCACTGACCCCGCAACGGGCTGCCGTCGGGGTTGGCGATGCCGGTGGCCACCTCTTTCGCTGCCTTCGCCGCGGCCTTGGTCTCCCGCTGCAGGCGCGCCTCGCGCCGGGTCGGGGCCTCGATGGTGGAGTGGCGACGCAACACGTCGACCGGGGCGGAGGGGAAACACGTGGTGCAGGCGGCCTCGCCGGCCGCACCCACCACCTCATCCTCGTCACGGTCGGAGAACTGGGTGAGCCAGAGGAAACAGGTGCTCGGAAAGCAGGTCGAGCATCGGGTGCTGGTGTGCACGTGGCCGCCGGCGTTGGTGACCAGGAACGCCCGGTTCCACCCACCGCGACGGGTGAACTCGGCGTGGAACGGGTCCTCGGCGGCAGCCGCCTCGTCGAACTCGATGTGGCACCGAGCCACCGTTGCGGCTGCCTTGTCCTGCACCTGTGGGCCGTAGGAGTAGGTCGCGTCGTACCCACCTGGCGTCGCCTCCGCCAGCATCCGAGAGGCGAGGTCCGCCCGGGCCTGGGCGCGCTCCAGATTTACGGCCGCGCGGGCGGTGGCGCCCACGAGGACGGCGAGCTCGGTGTCGATCTCCTCGGGGCTCAACGTGGTCAGTCGCTGCGCCGTGGTGGTGGTGGTGGTGGTGGTGTCCTGCTGATTAGTTCGGTGATTGTTCATGCCCGTCATGTGTCCGGCCGGGCCGGTGTCCACCAGGATGGCAACCCGGCGCTGCGACCTCAGAAAGCTGAGTTGCGGGCGTCGGCCTGGCGGTCGGACCAAACGTCGATCGGGGGCGCGAACGCCTCGAGTGCTTCGGCGATGGTGCCGGCCGCACCGATCGTGTCGGCGATCTCCGCATCGTCGAAGCATTCCACGACGACATCCCACCCGCCGTCCTCGTAATGGGCGAGGGCGTGATCTTTGATGGCCTGGACAAGTTCTTGAGTGCTCATGCCCGACGATGTGTCCGGCGTCGTGGCTGTTGCCCGTGCCCGTCGGCAGGCCGCCTACGCGAGCACCCCAAGGGGGCTGGCGGTGAGGAGCCGGACCAGGGCGTCATCGACGCGGTCGTGCAACACCTCGATGCTGGCGTCGTTGAGGATGTCGGCGTCGGCGAGCACCGAATCGAGGTCGCGGTCGTTCTGATGCCCACCCATCGGACCCACCCCCGGCCGGTGGATCCGCAGAACCACCCCACCTGCCGCGCGGACCGCGCTGACCTCGGCGGCACTGCGGACACCCACGATGACCAGTCCAGCATTCGGGTGGGTGGCCTGGTGATGGTCGAGCACCATGCGGACGAAAAAATCGGGTTGGCGGCCCTTGATGGCGGACCCGGTGTCCTGCATCAGGGTGCGGATGGCGGGCAAGGACTTCGCCCCGTCGTACCCCAACTCGGCGAACAGAGTGTCCACCCGAACACCCTGGGGGTACTCGAACAGAACGAGACTCGGGTTGATCTCCCGGAGCAGCTCCGCGACCCGCTCCCCCGTCGACCCGAGCTGGTACCCCGAGGACAGCAGCCGGGCGGCCGCGGTGTCCTTGCCGACCCGGGAGTACCCGCACAACGCCACCACCGCCTGACCTCCGGTCGGTGCGCTGCGCCCCATCAGGCGCCGTCCAACAACCGGGTCACCAGGTCCGCCACCGGGGACCGCTCGGACCGGGTGAGTGTGACATGGGCGATTTTGCCGCTCACCCACATCCGGGGTCGAACCCTCACCGACACGTTCGTCATCGTGGATGAGGCGCAGTCGCTGGAGCGGATGGTGCTGCTGTCGATCCTGTCCCGTCTCGGGCACGGTTCCCGGGTGGTTCTGTGCCACGACCTCGCGCAGCGGGACAACCTGCGGGTGGGCCGGCACGACGGGATCGCCACCGTCATCGACAAGCTCAAAGGGCAGTCGTTGTTCGCCCATTTGACACTCTCCCCGGATGAATCCGGGGGATTCTCCTGCCTCGCCTGGGCTGTCTCGGTGGTTATCACGCCGCCACCGCCGTAGGCCCGAAGTACACAGGTTCATGCCGAACGACTCCGTCGGATGTGGGAAGCGGCGGGAGCCGTCGCTTCCTGATCCGCGCCACCGAACGCCCGGAGGGGCGAACTTGGCCTCGTCGCTTGGGTCGTGCCACTGCTGTTTCCGACGCCGGCAACCACTCCATGTCGTGAGCGGCGGGCCAGGACGCGTACGCCTGACCCACGTCGAGCAGGTCAATCATCTTCTCCGGGTCCTCAATATCGGGCTCCGGTCGCACGAACAAACCCAGGAACGCCGAGAACAAGTCCCGCTGGGCCATCACCCCGCACCCACACCGATGGGTGCGCAGGCTCAACTCTTTCTTCACCTGCGCCCCGCACACGCATGTTTGGGACAGGGCAGTGGTCCAGGTCGAGTACTCATACAGCCCGCCGCCAGCGCTTGCAGCCTTGCGGCGGGCCATCTCGATCAGGAGCCCGGGTGCCCGGTCCCGCACAGAGCGGGGGTAGTTCTTCTGCCACGCCACGTAGTTCAGCTTCTCGGTGCGCAGATGGGGACCCACAGCCAGCCAGGTGTTGACCAAGGCTCCGTGGGAGGTGGCGCGGTACCCGGCCCGGCGCCGGTGCAGTTCGGCGACCTTCGCCGCCGTGCGCGCCGACCGGGTGGACCGCTTCTGCCACTCACATCGTCCGCTGGTGTGCCGGCCGCGGTAATCGAAACACGCCGGGGACCCGGCTCGGTGTTGGCGATCAGCCTGACGCTGCAACAGCCGCAACTCGGGGGAAGTGTCCGCCAACTTCGCCGCCAACGGGGTCAGTCCCGCACCGGTGAGGGTGCCCTCGGTTCCAGCGGTGACCACCGCCACGGTGGACGGCCCCAGGTCCAGTGACACCACACCGGTGCCCACCGGGTGGCGTTGCGGGGAATGCCCGGCGCAGACCAGCTGGGCGCGGTAGGTGGCCCGAGAGCGAATGACCGTTTTCACGATCCGGCAGGACAACACCTCCCCGGCCGCGACCACCGCTTCGGTGGCCACCCGCTCCGCGCGGGTCTCCCGACCCCGACGCCCGGTGGAGGTGATCTGCTCCGCCGCCAACACCGTGCCCGCACCCCACGTCAACCCGAGCAGTGCACCTTGGGGGTCGAGCGCGGGGCGCAGGCTACCCCGGAGGTCTTTCGCGGCCAGGGATTTCAGACCCCGGCGGACGGATTTGAACCGGGGTCGCCCACCGGAGCCGCAGTGCCAGCGGTTGACCGCCTCGAACGCCCGGGCACCGAGGACCTGCACCTCCTGCGACAACGCCTGCCCCCGCACCCAGGAACAGCGCAGCCCGGAGGCGTAAGTGCGCAACGCGAAGGAAGTGAACCCGTGAGTGTCCCGGACCGTGTGGAAAGCCGCAGTGCGCTCCACACCCGGAGCCATGGCCCTCGCGCACGCGAACCCCGGGTCCGCGCGCATCCGCTCACCCCGGTCCAGGGCCTCCCGCAGGCACGCGTTGTACACCCGCACCCCGGCATGGAAACGGGTGTCGACCAGGCGGCGCTGAGCAGGGGTGAGCCGCAACGCCACCGAACGCACATGCGTCGGCGCGCCCTGCGGCCGCTTACGGTTCCGACTCACCGACCCACCCCTTTCTGATTCCCCGACATGCCGCTTGTGCTTGTACCTGGTACTTATCCTCCTAGCTGGGTCCGACAGTTTCTGTCGCCGGGCAAGGCCAAACCGGTACGACACAGCGACTCGCTCACCCCACGGATGAATCCGGGGGCCTGCGCTCACAACAACCGGGTCACCAGGTCCGCCACCGGGGACCTTTCCGAGCGGGTGAGTGTCACGTGGGCGAACAACGACTGGCCTTTGAGCTTGTCGATGACGGTGGCGATCCCGTCGTGCCTGCCCACCCGCAGGTTGTCCCGCTGCGCGAGGTCGTGGCACAGAACCACCCGGGAACCGTGCCCGAGACGGGACAGGATCGACAGCAGCACCATCCGCTCCAGCGACTGCGCCTCATCCACGATGACGAACGTGTCGGTGAGGGTTCGACCCCGGATGTGGGTGAGCGGCAAAATCTCCACAAACCCCCGGGAGGCGACCTCGTCGAGGACCTCCTTGGAGCAGAACGACTCCAAGGCGTCGTGCACCGCCGCCGTCCACGGCGACATCTTCTCCTCCTCGGTACCGGGCAGATACCCGAGGTCCTGGCCACCGACGGCGTACAGGGGGCGGAACACGACGACCTTCTTCTGCTCCATCCGCTCCATCACCATCTCCAGGCCCGCGGCCAAAGCCAGGGACGACTTTCCGGTGCCGGCGCGACCACCGAGGGAGACGATGCCGATGTCGGGGTTGCACAGGTGGGCCATGGCGATGCGCTGCTCCACGGAACGGGGTTTCAGCCCGAACGTCGTCAGGTCCTGGTGGAGCAAGGTGAAGGTTCCGATGTCACTGACCGTTCCCAGCGCACTGCCGCTGGCGCCGGAGGTGAGAATTACCCCGGTGTTGACAGGCAGGTTCTCCGCACCGTCCGGCAGGTCGATGCGCCCCTCCTTGTACCGCTGGTCCATCTCGAGGGCGCCGATCTCGAGGGTTTCCACCCCGGTGTAGCCGTCCCGGGGGGCCTGGTCATTGTGGTAGTCCTGCGCGGCCAGACCCAGGACGCCACCGGCCAACAGGCGCATCGGCAGGTCCCGGGACACCACGACGACGTGCCTGTGGGTGCTGTCGTCGTGGGCCAGCTCATGAGCGACGGCGAGGATGCGCACATCGTGGGACTCGCTGCGGCGCAGCGCGTCGGGGAGGCGGGACTGCGCGACGTGGTTGCACTCGATGCGCAGCGTCCCGCCGCACACCCCCACCGGGACACCCGTGGTGAGGTTGCCGCCGAGCTCGGCGGCAGTGACCCGCAACTCCTCCAACGCCGCCAGCACCGACCGGGCGATCCACCCGATCTCCGGGTCGTCCCGTTTGCTTTCCATCTCGGTGATCACCACGAGGGGCAGAACCACCTCGTGCTCGTCGAAGGCCCACAGCGCCCGAGGGCCAGCCGCGAGCAGGACGGAGGTGTCCAGGACGAAAGTTTTCTCGATCTCAGCTGGGATGTCGGTGGCAGCGGGCATAGTTGGTGGACTCACTTCAGTGGGCGGAGGGGCTGGCCGAGGACCGGGGAGGAGACCGCAGCGCGGTCACCGCGCCGGCGGTGCAACGCCAGGTTGGCGGCGGTGAGACTGAGCCGGTTCAGCACCTGCACATACGTGTCCCCGCTGCGTTCACCCACCGCCGCACAGAGGTGATGCACCCCCAGTGGGGCAGTGACCGCGAGGGTGGCGACGGTCAGGCCCATTTCGCGGGCCGGGCCTTACCGGCCCGCAGCAGAACACGGGCAGGGGTACCCGCAAGCGGACGCACCCCTGCCCCGTCGGTGACGCACAGAAGACCCGCGTCGAGCTTCGCCAGCTCATGAGCGGCCTGGCCGATCTCGATGTCCGCGACCGCCGAGACCCACGCGTCGTACAGGGCTGCCACCAGGTTGTTGAACTCCTCCTGCACCTCGGCGGTGTCGGAGTCGTCCCGTTCGTGCAGACACACCGATCCCAGCCAGCCGGACATCCAGCAGCGCAGCCGCCCCACCCCGACCGCGTCGTGCTCGATGGTCACCCAGAGGTGCTCGTCCTCCTCGACGACGTTCCACCGAAAACCTGGTCGGGTGAAATCGGGGACATGTGCTTTTACGGTGGTCACGGAATCAGTTTGCGGCTGGCCGTAAATCGGGGTGGGCACGGTGGGGCGCCCCGCAGTACCGCCTTCTTGCGACGCTGCGGGACTTCCGGAGATCCCGGGAGCTGTGATGCTGCCGACCACCGTCGCCTGGCGGTGCGGGGTGATGGGTGGTCGGCCGCACACATGGTGGACATGACCACATCACCAGCCGCGCGCGTGCAGCCGGCCACCCCCACCATGGGCGACATCGGCAAGAAGAAACGGCGCATCGAGGTGGTGCCGGTGACGAAGCCGGTTCTCCCGGCGCCCTGCCCTGTCCGACGACCGGCGCCAGCGGTCGAACCGAGCACACCAGCTCGGCCCGCTCGTGAACCGGTTCCGGCATGAGCGACACCGACACCGGCCCGGAGCTGCGCGTCGGCCAATACGGTCTGCGCACCTTCCGCGTCTCCGAGGACGGTTACCTCATACCCGTCGCCGCCGGCCTCGACTCCTCCTGGAAGGACGGGACATGCATCGCCCAATGCAATAAGGGGCACAACCACCTCGTTCCAGACGACGGGTGCAGCTGCGGCATCTACAGCTTCCCGTCGGCGGTCCAGGTCCGCAGCCAGTACCCGAGCGGGTACAGCCTGCTCGCTGTCGTGTCCCTGGAAGGCCGGGCCATCGAAGGCGAATATGGTTGGCGCTCCGAAGCGGCCAGAATCGTCGCCATCTGGATGCCGCACGAAACGCGTCGTGGTCCATCCGACCTCGGGCAGATCACCAATCAGCTCAAGACGAACTACCCGAACATCCCGTTCCACGAGGATCTCGACGCCATGCTCGAAGACTACGAGGGGGTCTCCGCGGCGGTTCCTGTAGAGCAGGAACCGCCGCGCGAGTTCGACAAGCACGTCACCGGAACAGCTACTCGTGGTGTCGAATACCTCTCTCGGGCGATCCGGCCCCTCCCGCTGATCCTGCTCGCGGCGGTGACATTCATCGCGGCACAGGCCAAGTCAGTGCAGGGGCAGCCCTTTCTCTCCAACGGAATGCTGGCGTTTCACCAAGGTGAACTGAACATCGCCGCACACCCACTCTGGGTGACCTCCCTCGGCGGCACACTGTTAGTGCCGATGATGTCCGTGCGATACCACCAATGGCGGCGCACCCTCCTGGCCGTTCTCATCAGCACCACACGCATCCTGAGTCTGGAGGCAGTGTGCGTGGTCGCTGCCCTCACCGCACACTCCTCTGTCGGTTGGCTCGATCTCCTGGCCGGTGTCGTCCTCGCTGTGGGGTCAGTTCCCATTCTGATCTACGTGCCCGCCCTGTCCAACCGACTGCAATACGAACTCGCCATAAAGATCAGAAAATCGTGTGGACTTGTCCAGCCCGGTGTGCGCATCGGTGCGAGCAAACCGCCTGCCTAGCTGCAACCGCTGGTCGCCCTGCAGCCCTCACACACGAAACAGCTGCCTGCCCTTCGCCTTCCAGTCCCGCACGTCATGCACGGCGAGACGTCGACAGCGCAGGTGTTGACAAGACCTGTTTGCGCGGGGCCCTTGCCGTCTCAGATTGTGGGTGGTGTGAAGAACCGGACGCTGGCGGCCGGGCCGATGGCCGCCTTCATGCGGTCGACCATCGCGACCCGTTCCGCGGTGCGCTCTGCCCGGGTGTAGGCGTGGCGGCGGGTCGCGGCACGGGGGTGTGGTGCCGGGGTGTGGTGCCGGGGTGTCTGCTGGGGGGCGCTGGATGCGGGTGCGGTCACGGTCCTGGTCTCCGATCGGCTCGACATAGGAAGACCCGCCGGGCGGCGGTCCTCTGATTGTCACGCGGTCGGAGACCCGAAAACCCCCGTTGCTGGAGGGTGCAGTACGCGGTCGTGGTCCCGAAAACCTCACCGTCAGCGACGAGGCGCACCCCAACAGTAATCGGGGGTCACGACCTAAGCAACCCCCTTGGTGGTTGATTAGTCAACCACCGAAACGGTGAACTACGTCTCACGTCTCACGTCTCACGTGCCGCGAAACCCGATGCGTCGGTAATCAACTCGGCCCAGTCCTGGTATGCGGTGCACCCCGCCCGGTATGGCGGTGATCAGCTCGAGGCGACCGCGCTGAGCTTGACCTCCACCCGCCGCCAACCCTCACCAACGGTGGACCCCTCCCCAAACCCGGTGGCAAGTGCTGATCTTCCACCGATCGTGCCGGTATTAGGCGTCTACCGGATCCATCGCGATGACAAGGTGACGGCCTTCTGGACGGGCTTCCTCTCGCTGCACCACAGTGCAGGCCAGCTGCACATCACACCACTGACCTGCGCGGCTTGGGAAGCGCATCACGCCCCGGCCGGCCTGACCAGGGGTGTGGCTCGTCGCCACCGTGAAAGCGGAGTTCAAAGTTTCCCGGTCGGCGGGGTGCACCAGTTCCAGCAGGTGCGGGTCAGAGGGCCACGCCACACAGGCAGGGGGATCGGTCAACCAGCGGAAAATGTGCCCGTCCACGGTTGCCATGGAGAAATGGGAGCTCGAGTGCGCCAGAACTGCGTCGAGCACACCCAAGCTGGCTCGCTCGTCCTCGGCGGCCGCGGGCCGATCGGTGGCGTCCAGTGTTACACCGCTGAAGGAGCCGGGGGTGGCAAAGTCTCCGCTGAACAACGGGCGCCCGCAGATCAATTCTCGGCGCTGCTTGCCGTCGGCACCTTCGCGGATCACCGTCTCGTGCAGCAGCTCATCGGTCGTCGTCGAGCGCATGCGCTCCCAGAAGCTCCACACCACCGCCACCGACGGCGGCTTCAGGCCCTCCGAGTACTGGGTCATGCTGAAGGAAGCGGGGTGGAACTGTTCGGGGATGCTGGCCAGGTTGAACAGGTCAGGGGTGCCGCGGCCCTGCTCAGTGTCCAAGTCCCATTCCCAGGCCCCCACCAAGGGGGGTGCGATCATCGTGGCGTCCGATTGCCGCAGGCTGCAGATCACGGCCACCACCTGTCCCGAAGGGCCGGTCACTGGGAGCGCCGTCACGGTGAAGGAGTTGTCTCGCACCTGGTGGCGTCCTTCAGTCTTCTTCTCGGTGCGGACGACGGTGCGGATCGCTGCGGGCAAGATTCGGGACGCGGGACCCCGCAAGCTACGGCTGAGAGGTTTCCCGGGGCCCTCCCGGGGACCGACAACTACCTGGTAGTCACCCGCTCGCTGCACATCGACTACCCACCAGCCGTCGTGCTCAGGTCCTGGTGTGTCCTTCTTCGTCATCCACGCCCCCACTAGAACTAGCGTCGGACGAGGACATAATCACGCTGAGTGCGCGACACCGCACAGCACGTATGTTTTTACCAGGCTAGGCCGACAATGTCATCGTTAGGCGCGGCAACCTTTCGCCAGGGAGCGAAACTAGGGTGGGCTTCCATCGCCTCCGCGCAGGCCTGGGACTGCGAGCTGAGTTCGGTGTACACCGCGGCGAGGAGACGCTCACCAAGCCCGACGCCGGCATCCTCACCAGCGCTGTCCTCCACACCCCCGGCTCGGGAGAACATCCGCGACGCAACACCCGCGGTAATACTGGCCTGCGCTTTGACAGCGAAGGTCGCCGCCGCCCACTCGGCACCGCTGATGCACTGCTCAGTGGGGTGATCGCGGTCCGTGCCAGCAGCACGCACGGCAGAGATCCGCAAAACGGCCGCCGCACACTGCGCGCCGACCGTCGAATTGTTTCGTGCGCGCAGCACCGAATAGCCCACTGCGTTGTGCCACACGCTGAACGCTTCGCGGAAATGACGCGCGATAAAGGCATCACTGTCAGTAAGCGCCGTCAGCCGTCGCGCCCACATGCCGGCCTCCGCCACGCTTGGCCCCACTGTCTCCACCGGCCCGGACCCCCTGCTCATCCCGTTGCAGCACAGCTGCAGGTCTCGGGGAACATAAGGGGACAGCACCGTACTCAGGTGCACCAGCGTGGCATTGTCGGCGCACACGTGTGCAGAGGTCAACGACGCACGAAGCTGGTCGAACATCGGGTGGTCGATGCGTAACCGCCACCGTGTGCTGCCATGCACCGTCTCCGCGGTGATGATCCCGTGCATGGTGAGCCGGTCGAGCTCGGCCGTCACATCCTGCACCCCGGGTTCCCCGCCGACTGACGCCAACTCCTGGGCGGACCGCGGGGCCTGCGCCAGATGCAGGAGCAACCCAGTCAACGGGGGGAATCCTTCAGCGGGCTGGGTTGACACAGTCGGGTCTGCCACACTCTTGATCATAACCAGCGAACATACTCTCCACGCGCGACCAAAATCTTCAACTTTCCCCACGGGGCTGGGAAAACTCCATCAGTGTCGGAAGGAAGGGCGCGATCGTGCCAGACAGTGAGCACCCTGTTTACCCCACGGCCTCACGCCGAACACTCATCACCATGGCGGGCGAGGCCGAGGGGCAAGCAGCCCGGAATGTGAGCGCCTGCCTGGTCCGACCACACGGCACCGGACCATGGCCAGGGGTGGTGATGGTGCATGAAGTGTGGGGTCTGGACGAGGAAATGCTGCGCCACGCGAACAGGCTCGCCGATGCTGGATATTTGACCCTCGCTGTGGACCTGTTCAGCGGCCGGTCTCGCCTGCAGTGCCTTGTGTCGACGATGCGCGCCTACCTCACCGGTGTAGGCCAACCCTTCACCAACATCGAGGCGGGACGCCGTTGGCTGCTCGACTCCGCAGAATGCACCGACAAGGTCGGGGTCATCGGGTTCTGCATGGGCGGCCACTTCGCGTTGCTCTCCGCCCACACCGGGTTCGCAGCCGCGTCGGTGAACTACGGCAGGTTGCCCCGCAACCTGGACGACACCGTGGCCGGCTCGTGCCCCATCGTCGGAAGCTACGGAGGTCGCGACGGCACACTGCGTGGAGTAGCCCGCACCCTCGACGCTGCGCTGGACAAGGCTGGAATCACCCACGACGTTGTCGAGTACCCCACCGCAGGACATGCGTTCCTCAACGGAGCCGCCAACGGCCCCCGCATCGTGGGTCCGCTCAGCCGGATGTTGCATATCGGACCCGACGCGGTTGCCGCTGAAGACGCGTGGCGGCGCATCGGGTCCTTCTTCGAAACCCACCTACGTGCACCGGGCCCGACGATCAATCCTGGGCGCTGAGCCCCGCGCGCAGCCGCTCACCGGGGAGATCCGGGCAGCGGCTGCGCGCGGTGGAGATGGTTTACCCAGCTCAGCTGCAGCCCGATGTCGACCCGCAGCCCTCGCACACGAAACAGCCACCCGCCCTGCGCATCCCGATACCGCACGTCATGCACAGCGGTGCGTCGACGGCGAAGCTGACCGGCGCCACGGCTGTGTCGGGTGCGAGGGCCACCACAACCTCACTGCTGCGGCTGCTGCTGTAGTCGGTGGCCTCGACCTGGGCCTCCCGCTCCGCGACGGAGAAAATGCCCAGGTCGGCGCGCTTGCTCTGGGGCAGGTTATCCAGGGCGAGCCGGCGGAACAGGTAGTCGACCACCGAAGTCGCGATGCGCACATCCGGGTCGTCAGTCATCCCGGACGGTTCGAAGCGCATGTTCACGAACTTCGCCACATAGGTCTCCAACGGCACCCCGTACTGCAAGGCGATGGAGACGGCGATGGAAAACGCGTCCATCACCCCCGCCAGCGTGGAACCCTGCTTGCTCATCTTGACGAACATCTCGCCCAGGTCAGCGTTGGGGTAGCAGCCCGAGGTGACATACCCCTTGGCCCCACCCACAGCGAAGGACACCGTCTGCCCGCTGCGAGCACGGGGTAGCCGGGTGCGAGTCGGGGTCGACACCGGGGCCGGGGCCGCTACCTCGGCGACCACCGTCTTGTTCGAACTCGCCGAGCCCTGCGACCCCGACGACAGCGGTTGTCCGACCTTGCAGTTGTCCCGGTAGATCGCCAGCGCCTTGATGCCCAGCTTCCAGGCGTCGAAGTAGATGCCCTCGACCTCTTCGACGGTCGCCGTCTCCGACATGTTCACCGTCTTGGAGATGCCGCCGGACAGGAACGGCTGCGCCGCCGCCATCATCCGGACGTGCCCCATCGCCGCGATCGGGCGCTCCCCCATCGCGCAGTCGAACACCGCGTAATGCTCGGGGTCCAGCCCCGGGGCATCCACGACGTGACCTTTCGTGGCGATGTGGGCGACGATCGCGGTGACCTGCGCCGCGTCGTACCCCAACGAGGCAAGCGCGCGGGGCACCGTCTGGTTGACGATCTGCATGGACCCGCCGCCGACCAGCTTCTTGAACTTGACCAGCGAGAAGTCCGGCTCGATCCCGGTGGTGTCGCAGTCCATCATGAAACCGATGGTCCCGGTGGGGGCGAGCACGCTGGCCTGGGAGTTGCGCCAGCCGTTGTGCTCACCGATCTCCAGGCACTCCTGCCAGGCCTGTGTGGCCGCCTCGTGCACCACGGTGTCGGTGGTGTGCAGCGTGACCACCAGGTCGTTGGCGGCGGCGTGCTTGCGCATGACACGGCTGTGGGCGTCGGCGTTGCGGGCGTAACCCTCATAGGGCCCGACGACGCCGGCCAGCTCGGCGGAGCGCTTGTAGGCAGTACCCGTCATCAGCGAGGTGATGGACGCGGCCAACGCGCGGCCGCCGTCGGAGTCATAGGCGTGTCCGGTGGCCATCAGCAGAGCGCCCAGGTTGGCGTAGCCGATGCCGAGCTGGCGGAAACGGCGGGTGGTGTCCCCGATCGGCTCGGTCGGGAAGTCGGCGAAGCAGATGGAAATGTCCATCGCCGTGATGATCAGATCGACCGCCTTGCCGAACCGCACGGCATCGAAGCCGCCGTCGTCGGTGAGGAACTTCATCAGGTTCAGCGACGCCAAATTGCAACTTGAATTGTCAAGATGCAGGTACTCCGAACATTGACGCGCGAAGACGCCGGAGAGGGTGGCGGTACGCGGGTCGTCACCGCTCATGCTGGTGACCACAGCGAAGTTGTGCGACCCGGGAACCTCCCCGTCGTAGACGTCTTCGCGCCCGTCCGCCACCACAGACACGACGCGGTGGTTGTGGGCGAACGGTGCCGCCACCTTCTTCTGGACCCGGTGGCGGGCCGCACACGTCGAGTCGCAGTACCTCTGCTCAGCGCGCACCGGCGCGAAGCCGCACCCACAGAACTCGCACGGCGTCGAGGACGGGCACACCCGGCCACGTTGGTCCCAGCCGGTGGTGGTGGCGCAGCTCTTGGAGCAGAACCGCACACCAGCGTTCGTGGTGTCGAAATGGCCGTGGCAGGTGGGGCACTCGCGGGTGAACACTGGGCGGCGGCGCTCACGCGCCCGCACCTGGCACGGCGCGGAGCAGTACAGGCCGGCCGCACTGCCCGCGAGGAACGGGTCCCCGCACTCCGAGCAGGCGATGGCCTGCTCGCGTGGGTGCTCGGCGTGCCACGCGTCGCGGCACGCGAGGGAGCACGTGAACTGCCGCGCGATGGCCGTGAAGTCCACACCACACTGTGGGCAGGGGATGGTCGTGGTGACCCCCTGCCCATCGAAGAGACCGTGACTGTGATTCGGGTTCCCGCCCCCGGTCACGGTGACGCGGAGCTTGTCGATCCGGGCGTCCCGATTGGCCCGGGTCCCATCCGTGGCGAGCGGGTGCGTACCCGATGCGTGCAGCTGGTGGTGTTCCGCCTTGGGCAGCAGGACAAGGTTGGTGGTGGCATCGTTGAGACTGTCCCCGTCCCGGTGGTGCACGTGCAGACCGTCGCTGCCGGAACCCCTTCTGCGGCCGGCGACGAGCTGGTGCTGCATCTCCCAGCCCTGACCCGCCCGGGACGCCCGGCGCAGGTGTGCGCCGTAATACCCGACGGCGGAGTCGAACGGCATGAGCTGCTCGCCGCAGACCAACTGCGCCGCGTCGACGTAGGTTCCGTCGCGGCGCTGCATCGGGTGGTCCGGGGTGACGCGCAGGGTAGAACCGTCATCCAGGGTGATCTTGACGATGGGGGCGTCGAACCGGGTCACCCGGGTCCTGCTCAGGGTGCCGACGGAGATCTCGCCGTCGACGTTCGTGGTGTAGACGGGAACGTCGTGCCCGGCCGCAGCGATCTCGTCGATGCGAACCGCACCACGACCATCTGCGACGGCGACCAGAGTCTCCCCGGTGAAACACGGGTTCGAGGCGCTGATCCGGCCCGACTCGGGGCAGGTGTGCCAGTCGTTGATGGTGCCGTCGTACTGCAGGCCCGGGTCCGCGCACTCCCACGCTGCGGTGGCAATGGAGCGGAACAACGTCTTGGCATCGACCGTCTCGATGACCTCGCCACTACCGCGGGCCCGCAACCCGAACTCGCCTCCGGAGGCCACCGCCGTCATGAACTCGTCAGTGACCCGCACCGAGTTGTTGGCGTTCTGGTACTGGACGCTGTTGATGTCGGCCCCACCGAGGTCCATGTCGAAGCCGGCGTCGCGCAGCACCCGGATCTTGTTCTCCTCGCGCGCCTTGGTCGCCACGAACTCACCGATGTCGGGATGATCCACGTCGAGGACCACCATTTTTGCCGCGCGTCTGGTATTTTTTGTGACAATGCCAGACCAGCAGTCGGACCTTTCTCCCTCTGGAACCAGCAGGAAGTTGTGGCCGTCACGGTCGGACTTGTCGCGTGGGGTGTCGTTGTCCACCTCGACGTCATAGACATCGGACATATGTGTCGTGGTCACCGACAGAACACGGTGGTTGCCCGCGCGTACCTCATCGCGGAAGGCGTCGAAGGATCCGAAACGGTCCTCGATCTTGGTGAGCTGCTCGGACTTGCTGTACCCCATCTTGCCGGCGAGCTTGCGGCGTCCGTCGAAGTAGCCATCGAATGTGTCGATCGAGCCACCAGTGTTGACGATTTCGTAGGCCTTGTTCAGCATCCGTTGACGCGCGGCAGAGACCTGCCCGGAACGGTAGACATCCTCACGATGCATCCCGGCAACCTGCTTGGCGCGGTAGGCATCTGTGCGGTTCCCCGAGACACCCGACATGCCGTTGTGCTCACCAGCGACCTGCGGGTGGTTGCCGACGCCGTGGAATCTCTGCAACGGGTGGATACCTGCTGCAAAGTCCTGCTCGGCGTGGATCCGGAGGTGGTTACCACGGGTGTGCACGCTGAGGTTGGACGGACCGTTATGCGCACGGTCGCGGTCGACGTGATGAACCTCCACGCCGTCGATGTCCAGCCCCATCACATCCTGAGCCACCAGACGATGGACGGTGGTTCGACCTCGGGTGCCGTCCTGAAGACCGACACGGACATACCCGGTCTGCGACATGTCGATGCAGATAGGCCGGATCGACATACCCTCGGTCAGTTCACCGACGGCTTTGTACCCCCCAGACCTGAGCATCACCGGGTGGTCAGCCGACATGGTGAACTCACCCTTGTCGGTCACCAGGTGGACCAGCTGCTTGTGACCCGAAAGCCACGCACGAGCACGAGTGGCCTGCACACGGCCCAGAATCGGGTTGTACGACAACGTGGTGAAATCCTCGCCGTTCGCAGCCAGCTCACTGACCGCGACCGGTCCGCGTTCGGTGGTGTAGACCTGCGACCACGGCGCGATGCACGCGCCCCCGGACTTGATGGTCCCGGCCGAGGCATCCGCGCCGCGCATGAAACTCACCGGGCCGGACGCAGTGCCGCCGGAGGACAGCAGCTCCTTGGAGGAGCGAATCCGAGAGAGGTTCAACCCGGCCCCGGAACCCCCCTTGAAGATCAGTCCTTCCTCCCGGTACCAGTTCAGGATGGAGTCCATGGTGTCGTTGACAGCGAGGATGAAACACGCGCTGACCTGCGCCTTCGATGCGGTACCGACGTTGAACCACACCGGTGAGTTGAAGCTGAACACCTGGTGCAGCAGCATCCAGGTGAGCTCGTCGGAGAAGATCGCCGCGTCGGCCTCGCCGGCGAAGTAACCGTGCTCCAGGCCCGCCCGGGCGTAGGTGCCGACCACCCGGTCCAGCAGTTGGCGCAGGCTGGACTCACGGCTCGCTGAGCCGGCGGCACCCCGGAAGTACTTGCTGGTGACGATGTTCACCGCGTTCAGCGACCAGGAATCCGGGAACTCCACGCCGCGCTGCTCGAAGTTGACGGTGCCATCGCGCCAGTTGGTCATCACCACGTCGCGGCGTACCCAGGTCACCTCGTCGTAGGGGTGCACGCCCTCGGTGGTGTAGGTCCGGCTGATCTCGACGCCTTGGTCGGTGCCGGAAAAAGGCATGGGGGTATCCAGGAACGTGGTCATCGTGAACCTTTCGTCTGCGGCGTCGCCGGCTCTGTCAACGGGTGCGTGGCCGGGTTGGTGGTGCGGTAACACCTATGTGTGCGGGAGGCTGTGTCGTCCTACAGGAGTTTTCTAGGCCGCCGTTTCCTCGTCGTCGTCGGTTGTGCTGTCTTGTTTGCCGCTGCTCCGCCAACGGCTGGCAGTGGTTGGATCCGGCCAGCTCAGGCGGTGACGAGCCCGTGTTGGCGTCCGGGTCGCCCGACCCGCGTACCGGCCTTTGCCATCGCCATCTCCGTTTGGATCGTGTCCGCACGGGAAGTCAGAACCGACTCGACCTGGTGGACACTCACCCCCAGCGGGCCCCCCGTGAACGACGCCACAGCCCGGGCCACAGCCCTCCAGCGGCGGGCGTCGGTGCGCAACGTATCGGCGGATTTCGGGGCTGCAGGGTGGGTGAACGAGAACTCGGAGGTCATCTCCGCCCGGGCCTGCGCCCAGGTGTGCACCGCTTCCTGCGCGAGGAGCGGCCACCCCGGTTCATCCGAACGTCCCTCAATGTCGGTGACCAGCGCGGACACCACCTTCTGTAGCGGTGCGGGCCGCGGTGACAACGCCGCGAGGGCCAGCACATGGGCCACACCCGGGGTGGTTTGCGTCAGCTGGCCGAGGTCGGTGCTGCAGTAACCGGACCACAAGGACACCAGGCCGGCGTCCGGCGATGTGTTCAAGTTCGGATGGGGGTGCGATTCCGACCAGGTGGCGCTGGTTCCGGGCACTGCGTGCGGGGCACTCATCGCCTCGAGCAGTGCCGTGACGGAACGGAACGCAGCGTGGCCGTCTGATGCCACCATCTCCCGCAACCGCTCACGGTCCGCCGGGTTGTCCGGCCGGTGCACAGAGGGCAACCCGTAGAACTCGGTGAGACCTCTCGCGTCCTCGCACAGTCGGGAGATGCCCCGCAAACCCCTCGCCCGGTTGACGTGCACCTCGGCCACCTCGCTGGCGACGCACGCCTGCACCATGGTGTCGGCTTCCCCCGGTATCCCACCGGACTCCTGAACCGGGTCGCGGCTGGACCCGACCAGCGCGCCTTTCGCCGCGAGGGTCTCCGCGGACCAGATGTTCGCACCATCGGCGGTTTCCCGGCCGTACGGGGAGCCCTGGTTCTTCTTCCAGACGTTCTGGTTGCGGTGCTCGCTGCGCGCCGCGGTAATCGAGAAGTTGCGGGCCCAGCCGACCAGACTTTCCCCGGACGCGGTTCGTTGCAGGTCATAGCCGCCGTTGGTGGTGCCGGTCAGCTTCAAAACAATGAGAATCCGCAACCGCTCCGCGAGATCGTCCACCTCCTGGCGGTAGCTCGAGGTCGTCGCCAAATACGCCGCTGCGGCCTCACCGAACACCGAGTGATTGTCGATCAGGCAGGCCAGCTCCCAGCGCGCCTGATTAGCGGTGAGGACACCATCGACGCCGGCCTGGGCGATGACACGCGCCTTCATGTCGATCGGGTCCTGGCTGGCCTGCTTTACCGGGTGCGGGAGGGTCATGGTCGGTATGTGTGCGGCCCAGCCGCATCAACCGCGAACAGGCTCGGCCGCACCGTCGAGCGGTTCCACCTCCGCCTCAGCAACCTCCTCTAACTCCCGCGCCCGGACACGCCGGCGGATGTCCTCCGGGTTCGTGGACGAGGCGATCATCAGCTCCTCCGGGATGGTGACCTCCACCGGCACCGACCGACCATCCAAGTCGATGTAGATGAAGATGGCGCCGCGGAGCACCTTGCGACTCAGCGGGTCGATCAGCGCCCGCATCGACCTCCAGTTCGGTGCGGCACCAGACCCGCTGGACGTGCCACCGATCGACGCCTTCGCGGTGATCCGAGCCAACCTCTCCCGGGTCGGCTCAATTTTGAACAGCTCACATGCGGCGCGCGCCTCATCCTCGTCCTGGATGGGGCCGATCCACCCGCGGGAGATGTACCCGGTCAACCCGGCGTTGATGGCGTCGGTGACCCGCTGGGTGAACCCGATCGGCAACACCCCCTGGGAACGGGCGAGACGACCCAGACGCTCCACCTCGGAGCGTCCCGCACCCAGGAACACCCAGAACTCGTCCATCAGGATCACCCCCTCACGACCGGTCAGGGCCATGGCGGTACCGAAGACCATCATCCGGACCAGGGCCATGGCGGTGCGCTGGCCGATGCTCGACGCCTGCTCCCCGGGCTGGGGCAGGTCGAGGTGGGCGTCACCCACCTTGATCAGGGTGATGCCCTCGGCGATGGACAGTGCGTTGGAGCCTGGTTTCACCCCCACGCACGCCCCGAACATGGAACTCGACTGGGCGAGGTCGAACACCTGCTGCACCATGTTTTCCGGGGCGATCTTGTGATCCAGCGCAATTTTGAGCGCCTCACCGATGCAGGTGCCACCGTGCTCCACCCCGAAGGACAAGGACCGGATCAGCGGGGTTTCGTAGTCCTCCTTGTAGGTGCCCCACGGGTTGATGGACAACAGCATGGAGCTCGCCAGCTCCACCCCCACCTCGGCGCGTTTGGTGAAGCGGATCGGGTCGAACACACCGTCAGCGGAGGCCAGGTCGTCCAGGGACACCACCTGCCCACCGGAGGACAGCACTGCGCCACTGTGGTCGGAGCCGGTGTTGTGGGTGGGCACGAACTGCTGCACCAGGTAGGTGTGGTCAGGGGAGTCCACCCGCAGGCATTTCGCCGGCTGAGAGGCGACCGGGCGGATGGCAGTGATGAAGGTGGGTCGATCGGAGAACGTGATGATGGTCGCGGCGGCACTGTCGTGTTCTGCCGGCACCGCGGTGAACCCGAGTCCACGGATCAGCATAAGGACGTCACCGACCAGTGCCCCGCTGGGCACCGTGACGGAGAACTCGTCGCTTTCCTCGTTCCCGGCGCAGTCCATGATCCCACGCAACAGCGAGTGGCGTTGAGCCGCCGCTGCCCACAGGTACTCCTCGGGGATGCGCACGCCACCGTCAACGACCCGCTCGCCCACCGCATACGGATTCTCCGCCAGCATCGCGACGCCCGTCGTGAAGGGACGGGCCACCGGGATCGAGAACTGCGGGGAACCGCCGGAGGTATGGACACCACCGGCGATGAGCTCACGAGTGGTCATGATCGCAACACCCGGCTCGGCCAGGTCCGATGCACACGCCTTCAGCAGAAGCGATGTGGGCACCGGACCGCCACCTGCGCCGACCCCCGCGCGTACCAGCACAGCGTCGAGCTCGGGCAACGTCCACCGCAGCACCCCGTGGCGCGCCAATGTTCCCAGCAGCTCTCGCGGGGTGCTGCAGGTGGTGTCCGAGCAGCTCGCAGCCAACGCGAGGACACGGCGGTGGTCGGCGAGCCGGCTCCGGATGTCCTCATCGCTCACCACCCACTGGTGATGTGCGTCCGCCCGCACCGTTTGCCCGTCATCCAGCGCGACGTCGAACATTTCGGTGTCGGTGAACACGGGGCTGACGGCCGTGACCCGGCAGGGGTTGCCGTCGCGACCGAACACCGCGTCGCCGGGCCCGATGTCGGCGATGGTCGACCACCCGGTCGGGGTGGGTACCGGGGTGTCCAGGGCCAGGGCCTTCGGGTCGATGATGACCACCGGGCTCCGGAGTCCGGTATCGGTCTTGATCCGGGCGAACTGGTCTGCCAGGTCGAGCAGCAGCACCGTGTTGTGGGTGGGGATCCACCCGCCGGCCAGATAGGTGGCATCACTCGAGTCCACCTGGATGCACCGAGCCGGTTCCGGTTCGGTAGGCACGACGTCGGTGATGTAGAGCCAGTTCTGGGTGTCCCGCACTGTGGTGGGGATGCGAGCCGCTTTGCGGGGCAGCAGGAACACCGGTTGGGTGGTGGTGAACAGGATTCGGTAGCGGGTGGAGGTTTGCCGCCGGCGGGTGTGGCCGGGTCGGTCCGGGTCGGCTTCGGTGATCATCGCGGGCGAGGAGTTCATGTCCGTTTTGATACCCAGGGACCGGATGAGGTCCAGTGCCCCGAGGGCGAGGCTGTGGCGGCACAGGGTGAGCTCGCAGCCGCCGTCGGGGGCGATGTGCCCGTCGGTGTCCATGAGCCCTTGCAGCAGCGCTAGGCGTTGGGCGTAGGACGCACGGGCGTAGCTGGTGGGGATGTGCTTGTTGTTGAGCACGCCGACGGCGCGGAGCTTGGTCCTCAAGCCTCGGGTACCGATGACGAACTCATTGGCCAAGCCCACACGCGGGTCGAACTCGGCGAGCTGGGCGAGCAGGTGCGCCTGGTCGGTGAGCCCGAACTCGTCAGTACAGGTCTCCCCTGCTCCTTGGGCGAGCTGTCCGCAATCGGACGCCCCGTCGCCGAGCCACGCGCCGAGCACATAGGGATCCAGCGCGAGCTCAGGGGCGATGGTGGGCTCGAACGGCCGGGTGAGTCGGACGGCGAACCGAGCCCGCTGGGCCTTTCCGATGCGGATGCCTTCGGCCAACATTTCCAGCGTGGTCATCACCCGTTCGCCGGTCTCGGTCATCGGCCGCGACGGGTAGCGATGGGTGAGCCGCGCGGCGAGTGTTTTCAACGCGACCGCAGTGTTGTAGCCGTTCATCATCCGCACCCCGGAGCCGGTTTCTGGCAACGGGACGGTGACCACGGCGTGGCCTTTACGACGGGTGACGCCGACCAAGGCCCCGATCTCCCGGAGACTGCCGGGCTTCACCGGGCCCGAGCCGGCGGCGGCGAGCAACCTCACCAGGTCGGGGGCGGTGCCCTCACCGGGCTCACCGGTCCCGCCCCAATCGGCCAACACGACCGTCGCCGCAGCAATCTTGGCGTCCAGCTGGGCGCGCCACCGCGTCGCGTTCGTTCCGGTCACGGACCGCCACGAATCGAGGTTGGCCTGCAGCAGGTCCCGCAGCGGGTACAGCACCACCGGGTCGGTCTTGGTCAAGGATTTGGCGGTGAACGTCCGCCCGTAGTGGCGTGGAACTTCCACCCACGGGGCGTCGAGGGCTTCGAGCATGGCCCGGATGCTGTCGGCGTTGGCCCACAGCTGGTCGGGGAACGCCGCGGCCACGAGCACTCCCAGTTCGGCCACCGTCGAGGTCGCGTCCGTGTCGGCGGCGGCGGCCAGCACACTCAACCCGGCGACCACCTCTTGCACCCGGTCGTACACCCCCACAGCGTCGATGCGGCTCGGGTGCTTCACCCCGTTGCGGTCCCAGTGGGTAGATACCACCCACTGGTGGTCGGCGTCGGCCTTGATGATCTGGCCGTCGTCGAAGTGAATGTCGTAGAGGTCGGGCAGCTCGATCGTGGGTGACACATGCAGCACCCGGCACGGTTTTCCGTCCCGACCGATGACCTCATCGCCAAGCTTGATTTCACCCATAGTTGTTGTGCCAGAGGGCGTTTGAATGTCGTTAGCAAGACTACAGGCTTTCCCGCCACCCGTTTGAGCAACGACCAGTCCCATTGGGAGCCCGTCAGCGGTGGCCGCTGCGGTGGGGCTGACGTAGGCCGGTTGACGGTCCCGTTCGGTGAATCCGAGCAGTGCCCCGGAGGGGTCCCCGACCACCGACAGCGACGGCAGCCCGGAGCAGGCGACGGTTTGGACAGGCAGGTCGTGCAGGTGCGGATTGGCGCGCAGCGGGCTACACAACATGGTCTCGTACATGGCCGCGCGTTGGCGCGCCAGCATGGAGTTCAGCACCACATTGGACTGGCCGGTGACGTCGTTGACCTCACCGACCTTCCCATCGAAAACCACCAGGGTGCTGGCGTCCACCAGGGAAGGGGTGGCACCGGCGGCGTACAGCGCTTCGATGTCAGTGATCTGAGCGAGCGTCTCCTCCTGCTCGGAGCGCTCCATCTTCCCTTCCTGAAGCCTCTCGTTGATGTCGTCCATGTACTGCTTGCGCCGGCGGCGGAGCTCGGCGCGAGTGACCTTCGCCGGTTCCACCTTCGCGCGGACGGACACCACCGCAGCCCCGGCGGCAAGCAACTGGGACACCCACCATGCGCCCGAGCTGGACGGGGGAATGTAGGGCAGATCGAAGTCCTGCACCGCGGCGAAGGTCAGGGCGTGATGCCCGGCGATCACCGGCCACTCGGCGCAGTCCGACGCCCCGGAGTCGGAGGCGACCCGAGCCGCTTCCGCTGTGGTGAACACGTGCAGGTGGTCGGAATGCTCGAGGTAGGGGGTGTCGGGGAAGTTGCCGTGGTTCCACCACGAGTTCGCCAACCGGAACTCCTCCGGCGAGGGGGTGGTGAGACCTGCACGGGACAGGGCGGCGTCCACTGCCGCGAAGTCCTTGTCGTAGTCCGACAGCGGTGTGGTGCCCGAGACCAGGGTTTCGGTGACGGAGTCCACCGCTTGGCGCAGGCCACCGGTGCCACCGATCTTGTCGTTGAGCTTCACCGCGAACAGCAACAGACGCCGGTCCACGGAGACGTTGGGGAACGAGGCGGCCAGGTAGGAGGCGATCGGGTGCTCGACCGGTGGCACGTAGCGGCGAGGAATGTTCACCAGCAGCACATGAATCTGACGGTAGGACCCGCGTGCGGTTGACCGGCGCGCGATGCGGACCGATGTCATCGCGGACAGCTCCTCGCAGGCGGCGATGATCGGTTCGGCCGCGGCCAACGCTTCTTGCGGGCTGGAGGCGTCGACCACGGGCGCCATCGGGACAGCGCGCACCACCCACACCGAGTTGTCGGTGCCGATCAGGCGCCCGTCCGGCAACCGCGACATCGTGGTCGTCGGGTAGTCCGGGCGAGTCGTCTTGTCCTTCGCCATCACAAAGTCCGATCTTCTTCGGTAGACGACGCGCCCCGAAGGCCGGGGCTCGTCGCGGTTCTCGTCTCTGTTTGCCGCTGCCCCGGCGACGGCTCACCGAGGCGGTACCGGCACCGCAGGTACTGGAACCGCAGGCACCGCAGGGACCGGCACTGCAGGAGGCGCCGGTACGGCAGCCGTTGTGGGTACCGCGGCAGTTGTGGTGGGCACAGCGGTGGCCGTGGTGGTCGGAACCTTCCGCGGGCCATCAACGACCGCGTTCTGATAGGGCGCCAAGCGCGGCCCCTCCCCGGGACCACCCCAAGCCACCACCACCGGGGAAGCGGTGTTTGCCTTGTCCAGCAACACATCGAAGGTGGCGCTCGGATCCTGGGTGCGTGCCGCACCAGGATCGGTAGGCGCCGGTTGACCAGCCCACGTGATGGACAGCTCGACCCGGGCGATGACCTTCCCCGGGTCGGCACCCGGCTGGGCTTGGCCCGTCACCGTCGGAACCACCGAAGACACTCCGCTCAGTGGAATGTAGGCGTGCCCAGAGGTGGGGTCCCCGACGTTCAACCGGATCTGGGCTGAGTCACCGGAGGTGTAGGCCCGCGCCCACGCGGTGATCGCCTGGGACACCACATCGCTGGGGGACTCAGATTTCAACCCCTGCCAGGAACCCACCCCGCTCGCCCAGCTGTCCCCCAGTACGGGGGCGATGGGGATGAGGGATGGGCCGGCGATCGTCTTCGCGCCACCACGCGGGTCCAGGGCGACCTGCACCTCGGCGGTGTACATCCTGTTGCTTGTGGTGATCAGAACGAAGCTGTCCACCTCGATGGAAGGGGCGTTGGGGACGACCTCCGGTACTGCCGGGGACCCGGTGGGCGAAGCAGGCGGAACCACCGGTGCAACCTTGTGAGACCCCTCCCAGAACAGCACGGACCCACCAGGCAGCGGTGATGGTGTACCGCCGAGCCAAGCGTTCACCGAGGTCTGCGCGGCGGAGCGGCCCGGGGAGGCAGCGTCCGCACTCTGCGTGGTGTTCGGCGCGGGAGCGACCGGGGTGGCGCGGGCGTAGGAGGAGAGCACCGCGAACACCGCCAGCGGCACCAACAGCATGCTGCCCCACACGTAGTACCGGTAGATCCGCTGCCGTTTGCCGAGCTTGTTGGCATCGGCCAACCCCGAACGGGGGGCTTCGACCGCATCAGCCCACCACTCATGGCCCGTTGCCGTGGTATTCCGCTGCGCCCGTGCTGATTTCCTGACCATGACTTACCGGTTCCCCCATCCAGCCCACGGACTCGAGTCCACCGCGGTGGAGGAGGCGAGTTCAGGTTGTGTCTCGGTGTCTTCGCTGTGCGCCGGCGGCAGACGGTGGTCCAGGTTCCACCGTGCTGCAGTGGCCACCACCGCATCCATGTCGGTGATCAACAAGGTCAACGTCGCTGTGGACACACTGGGCTCCTCGGCGAGAGCGGAACGAACCGCGGCGTCCAGGTGGGATGCCAAGGCGACTTCACACTCATTGCACCGCGGCATACCTGGGGCCACCGGGTGCAGGCAGATACCCCAACACCGGCGGCAATGCCCGGGCAGATGCCCCGACGGGTGCGGTGAGTCGGTGACCGGGCGCCACGAACGGCAGCGGGTCACCGGGCACCACCCCCATCGCCCCTACCGGCCACCGTGATCATGTGCGACGGGCCAAGGCCAGTGCAGTGTCCAGGTCCGACTGAGACTCCTTCGGCATGGCGTGCACCGCCTTCGCCACCGCCAACGCCGCCTTCGCGTCGGAGGTGGGTGGGGTGCCCTTGACCTGGTGCAACACCACCAGCAGCGCCCACACCGCTTTCAGCCGGGGCTTCGGCAAGGACAGGGCGGTGACACCTGCTTCCATGGGGTCGGCGTCACCGATGGAACGCAGATCCACCGCGGATGTGGTGAAAGAACGGCCCGCGGTGAACACCGCCGCCGTCAGCTCCGGAACCGAATCAGCAGTGCCCAGCAGGTGGGCGAGCAGTGCACGCTGAGCTGCTGGGGCGTCGGTCAGCTCGGTGGCTTTGACCACGATGCGCCGGACGAGGCCTTTGTTCAGGGTGGCGGCGGGACGCTGCCCCGAACGGGTGTCCTCACCCTCACCAGCTGTGTCGGTGTCCCCGCGGACAGTGCCGTTTCCGGTGTGCTCGTCCACCGGGTCGTCGTCGATGAGTCCCGGTTCGTCGACGACCTCGATGTCATCGGAGACGACGTCATCGGCCAGGGCGGGGGTGAGTGGTTCCATGGAAGAGAACATGCGCAGATTCGCCGCCAGGTAACGATCAGCGCCGTCTCGGGCCGGCAATACCGGAACGGGGGACGCCGCACCGGCCGGACACATGATGGGCATGAACGCACCACGAACATCCCCCGCGAGCGCTTCCCCCCGCCTCGTGTACACCCCGCGCCCCGGCGCCGACTACCAACCACCCGAGATGGCCGTAGGTACCGAGGTCATCTACCAGGAGTTCACCAGTCGTGATCTCGACGGCATCCACCGGTTCCCCGATCTGGGTATGTCCGTGGGCGTGAGCACCCCGGTCGGCGGGCGAGTGATGCGCGTCGTTGACCTCAGCGTGTCGGCATGAGCACCCTCACCGCCCTGGACTGGCCCACCTTGCTGGACACCCCGACAACCAGGTGGTACCTGGACCGCGAGCCGTGGGACATTCCCGCTCGGTGTAACTGGGGAGTTGATTGTCCGTACGCGGTGATCGCTTACGTCGAGTACCAAGTTTGCGAGTTGCCCGGCGCCTCGTCCAATCCGAACTTCCTGGACCGCAGCGAGCTGGTGTGCTCCCGCCACCTTCCCGCTGTCATCGAGCACGCCACGAGCGAACCTCTCATGTTGGACACAGTGGTCGAGGTGGGAGTGGACCCCGCACTGCTGCGGCTGACGGGGGTGGACCCGGCGATCGCCGCCCGATTCAACGACGGGGCGCTCGGAGTATCGGCGTGATCCGTTACGGCGTCATTGAGGGCGCCCAAGAGATGGCCAGGACGATCTCGGACGGGATCTGGTAGATCACGCCCGCCACATTCCGGCCACCGAATCGCGGGCGGCATGTGGCGGCCCGCTGCCACGGCGATGACGCCGCGGGGGACGCCGTACCCGCCGAACACATGATGGGCATGAACACCCACGAGTTCCTCGCCGACATCATCGCCGTGGACATCGCCAGCACGGTCAACCACGACACCGAGATCGTCGGCGCCCCCGACCCCGGCGGAAACCGGTACGTCCTGCACGACGCCGGGAACGAGGATCTCCTCCTGCCGCGTCACGAAATGGTGGACGTCTCCCCCGCCGTCGCCGTGCGGCTTCCGGTGGTGGCGCGCACTCCCGGTGGACTGCAGGCAGGCAGCAGCTACTGGGGCGACGGACGCCCCGACGCGGAGCTGATATACACCGCCCGGGAAGGTCTGAATGCTCTCGCCGCCCTGCTCTACCGGGAATCCGACCGGGAGGAAGCCACACAATCAATTCCGACGGCTCCGACCTTGGACGAGGCCATCCGCACCCTTTTGTACGCGGCGCAACAGGAGGAGTTCGGTACCAACGACGACCTCGACGCGGCGACCAGTCGGATCAACGAAGCCCTCGAGCCCGGGGCCAGATTCACCACCGAGAATCGGAACGACCGCAGCGGGTGACGCCGTACCGGCCGGACACATGATGGGCATGAACACGACACGGAGCTCCGCGCAGGATGTACTCACCAACCACGCCGTCGACGTAGTCGACTCCCAGGACTCCAAGGCCGTAGCCATCTGTCGGTGCGGCACCGAGGTCCCCGAACGCGAGCATGTCGACCATCAGTTGGCTGCGCTGGGTGAGGCGGGGCTGCACGTGGTGGCCGACATCGGTGAAGACCCGGACACCCAGGCACGGACAGTGCTCTCACGCCACATCATCGACAGCATCTACCGGCGCGACGGCCACGACACCGCGGCGTGTTTGTGCCATGCACTGATGAGCGAAGCAGAGCACCCCCAACACCAGCTCGCGGTGCTGCACCGAGCTGGTCTGTCCGTACACAGTGATTGACCGTCACCCGACCGAGGTGATCAGACGACGCTGTGGTCGAGCACGACGGGTGCCGAAGTGTGGTGCGGCGGACCTGTGATCAACCCACCCAAGACCACCAACAGCAGTGCCGCCACCACCACCGCGACCCACTCCACCCAGCTGATCTTCCGGGGTGCCCGATGATGTGCCCGGCCCCGGCGGATCACCAGCAGGTAGAACGCGCCCGGCAACCCGAACCCGGCGGCGGCCACCACCCCACCGAACGATCCGGCCAACACCTCCACCGCCGCCCACGCCAGAAACACCACCACCACTCCTTGGGCGATCACCCGCTTCACCTTGGAACTCGCGGCGATCCCTGGCAATGCTGTGCTCGACATGGTCTCAGCCTTCCGTTGACGCGGGTTAGTCGACGCTCAACTGAGGTTGGACACTGCCAGCTCAGCGGTGAAGTTGCCGGAGGAGAACGCGTTGTCCGAGCTGACCGGGATGGTGGTGGTCGCCCCGTTGGCGACGCCTGCGATCGTCCCGTCCAGGACACCCACCACGGTGGAATCGTTACGCAGGGTTATCTGGACGTTCCCGGAGCGCACCGGGTGACCAGAGGCATTGAGGATGCTCGCCATCCCGGCGAAGCGACCACCGTTGTCGGTGAGCTGCAGACCCCGCAACGACACCCCGTTGTTGGCTGGGGGACTCGTCGTCGTCACCGGTGGGGGTGGTGCCACCGGAGCTGGTGGTGCAGGAGCGGGTGGTGAGGTGGGTGCCGGGCTGGGTACCGGGGTGTTCACCGGCTGTTGCGGCAACGGGGGTGGTGCCACCGGAGGTGGTGAGGCGGGTGCAGCTGGGGCTGGTGGGGGGTTCACCGGCTGTTGCGGCAACGGGGGTGGTGCCGGGGTGGTCGCCGCAACCGGTGGAGGACGCAGTACCGGAGGTGGGGGTGGTGGCGCCACCGGAGGCGGCGGGAGAGACGGTGACTCCAGTGGTGGGGGTGGTGGCACCGCGGTCGCCTGCGGGGGCAGCGGTGGGGGTGTCACCGTCGGGGACACCCCCGGTGGTGCGCCCTCCAGCGGCACCCCCGGGATCGGTGGGGCAGTGCTCGTCGGGGCCAACGTGACCGGTGGTGGCACGGCGACGGTGTTGTTGTTCTGGTCACGTTTCTGGAGGATGAGGGCGGACACCACAACGATGGCGATGATGACCGCACCGATCGCCGCGAGCAGAGCTGCCCGCTCGGCACGGGAAGACAGCCAGTACCGGCGCACCACCGGCGGTGGGGGCAAGGGGCTCAACGGTGTCCGGTGGATCGCACCGGCAGGGAAATCACCGTTGTCGGCAGCATCCACCCCGTCCACGGGTGTCGCAAAGTCGGAATACCCCGGCCCGGCCAACGGTTCCGGACGGACCCCCGGCAGATGCTGGGTCATCGTGATGCCCCTCGTTCGGTAGGTGTGTGTTGCTTGTTGGTGAACATGCGCAGAAAAACGGCCGATGAGCGTGGTTACGCATACCCACCGGCCGTTTCTCCATCGCTTAGGCGACCTGCTCCCTGCTTTCCTCCACCCCCAGGTCCTCGACGTGGCGCAGGACGCGGGTGGTCTTGCCGGAGCCGCTGGCCATCTTCTCGTTCTCCACCCACACGGTCACCTTGTGTCCGATGAGGCTGCGCATGCGCCGGGCCATCGCCAGCCCGTACGGGTTGTCGGTGCGATCGGTGCGAACCTTCTCGGTGCCGTCCGGTGCGAACTCGGCGTGCACCCGCGTCTTGAGTGTCACCAGCCCACGAGTGGAGGACGCTTCCTTCTCCACCCGCAGGACGGTGCCGGTGAAGACCTTGGCGGCGGCGGTCCCCTCGATCATCTTGGAGATCGTGTGCTCGGATGAGGTCATAGCCACGATGCGGGCGGCCTGCTCGGCCACACCGACCTGCCAGGCCAGCAGGTCATCGGTGACCGGTCCGGCCACGGTGACAGCGGCCACCACGATCTGCGCGCGTGTTTCGTCGTCCATTACTTCTGCTCTCCTCGGGTTGGTGAAACGCCGGTGTCGTCGGTGTGCTCTGTTTGAGCAGGTCGGTGTTTCATGCCCACCATGTGTGCGGCCACCCGGGTGTGCACCGTGCCGGCCGGTAATCGAGACTGTCCGGTTGACGGTGTCCTGCTGTGCCGAGCTGGTGGCGGTGGTGCCGAGCTGGGCGGGGCGCCACCCACACCCCGACGACGCAACGCGGCGAGCACGGTGCGGAACCCTCGGGGTGCGGCGAGTACCAGCAACACCCCCGCCAACGGCACGGTGAACCGGGCGTACCCGGCCACGGTGAACACCCCCAACACCCCGTCGACAACCACCAGTACCCACCATCCGCGGCGGGCACCGGCGATGCGGCGAATACTGGTGAGGCTCACCGTCACCACCTTGTCGATGGTGGGTTGGTACTTTCCGCCGGCCCAGGTCGAGGGCGGCTTCCGGGCCGGCGGAAAGCGGTTCAGGCGACGCCGTCCTGGGCCGGTACCGAGCGGACAGCGAGGGTGGCCCACGGCCGCTCGTCCGGTCCGTTCTCGAACAGGCGCAGCGCGGCGTCCGCGATGGAACCCACCCGGCGAACAGCGGCGGTGTACCACTGCTCCCACGCCTGCTCGTCCTTGCCGAAGGGCAACGGCAGGGTGGTGATGACGGTGTGCAACGCGCCCCGCAAACGGGTGTTCGCGCCGTCCTGCATGGAGGTTCGCCCCGTCAGGTTGCGCTGGGCCTCCTCCACCACCTTGGCGAACGTGCCTGCCAAGGCGTCCACAGCGGACCCGCTCAGCTTGATCCCACCTTCGTGCAGTGTTTCCGTGGCCAGGCTGACCAACCCGAACGCTGCGGTCGCGGCGTAAGAGTTGGGGTTCAGCTCACCGTTCACTCCGGTGGACTCCCACGGCTTGTCCTCTACGAGACTCATCTCGGTTTCTCCTTCACTCGGTTGTTCGGTGCTGGTGGTGATGTGTGCGGCGCGGGCCGTGTCACCCGCGACGAGCACCACATCGGTGTCCTGCCCGCTGTCCTCCTCGGCGCGGGCCGCTTCCTCCAGTGCCGGTGGGATGTCATCGGCACCGGTCTCCGCGGGTGGCTGCGAGTCCGCCAGCGGAGCGATCGTCTCGACGTCGAAGGGGTCCTCGGTCCGGCCGTCATCGCCGTCCCACGGCACCTCGTCCACCGCCACGCGGGCCGCCAGCGGGGACAGCACAGGAATGCCCAACTCCACCGCGGAAGGCAGCCCATCGGCCCGGGCGGTCATCCCTTCCCGGGCCGCGACCGGGCACGAGTTGACCAGCGGGCACCATCCGCACAGTGCCGAGGAGTGCGCCACGAACGAGGCCCGGTGCACGGACACCCGCAGATCCGCCCAGGACTTCTCGAAATGCCGCAGAGTCCGGTTCATGTCCCGCGGGGTCAACGACACTTCACGGGAGCGGGCGTGGCGTGTGTAGTAGACCCGCGCGGTGGCGGGCATCCGGCCGTCGATGGCCTCCAACGCAGCGGCGTACAAGCGCAGCTGGTCGCCGTGCGGGTCGCCGAACTTCGACCCTGCGTAGCCGACCTTCCCGCTGTTGTGGGTGGGGACCATGGTCGGTCCGCACAGGTACAGCGAGTCGGGGGCATCGACCATGATGCACTCGGTCGGCACCGTTTCCACCGGGACCACCGAGGTGATCTCACGTCGGTGAGCGAGGGTGCTACGGTGCTCCGCCGCAGCCACCGTCAGCTCCCTGCTCAGCATGTCGACCACAGCAGCCGACGGTGAGTGCAGGAACGGGTTGAGGCCTGTCGGCCAGAACTCCACCCCGCCCCTGCCGGTACCTGCGTGGGCGATGGGCGCCACGGTGATGCCGAGGCCGGCCACCAGTTCGGCCACGGAGTCCACAAGCCCCCGGTCGTGGGAGGTGAAGCGCGCCCGGCAGCGCACCGAGCTCAGCGACCCGGCTGCGTCCATCAACCCGCGCAGCAACGCGAGCCGCTGCCGGTGGGACCCACGGAGTCCGGCCCGCAGCTCCTCACCGGGCGCGTCGGTTCGTAGGTTGCTGCCCAGCGAGAAGCCCAACTCGTAGGGGTCTGTCCCCGCCACGTCGCACTCCGGCAACTGCAAGGGGGTGGTGTTGGCGATGCTCAGCGTGCGGGTGCGCAGCGAGCGCCGGCACCGCTGATGCCGGATGTACAGCTCATCGGTGTTGAGCACGACAGGGCCTGGCTGGCCCCGCCCGAGACGATGATCGGTCACCTGCCACAGGTGGACGTTGTCCGCGACGACGCCGGCACCGTCGGAGAACGTGACCTCGTAACAGGGGCGGTGGAAGGTGGAGGACTTGCCTACCACGGTGGTGGGGCACCCGTCGGCGCCGAGCACCTGATCGCCCTCGCGCAGCTCCCCCATCGTCGTCCACCCCGTGGGGGTGGGGATGGGGGTGTCGGTGGCGAGGCCCTTGTAGTCCACCGGGACCGAGCCCATCACCCCGTCCTCGTCGACCACCACATCTGTGCGGTCGATGAAGCCGATGAACGGAACCCCGGCGACCTCCACCTGGTTCACCGGCCACTCGTTGCGCCGCACCATGACGGTGGTCGGGTCCTCGATCTCCCAGATCCCGGAGTAGTACTCGGTGACGGTGGCAATCCACTGCGCTTTGGCCACTGCCGCCGAGGACGGGTCGCCGAAGTGCGCGGCGAAGTCCACCTCCTCGGCGAGCTCCAGGGTGGCCCGCGCCGCCGCCAACCGGGAACGCCCCGTGGCGGGCAACGTGTACAGCCGCTCCAGCACCGCGTGTGCCGCGGTGCCCAGGTCAGTCGCGGCGAACGGGTTGTCCACCCCCGGGAAGGTCTTGTCGGACACATAGCGGGCGGGGCAACTCTCGATGGCCTTCGCCGTGGACGCGGACAACCGCGGGCGGTTCACCTTGCGCAACTGCTCGGGGTCGGTGACCACCAAGCGGTCGGAGTCCCAGGCCAGGAACTCCCCCACAGAGACGGGCTGCGTCTCTGTGGGGGTGGCCGACTCCTGGGTGGTGGTCATGGAAGTTGTTTGCGCCTGCCCGCCAACCGGCTTCCGGGCTACACCTCCTCCGGGTCGTTGTCCTCGTCGGGCTCCGCGGCGGCAGCAGCGTCGACGATGAACTTCAACGGGATGGGAACACCCTCCACCGACCAGGTGGAGCTGTTCCCCTCATCGCGCCCGCCTCTGGCCCGGACCGTGATCCGCGCACGCCCGCCGTTGTTCTGCTTGCGGGTCCAGCGCCCCGAGCAGAGGCCCTCCTCCCACGCCGATTTCCAGGCCGCCTGGTAGGTGGACCCGAACGGGATGAGGTCCGGGTGGTGGCGGCGGGCCTCGTTGAACGCGGGGATGGCGTTGAGGAACACCACTCCCTCCCCCTTGGGGTAGGCGATCCAGCCGATCGACGGCCCGCCCGGTCGGGACCCACCGTCGGGGGTGGCGGTCCAGCCCAGCAGGTTGTTGATGGAACTGGCCTCCTCCCCGGTGGCCGGGGGTGCCGCTGGGGTGGTGAGGGAAACGATGTGCGCCTGCCCGGAGGCCAGGATGGCGCGCACCGCGGCCAACGCGGAGCGCCCCGGGGTGGTGGTCTTCTGGGACACGTAATGGTCGGCGACGAGGGAGAACACGTCGCGGGCCATCTGCCCGAAGGCTGGACGCGGGTCTTTGCACCCGATCTCGGCGGCGTAGTCGCCGAGCACCCGAATACCCAAGACGATGTCGGCGGCGAGTTTGCCGTGCCGGATCGCCTTGTCACCGTCACCGGTGACGTCGGCGGCGGTCTTGGAGTCGCGGTCATACGCCCGGGACAGCATCCCGCAGTACTGCGACCACCCGTGGGTGGCGGTGAGGCGGGCCAGGTCGCGGACAACCGCACCGCTGACCCGGGCCGGGACCCCGGTGACATCGCGCATCCGTTCCACCGCTGCCACCGCCTCGTCGGTGCCCAGCCCGTTCACCGGTGCGAACACCATCCGGTCCCGCACCGAGGCCACGTTGTGCTCGTTCTCCGCGGTGATGATGAGCAGTGCCCGCGGGTCGTGGGTGGCCCGCAGGTCCATGTTCTGGTCCGCCCGGCGCTTGCCGGATCCGTTGTGCACCGACCGGATCAGGTCACCCAGACGGGCCAGCTCGGCCTGGGCTTGGCGTTGGTCGCCGGTAGGCGCCAGGTCGTCGATGACCCAGATGTTGGCCCGGGACACCGCCAGCTCCGTGGAGGCCATGGTGTCCTTCGCGCCGCCGGGCAACTTGTCACCCCACCCACCGGCACTGGCCTGCCAGAACGCCATGATGGCCGAGGCGCTCCAGGTCTTCCCCGAGGCCTTTTTTCCTTCGAAGAAAACGGTCGTGTGCGGCCGGATCGGAACCGCCGGGCGGATCCCGGCGGCCACCACCAACGCCCCGAGCCGTCGATCGGCCCAGGCCCCGTTCCGGTAGTAGACGTCGACCAACTCACGCAGGTCGGTGCGGGCCTGCTCGAGGTCGGCGGGCAGGTCCACCCCGAAGCGGGACGCCCCGGACAGGGTGTGCTCGGTGATGCCGGGGGTGGCGGTGTCGGTGAACCCGGCGGTGCCGATCACCTGTTCCCCCACCACGTACACCGGGTTGCCGCCCTGCACGGGCACCCACCCCATCTGCGCCCAGGCGAAGCGGGAGATCCGCTTCTCCGGGTGGTGCCCCTTCATCGCGCCCCGCCACTGCAGGGGCGGTGGCCAGTCGCGGTGGGTGTGGATCTCCGTGGGCAGGGTGGCGCCCCGGCGGTGCCATTCCGCGGGCGGGTCAGAAAGCAGCGACGCCGGCCCGGACACCGTTCGGGTGATGCGCGCCCCGGTGGTCTCGTCGAGGAAGGACACCTCGATGGTGCATTCCGCGGTGGCGGTGGCTTCGGCTTCCGGGGAGTCGTCGAAGTGCCCGGTGCGGATCTCGGTGGGGGTGGCCTCGCGGCGCTGCTCCACCGAGGCGATGCGCCCGGAGATCGCACACCGGGTTTCCCACCGCGGGTGGTTGACCCCGGCGACATCGGGGTTGGGCACCCACTCCTCGGCGGTGCACAGGGTGTCGTTCATCCGCCAGTCCTTGAACTGGACCGTGCTCTCCTTCGGCGGGCACGGCGGCAGGCACGGAACGACGCGGGGAAGCAGGGAGGACCACGGCCCGATCTGGGCGAGGTAGTCGTCCATGCCCATCTTGGACACGGTCGGTGCCTGCGCGCCGTCGGTGCCGGCGTTGGAGGTGGCGGGGTCGGTGTCGCCGTCGGTGTTGCGGGCTGTGCGCTCCACCACGACGTTGAGGTCGACGAGGCGCGGGACGGCTCGTTTGCGCTCGAGCAGCCCCCACATCTGGTGCACCTGGTTCCACACGTTCCAGTTCTCCCCGACGTCGCCGTCCACGGCGATCCAGGCTTCGCGGCCGCGCAGGTCCAGGGTGTTCCAGTCCGGGTTGCTGTGGTAGTTGCCGACCCCTCCGAGGGAGACGACCAGCACCCGGTCGGGCACGGGGACGGTGGCCATCAGCCGCTGCAGCGCCTCGGTGTGATCGGCACCGGCGGGGGCGGCCAGGTCCTCCATGGTGGCGCCGTGGTGACGCAGGATCGCGCTGAGTGCCGCGTCACCTTTGAGCAGTCCTTCCGCGAGCAGCACGGTGGGTGCGGTGTCCACCCAGTCGGCGGGGACGGCGGGGTGGATGTCCAGCGGGATGGATGAGTCTCGCGCGAAGACGTACTTCATCGGCCGGTTCGCGTCGTCCACCGGCGCCCGCTGGGGGCGCAGCTGTGCGGTGACGGGGTGCGGCGCGCGGTGGTAGTTCGCGGCCTGGCGCACCGACTCGAGGCTGAACCACGGCATGAGCAGTGCGCCGTCGTATCCGATGGCCTCCTTGAACGCCCGGCCGACGCGCCCGTTGACGGGGCCCATCGAGTATTCGACGAGCAGGTTCTTCAGTCCTGCGGCATCGACGGTGCGGTAGCCGCGGGCGGCGGCGACCAGTGGCGCCACCGCGGAGGTGGACAGTTTGATGGCGGCGTCGTCGATGACGTCGTGGTAGTCGGCCGGTGCCCACAGCGGTTCCGGGACGAGCTGGGCGGGAGAGTCCGGCACCGCTGTGGTGGTGGTGGTGGTGTCGGGCTGTTCGGGTGCGGTGGTGGCGGTGTCGGGCTCTTGCCCGGTGGACGCGGACGGGGATGCGGTGTCGGGCCTGGTGGTGTCGGGTTGTTCGGGTGTCGCGGCGGCGTGCTTGCGGGCGTCCTCTCCCTCGATGGGGTGGTCGTTGCTGTAGTTCTTGTCGGTGGTCATGGTGCCTGTTTGCGGCTCGTATGAAACCGGCTCGTCTCGGTCCGGGGAACCGCGGCTAGTCGGGGGCGAGCTGATCCAGATTGGACCTTTTGACCTACCGTTGACCTACCCGGTAGGTCAACGCTGGACGCAAAGGATCAGCAGCTCACCGAGAGGGTAAGTGGCCCGCAACCGGGTCTTGACCTAATTGACCTACTTCCCCCAGCACAGGTATTGAGAGGGTTCACCTTTTCTATAGCCACAAATCCCGACATAACACCCAGGCGAACTGATAGATAACCGGTTTTGTCTCTATAACCATGTGCTTGGGAAAGTAGGTCAATTAGGTCAACTCGTCGGTTGCGATGCGCTGAGCAGGGTCGTTGCCGATTTTGCGTTGACCACACAGTAGGTCAAGGAGAGGTCAAAGTGGTCAGATTTCGAGCCGTTCAGACCGACATCAATTGACCTTTTTGACCTTCGGTTGACCACCCAGGTGGTCAACCGGGGCAACCGCATTACTGCTGGTCAGCGCGTAGACAGTTCGCCCGTTTCGGGTTTTGACCTCATTGACCTACTTTCCCAAGCACAAGTATTGAGTGCGTGCACGTTCTTACTGCCGGTGCTATCAACAGGTGCACTCGACTCGTGCCCGGAGCCGTTCGTGCTCCGCAGGTGTGGGTCGGCGGTCGTCCACCGGGCGGACCCGACTGGGGTTTGGACCCACACCGGCAGCCAGGCCGCGGCACGAAAAGTGGCTCTACGACATCAGGCGTGGTGAGCGTCCCCTAATCCGTGTTGTGCGGTGAGTGTGCCAGGTGGTGCCGCAATGGAGGAGCAGGCGTAGCCGGTAGTTGTCGAAGTTGCGGAACCCGAAT